>Ga0163144_10008200_pt1 | contig 22653 bp, 22 predicted proteins | sample OliLak19BULKMAT1_FD_123175 | JGI IMG/M metagenome (GOLD analysis project Ga0163144, IMG submission 123175) | Freshwater microbial mat bacterial communities from Lake Vanda, McMurdo Dry Valleys, Antarctica - Oligotrophic Lake LV.19.BULKMAT1 | ecosystem: Environmental > Aquatic > Freshwater >...
GCCATCGATAAAAATGAAAAAATTCTAATCTATGGCGACTATGATGTAGACGGCACCACTGCAGTTGCCTTGGTTCACAATTACCTGCGAAGTTTTTATCCGCATTGCGAATTCTATATACCAGACAGATATGCGGAAGGTTATGGCGTATCAGAAGCTGGCATTATCTGGGCAGAGGAAAATAATTTCTCTCTCATCATCGCACTCGACTTAGGCATCAAAGCCTCCGACATGGTCACGTTGGCCACTCATAAAGGAATCGATTTTATCATTTGCGATCATCACTTGCCCGGTGGCAATATTCCTAATGCTGTTGCAGTGCTTGATCCCAAAAGGGACGATTGTGAATATCCCTATAAAGAGTTGAGTGGATGCGGACTGGGCTTTAAATTAATACAGGCGTTTTCCCGGAGGTATCGCAACGAACAAGAAATTTTTGACTACCTCGATTTGGTGGTCGTTAGCATTGCCTCCGACATAGTGCCTATCACGGGCGAAAACCGAATACTCGCTTACTTTGGCTTGCAAAAGCTAAATCAAAATCCACGCCCCGGTCTTAAGGCGCTAAAAGAAATTGCAGCCATCAAAAATGAATTAGATATATCGGGCATCGTATTCACCCTCGGCCCGCGCATTAATGCTGCAGGAAGAGTATCCCATGCACGGGGCGCTGTGGAATTATTGATCGCCTCCACCGAAGCTGATGCCAACGCGTTGGCGGGAAAAATAAATATCAAAAACGATCTGCGAAGAGAGTTTGACCTGAACATTACTGAAGAAGCCATTGCCATGATTGAAGGTAATGAAGCCCTCCTTTCAGCAAAATCTACCGTGTTGTTCAAAGAAACCTGGCACAAAGGGGTTATTGGCATAGTTGCTGCTCGTTGCGTAGAGAAATATTATCGCCCCACCGTGATATTGACAGAATCAAATGATAAGATTACCGGCTCGGCACGAAGCGTGAGAGACTTTGATCTATATAAGGCCATCAGCGGTTGCAGCGATCTGTTGGAAAAATACGGAGGTCATAAATATGCAGCGGGACTAACCCTGGATAAAAGCAATCTACTGGCATTTCAGGAGAGGTTCGAACAAATTGTTTCTTCTTCCATCACGGAAGAAATGTTAACACCTATCATTGAGATCGAATTGCCCGTTCAGTTTGATGCACTTACTTCTAAATTCTATAGCGTACTCAAACAGATGGCCCCTTTTGGTCCTGAAAATCAACGGCCTGTATTTGAAGCAAAGAATGTTTCTGTGCTGAATTCACTTACCAGTTTTAAAGACAAACATATCCGATTCCTGGCCGGTCAAGCCGGAAATGAAACCATGTTCAATGCTGTAGGTTTCGATCTGATTGAACATTACGATCAATTAGCAAAAGCAGAATCATTTAGCATCGCTTTTACGCTGGAGGAAAACACTTACAACGGGATCACGTCCCTTCAATTAAGAATTAGAGATGTCAAATTTGATAACGCATGATACTGAGAGCCGACAATCTGATTAAGCGGTATAAAAAGCGCACGGTAGTAAACAACGTGTCGGTGTATGTAGAGCAAGGGGAAATCGTAGGATTGCTGGGTCCCAATGGTGCAGGCAAAACCACCAGCTTCTATATGATCGTAGGCCTTATTAAACCGAATGAAGGAAAAATTTATTTAGATCAGGAAGACATCACCGATTTGCCTATGTATCAAAGGGCCAAGCGAGGCATTGGCTACCTGGCACAGGAAGCATCAGTGTTTCGTAAACTTACCGTAGAAGAAAATCTGATGGCCCCGCTTGAAATGCGCGACATCCCTAAAAAAGAACGGAAAGAAAAAGTAGAAAAATTATTGGAAGAATTTAGTTTGACCCACGTTCGTAAAAATCTTGGAATGGTTCTTTCCGGGGGCGAAAGACGGAGAACTGAAATAGCGCGTGCCCTGGCCGTAGACCCAAAGTTTGTGCTCCTTGACGAACCCTTTGCCGGGGTTGACCCTATCGCGGTGGAGGAAATACAAGGAATTGTAGCAAGATTAAAAAAGAAAAACATCGGAATACTTATCACCGATCACAACGTAGATGAAACGCTTTCAATCACTGATCGGGCATATCTCATGGTGGAGGGAAAACACTTCAAGACGGGTACCGCTGAAGAATTAGCCAATGATCCATTGGTGCGAAAAGTTTATCTTGGCCAGAACTTCCGCTTGCGCAGATCTGCCTCCGCTACTCCTTCAAATCAATAAATGCAAAAGCTTGGTTATAGCAGACATGCATTCTATTTTTGAGATCACGGTGCATGCAAATCATTAATTCCATACTTACCTGGGTAATCAAAAAGCGAATCCATCAGATCGAGCTTTTCAAAAAATACCCACACGATGTTCAAGACGAGGTTCTTAAAAAGCTTGTCGGTTTTGCTCGCTATACCGACTTCGGTCAAAAGTATGCCTTCGATGATCTTATCAACTATGAAGATTTCAAAAGAAGAGTCCCCGTTCATACCTATGAGCAACTCTTTCCATACATCGACCGGCAAATGCGTGGTGAGCAAAATGTGTTATGGCCTACCGAAACAAAATGGTTTGCGAAATCAAGCGGCACTACCAATGCCCGTAGTAAGTTTATTCCGGTAACCCCAGAGGCCCTCGAAGATTGTCATTTTAAAGGGGGAAAAGATCTCTATTCGATCCTCATCAACAAATATCCTGAAACAAAAATTTTTTCGGGCAAGGGGTTAGGTGTTGGAGGAAGCTACCGTGTGAATGAATTTGATCCTACTTCCTCATCGCACTATGGTGATGTTTCAGCGGTAATCATGCAAAACCTGCCGCCATGGGCCGAGTTCATCCGCACACCAAGTATTGAGGTGGCACTTATGGATAACTGGGAAGAGAAAATAGAAAAACTTGCCAGAGAAACAGCCAAAGTAAATGTGACTCACATTGCCGGAGTGCCCACCTGGACGGTCCTCTTAATTCAACACATTACCACCTTAGAAAAAAAGAGTTCTATCCTGGAGGTGTGGCCCAACCTGGAATTATTCTTCCATGGTGCGGTTTCGTTCAAGCCGTATCGCAAATTGTTTGAAACACTCATACCCAGTGAAAAAATGGTTTACTGGGAAACCTTCAATGCCAGCGAAGGATTTTTTGGAATTCAGGATGAGAAAGACTCCGATGATCTTTTGCTCATGTTGGATTATGGAGTGTTTTATGAATTCATGCCCGTAGAAGAATTCGATAAAGAATACCCAGATGCCATTCCTCTTTCTGAAGTGGAAGTTGGGAAAAATTATGCGATGGTGATTACCACCAACGCAGGGCTATGGCGATATAACATTGGTGATACTGTAAAATTCACCTCCACTTCTCCTTACAAAATAAAAATTTCAGGCCGCACCAAACATTTCATTAACGCTTTTGGTGAAGAAGTGATTATCGAAAATGCGGAAACTGCTATAACCCGTGCCTGCGAACAAACCGGTGCCGTGATCGATAACTTTACGGCAGCACCCATCTTCTTTGACAAAGGAAAGCGTGGCGGTCATGAGTGGATTATTGAATTTGTAAAGCAACCCAGAGACATGGGTGAGTTTGCTTACACCCTTGACGACACCTTGAGAAAGATAAACTCCGATTATGACGCTAAGCGGAGCAAAGACATCGCGCTTGTAGCACCGACCATCCACACGGTAGCGGAAGGCACCTTCTACAACTGGATGAAAAAGAGAGGAAAACTAGGCGGCCAAAACAAAGTTCCCCGCTTAAGTAATTCCCGCGAGTTTGTAGAAGACATCCTTGCGATGGTCGCCTCTGCCTAATAACTTTTCAAAGCATTTCTTAATCTAAAAACTGAAAATCCGTTGTCTATGAAAAAGAAAATACCCTTTCTTTTTATTGTGTTCCTGTTTCCGGCACTGGTTTTAGGCCAGGTGAAAAAGCCTATTGTCGCATCCGACTTAATGAAAATCGCCACCACCGGTCAAATTCAAATTTCTCCGGACGGCTCAAAAGCGGTGATGACTGTTATTCGCAAGGCAGTAAAAAATGAAAACGATTATTACTACACACGCCATTTATATTTGCTTTATCTGCTCGGGGAAAGTGAACCTACACAACTGACGTTTGGTGATAAGAATGACAATCAACCACAATGGTCGCCCAATGGAAAACAAATAGCCTTTGTGCGCACCGATGGAGATAAATCACAACTGTGGATACTTCCTTTAACCGGGGGCGAAGCATCTGTAATTACTAAATCTGAATATGGAGCCGGCAATCCCCGGTGGTCACCGGATGGAAAAAAGATTTTATATTCAGCCAGCGTCCCCTTTTCAAAAATAGAAGCAAGCACACCATGGACCTTTGAACGCCCGGGCAGAATCAAAGACGATGAGCCCGACTTTAAAGCATTAAAGCCAGAAGAAAGAAAAAAGATTGTCACCAGTCCCGATGGTTCATTGGATGAAGTTCGTGCGTGGCTTGCAAAAAATACATTGGATAATAATCCGCGTGTAGTGTGGAGACAAGACTTGCAAGGCGAACTTAACCTTCAGCCTGAAGAAAATTTCACTCATCTTTTTATTAAGACAATCGGGTCCGATGAAAAGGATATTCAGCTTACTCAAGGGTTCCAGGATTTTCAATCTGCTGATTGGTCACCCGATGGAAAAACCATCATCTGTCATTCACGTGTTTATAAAATCCATCCTGATCGCGAACAAGATAACGACCTATGGACAATTGACGTTGCTTCGAAAGCGTCAAAGGAATTTTTAACCTGGCCGGGATATAGTGTTTCCAATGCGTCATTCTCTCCTGATGGCACACTGCTCTCCTTTTACGCAACTCATATTGAAAATCGTCACGCCACACAAAATCAGTTGGCGGTAATTCCTTCAACTGGAGGAAAGCCAACAATACTCACTGCTTCGCTGGATCGCGATATCGGAGGCAATGTTTGGTCAGGCGATAGCAAGACCATTTATTTTTCATCTCAAACCAAAGGAGACATTCCATTATTCAGCGTGCCCGCGAAAGGAGGTGTCATCACCAAAATTTTTGGAGATAGCAATGGTGTCAATGATTTCGATGTGCGTGGTGATAAAGTAGTGTATGCCCTTACTGAAACAAAAAATCCATGGGAAGTTTATCTCTACAACCTGAAAGACAAGACCAATCGTCAACTCACTAAGTTGAATGACGCGTGGATGAAAGATCGTTTGGTAAGTTCTCCTAAAGAATACTGGCTCACTCGCCCTGACGGAACAAGAATTCAATATTGGGTGCAGGAACCGATCGGCAAGAAAGAAGGGGTAAAATATCCAACCATTCTAAATATTCACGGTGGTCCTTCAGCCATGTGGGGGCCTGGTGTTTTTTCCATGTGGCATGAATACCAACTTGAAAATAGCTGGGGCTATGGTTTAGTGTATTGCAATCCGCGCGGAAGTGGTGGCTATGGCGATAAATTCAAAAAAGGAAATTTCAAAGATTGGGGTAATGGACCCGCCAACGATATTCTTGCTTCCTTAGATGAAGCCATGAAACAACACAACTGGATTGATAAAGATCAACTGTTTGTAGAAGGTGGAAGCTATGCGGGTTACATGGTGGCCTGGATTGTAGGTCATGACAATCGCTTCAAAGCTGCCAACGCACAGAGAGGTGTTTATGATCTCGCTACCTTCATGGGTGAGGGCAATGCCTGGAGATTGGTGCCCGATCATTTCGGTGGCTACCCGTGGCAGAAAGAAACCAAAGCATTATTAGATTCGGAATCGCCTCTTACTTACGTGGAAAAGATAAATACTCCCTTGTTAATTATTCATGGTGATCAGGACTTGCGCACAGGTGTAATTCAATCCGAGATGTTGTACAAAAGCTTGAAGATCATGAATAAGCCGGTAGAGTATATCCGCTATCCGCGCGAAGGTCATGAACTAACGCGCAGTGGAAATCCAGGAAAAATGATGGATCATATGCTTCGCGTGATCGAGTTTTTTGAGCGTTATACAAAACACCCGGAGCCCCCGGCAGCCGTAGTAAAATAACGTTAGCTACAGATTCACAGATTAATTTTTCTGTGAATCTGTGGCTATGTTTTATTCAACGTAGAGCACAAGTCCCTTCAAATACTCCCCTTCTGAGTGATAGAGTGAAACTGGGTGATCGGCTGGCTGAGAAAGGCGATGCAGCACTTTTATTTGTCGGCCTGATTGAATGCCCGCAGACACAACGGTGTCATAAAACAATTGTCTGTCCACTACTTGTGAGCAAGAGAACGTAAAGATGATGCCACCGGGTTTTATCATTTTCATTGCCTCGGTGTTCAGTCGTTGATATCCCTTCACTGCCTGGTGGCGGGCATCTTTATGTTTAGCAAAAGCCGGTGGGTCAAGAATAATCACATCATAAACATCTTTTTTGTCTTTAATAAAATCAAATGTATCACTCACTACGCATTCGTGCAGTTGCGGATCAAATCCATTGAGTATTAAATTTTTTCTGGTCATGGTAACGGCTTTTTCAGAAGCATCCACCGAATGAACCAACGCAGCCTGGTTCTGCAAAGCATACACTGAAAATCCTCCTGTGTAGCAAAACGTATTTAAGACCGTTTTGTATTTGCTCATTTCGCCCAGCAACTTTCTGTTTTCGCGCTGATCAAGAAAAAATCCGGTCTTCTGTCCTTCTTCCCAATCCACATAAAATTTATTTCCATGCTCCAGCACAATGTGGGGCACGGCAGCCATTCCCAGCAAATATTCGCTTTCTGATTTTTCAGATAATGACTTATAGTACACAGCCGATATCTGAAATCCTTTTTCTTCCAGCGCCATCTTGATAGCATCCGAGATAAGATTCCGGTCGCGGTGCATACCTGCCGAATGAGCCTGTACAATGGCTACGTCATGATACACATCCACAATCAACCCCGGCAAGCCATCTCCTTCGCCATGAACAAGACGAAACGCATTTGTATATTCCGTAACAACCCGTGTCTCCCACCTCTGGGTAAAAGCAATTTTTACTTTGGCGCGATAGACAGAATCACCGGGAGGTATTGCTCCAAACCAGATCACCCGCACCGTGATGGTTCCTTTTTGGTAATGACCAAACCCCAATGTTTTTTTTGATGAGTCTTGCACCTCTATCCAATCACCGTCCTTTAAGCCATCAGTGATCTGCTGGATTGCCCCTGAAAAAACCCATGGGTGAAATCGTTTTATTGAATGATCCCGGCCTTGCTTTAGAATAATTGTTCCTAGAATTTCCACGTAACGCGACTTTAAGAGATTTTGTCAAAGAACAAAGGTACTCAATATATCAGGCGATTTAGTTGAGCGTTTTATGACAGCTCTGTCTAAAATAACAGGAAATTTTATCAGCAAAAATGAACCTAAAGCTTGTCGGCTTTCGTTCTAATAACCACTGGTATTTCTTTTGATTTTGCGGGAAGTAATGAGCGGAAAAAAATTCAATCCTATTATTCAACTAAATTTTTACGGAAACACATCCTGTTTCCGCTAAACGTATTCACATTAAACTATCTAAATAACTATGAAACGATTCGGATCACTTTTGTTGGCTGCGATGTTGGGAAGCGTGATAACTATCGTAGCCACCCAATGGTTGGTGAAAGAACAACCATCATCAGTAAAAATCGAACACATTACAGGTACGCCCGCTTCGCAGGCAGCGTATACGTTAAATGAACAAGGTCAAGTTGTGCCGCTGGATTTTACAGGCACTGCTGAGAAAGTTACCAAAGCCGTTGTACACATCCGATCTATACAGGAAAAAACCACTCGCAGCAATCCACAAATTCCAGAAGCATTCCGTCCCTTCTTTGAAGGGCCTGAGAGCATGGGCCCCAGCCAAAGTACTGGCTCAGGTGTAATCATTAATAAAGACGGATATATAGTAACCAACAATCACGTTGTTGACAATGCAGACATGGTTCGGGTTACTCTTTATGATAACCGCGAGGTGAATGCCGAAGTAGTTGGTACCGATCCGGATACCGACCTGGCAGTCATTAAGATCAACGAGAAAGATCTCCCTTATCTATCCTTTGTAAATTCGGATAATTCGAAAGTGGGCCAATGGGTGTTGGCCGTTGGAAATCCATTTAATTTGAACTCAACCGTTACAGCCGGAATAATTAGTGCCAAGGGAAGAGACATAAACATTATCAACTCAGGCAACCCGGGCATTAACGGTCAACCGGGTGCCCGCACAGCGATAGAATCCTTTATTCAAACTGATGCTGCTATTAATCCCGGAAACAGTGGAGGGGCATTGGTAGATATTAATGGTGGACTGCTTGGAATCAATACGGCAATTGCCAGCCCTACCGGCTCATATTCAGGCTATGGCTTCGCAGTACCTTCCAATATCGTAAGCAAGATCACTGAAGACCTGATTGCCTTTGGTACGGTGCAGCGTGGTTGGCTAGGCATTGAAATTCGTAATGTAACCAGCGACCTGGCAAAAGAAAATGAACTTGCAGTGAATGAGGGAGCCTTTGTTGCCGGATTTGGAGAGGCTTCTGACATCAGTGCGGCTAAAGCAGCCGGAATAAAAGAAGGTGATGTGGTGATAAAGCTAGACGAGACCGCCATCAAGTCAAGTTCCGCACTCATCGAATATGTGGGTCGCAAAAGACCAGGCGATAAAATTGAGGTAACTGTAAATCGTCAGGGAAAAACAGTGGTCATTCCCGTTACCCTAAAAAACCGTGAAGGAAAAACGACTGCTGTGAAGCGAGCGGAAAAAATTGAAGCGGCTACTCTTGGATGGGATCTGGAAGATGTAGACAGTAAAGTCCTGAAAAGAATGGATCTTGCAGGGGGTGTTAAAGTGTCTTCCCTCAGCAATGGAAAGATAAAGCGCTATACCGATATAAAAGAAGGTTTCATAATCACTCACATTGATGACGTCATTGTTAAATCTGTGAAAGAAGTAGATGAAATTTTAAATAAAAAGAAAGCCGGAGACTTAATAACTATTGCCGGAGTGTATGAAGATTATCCCAGAGAGTATATATTCGCATTGCGCATGTAAAACTTAATTCTAAACTGAATGAGAAAACTATTTAAGAAAGGCGAACGCGTTCGCAGCAAAGTAGATGGTAAAGTGATGGAAGTACTGAAGTACCTGAAGTCAAATTTGGTAGAAGTAAAATGGTTTGATCTACAAGCCAAAGAAATCCGAACGAATAAAGTCAAAGAAGACAAATTATCAAAAGCAGCATAACGCAAAGCCCCGGCAAAATCGGGGCTTTGTTTTTTTAGACCCTATTCATAAGTACAGAACAATCCGATTACCTTTGCGGTTAGGAATATAAATCCTTAGCTATCAAAAAATTCCAAATACCGGCATATTACAGGTCTTCCATAACAGGAAGAATAAAGGAATCGCGCAGAGTAAAAGATCTACGCAAACAGGATTTCCTCCCCACTCTTTTGGACTTTGGCCCAGTGCAATTTGTGCTTGCCCGTCACTTTGGTTTTTGTTACGGAGTGGAGAATGCCATTGAAATAAGCTATCGCGCAATCGAAGAAAATCCTGGCAAAAAAGTATATCTACTTAGCCAGATGATCCACAATCAGGAAGTAAATAATGATCTGGAAAGTCGCGGCATAAAATTCATCATGGATACTGATGGATCTCAGTTTATTCCCTGGGATAACATCAGTCGGGATGATGTTGTTATAATTCCTGCGTTTGGCACCACACTGGAAATTGAAAATTTACTGCTCGATAAAGGAGTAGAGGTACAGAAGTATAATACAACATGTCCCTTCGTAGAAAAGGTGTGGAATCGTGCTGAGAAACTCGGAAAAGAAAATTACACCATTATTATCCACGGCAAACCAAAACACGAAGAAACAAAGGCAACCTTTTCTCATAGCAACCACTACGGCCCATCGGTAATTGTCAGGGATATGGGTGAAGCTCAACAACTCGCAAACTATCTGCTAGGCAGCAAAACCCGTTCAGAGTTTTTCGAAGAGTTTGCCGGTAAATTTTCTCCGGGATTCGATCCGCATTTACACCTTCAGCGTGTAGGGGTGGTTAATCAAACGACCATGTTAGCAAGTGAAACTCAGGGAATTGCAGACTTCTTCCGTCAACTCATGATTTCTAAATATGGAGAAAAAAGTCTGAAAGAACATTTTGCCGACACCCGCGACACGCTTTGTTATGCCACCAACGATAACCAAAGCTCCACGTACCAACTTTTGGAATCGGGGGCAGACCTGGCCATAGTGGTGGGGGGATACAACAGCTCCAACACATCACACATTGTTGATCTTTGTGAGCGAAAATTTCCTACCTTTTTTATCAATTCAGAAAATGAAATAAAATCTCCATCAGAGATTCATCACTTCAATTATAATAAAAAACAAAAAGTAGTGACCTATGAATTTCTGCCGGAGAAGAGACCCTTGCGAATTGTGCTGACCAGCGGAGCTTCTTGTCCGGATACACTGGTGGATCGTGTGCTTATGAAAATGCTTGGTTTTTTTGACGGCACAAAATCCCTCGAGGATGTTCTTACTGCTTATTGATCGGCTTCAATTGCTTATCTTATTCGTTCATACTATTATCCCGCTTACTTATTTTTTCTGATGAAGGCACTTATAACAACACTCATTTTCTTTCCGGGCTTCTGGCTCTATGCACAGAAAACCGATTCAGTAAAAATTCTTGAGGAGGTAACCATTCGCTCCTACGAAGCCAATCGTCCGATATTACAAGTTCCGGCTTCTGTTGGACTGGTGATGAACTCTGACTTACAGCGATTCAGCAACACATCACTGGTTTCCGCACTCAATAATCTTCCGGGCATACGTATGGAAGAACGCTCGCCAGGCAGCTATCGCTTTTCTATTCGGGGCAGTTCGCTTCGCTCCCCTTTTGGGGTGCGCAATGTGAAAGCCTATTGGAACGAACTCCCCCTTACAGATCCGGGAGGAAATACCTATCTCAACCAGTTGGATGCGAACGCCATCAACCAGATTGAAATAATTAAAGGTCCTGGCTCAAGTCTTTATGGTGCAGGAACCGGGGGTGTTTTATTACTAAAGTCACCACGACCTGAAAATGAAAGTTTAGTTTCTGCCTCCTGGATGAGCGGAAGTTATGGGTTGAAGAACTATCAACTCTCCTTATCTCAAGGAAATAAAAATACCAGTCATTATGTGGGGTACCAGCATCAGCAATCCGATGGGTATCGTGAGCAAACCCGCATGGTGCGCGACCAACTCAATAGTACATTTCGATTTTCGTTCTCCGACAAGGAAGAATTAGAAACCGCGATTTTCTATACCGATTTATACTATCAAACTCCTGGTGGACTTAACGAAGCAGAGTATAAGGCTAACCCCAGGCAGGCACGCCCGGCAGCGGGTACACAGCCCGGAGCGGTAGCACAACAAGCGGGCGTTTCACTCCGGTCATTTTATACAGGAGTATCCCATCAATATCATTTCACCAAAAAGATTCATAATCGCACGGGTGTATACGGCAACTTTGTTCAATTCAACAATTCCGCTATCCGTAATTATGAGCGCAGGCTTGAGCAAAATTTTGGAGCACGAACGGTTACTGATTTTTCCTTTTTAATAAAAGGGTGGAAAGCAACGTTTCAGGGCGGAGGCGAATTTCAGCATGGCTATTCCCCTGTAAAAAATTATCAGAACCTGGGTGGATACCCTGGTCTGCTACAAAGCGATGAGGAAATAAGAACTCTTCAGTATAATGTTTTCGGGCAAGGCGAAATGAGTAAAGAGAACTGGATAATGACAGGAGGGTTAAGCGTAAATTGGGTAAGCTATAACTTGTTGCAACTGAATCGCGCACCGGCATTGGAGCAAGAAGTAAATTATAACCCGGTAATTACTCCCCGTGTTGCGTTGTTAAGAAAAATCAACGAAGCTTTTTCACTTTACGGAAATATGAGTTGGGGATTTTCTCCTCCTACATTAGCGGAGGTGCGACCTTCCAATGGTGTTTTCAACACAACTCTTCGGCCTGAAAAAGGAACACAAATTGAAATTGGAGGAAAAGGATATTTTGCCAACCGGAAGTTCTTTGTAGATATGGCGCTGTATCATTTTGTGTTGGATGAAACCATTGTGGTACGAAGGGATGAGGATGGTGCCGATTACTTTGTAAACGCGGGCGCTACCAATCAAAATGGGTTGGAGGTGTTGTTCAACTGGCAACCTGATATTTCCAGCTCGATACTTTCATCTTTTAAATTATGGAGTGGCATAACCTTAAATCAGTATGAATTTAAGGATTACGTAAAAGACAATGTCTCCTTTTCGGGTAATCAATTAACAGGCACACCAAAAGAAGTCATTACCGGGGGAGCTGACTTTGTTTTCGCAAAGGGATTTTATCTTACTCTCACTGCAAACTATACCTCAGAGATTCCTTTAAACGATGCTAACGCTGTGTTTGCAAAAGCTTACACATTAGTGGGTGCAAAGGCCGGGTACAAAAATCAATTGAGTAATAAACACCCCTTTGAATTATTTGCAGGCGCTGATAACTTGTTGGATGAAACATATAGTCTCGGAAATGATTTGAATGCTGCAGGCGGCAGGTATTACAATGCGGCTTTTAGGAGAAATTTCTTTTTTGGGCTTAAAATGGGAATCGATTTTAGTGCTAAAAACTGATCTGATGTAAAATCGAATACCTCAATTCATTTTTATTTCGATTGAATAAATTTGATAAAAATCATACTTCTTCTATTCGCAAATTCTTAACTTGTATACTATAAAGTGTTTTTGAAAGGGTTTTACTATCCATTACACTCATACCATTATGAAAACGAAATCATTTATTTCCGTTCTGTTGCTAATTACCTTTGGCACATTCTCTTCATGCAATCTTCTTGATAAGGCCGATGATGTTTCCTTCAATGTTACAGTTCCGCTTACCTTTTTAATTGATGAAAATGCCGACAGCCCTGGTGGAATGGCTTATTCAGACACGCAACTTTTAGATGCTACAGCCAATTCTGAAGTAGCCAAGTATGCCAGCAAAATCAAAGAATTCAAAGTGAATAAAGTCACCTACACAATTTCTCCGGGTGCAAATCCCAACACGGTAATTTTTACTAACGGAGCGCTTAAGGTTTCTTCAACCGGAAAAACAATTGCCTCAGCCGCCTCTGCGAACCTTACCAACACGGCTGAAACCGAACTAACATCCGATACGGCTGGATTTAACGAACTGGCCTCAAAACTTCTCGAAGACAAACAAGAAATGATATTGATGAATGGCACTCTCTCTAAAACACCGGTGGCATTTTCTGTGAAATTCAATTTTTATATTACAATTACTGCTAACGCGCTATAATCGACTCAAAATATTTCATCAAGAGTGCTACGACAGGTGCACTTTTATTTTGTTGTCATTTTCCCCTTTAAATCATGGATGATGATCTCCGCATGAACTCTGGAGTTTTCAATGAACCATTTATTTGTTTTAAGTCCTCCACAAACAACGCCTGCCAAATATAAATTTGTAACGTTGGTTTGCATGGTTTCTTCACTGTATACCGGAGTGTGATATTCGTCTTTATGAAAAGTGATACCCATCGACTTCATGAAATCAAAAGGAGGTTGATAGCCCGTCATCGCCAACACAAAATCATTTTCTAGTATTTTATTTCCTGCCGGAGTTTTTATTTCAATGGTGTTGGGTGTAATCCGAAATATTTCTGAATTGAAAAACGCTTTTACAGAGCCCTCTTTGATGCGGTTTTCAATATCAGGTTTCACCCAATACTTTACGCTTTCGCGGATGGCATCCTCGCGAATAATCATGGTAACCTCCGCTCCTTTCCGCCAGGTTTCCAACGCAACATCAACGGCTGAGTTGGCTGCACCAATCACCGCTACCTTCTGACCAAAGTAGGGATGCGGTTCATCATAGTAATGTTTCACTTTGGGCAACCCTTCACCTTCAATATTAAGCAGGTAGGGCAAGTCATAGAATCCCAGCGCTAGTATGACTGCTTTTGCACGATAGGTGTCTTTTGTCGTTTTGATATTAAAAGCGTCTCCTTCATTTTTTACCTCCTCCACCTTCTCATATAATTTCACATTCAACTTCCAGCTGGTGCACACCCTGCGGTAATATTCCAGCGACTCTGATCGCGTAGGTTTGGGGCTATTGGATATAAAAGGCACACCTCCGATTTCAAGTCGTTCGGAAGTAGAAAAGAAAGTCATGTTAAGGGGATAGTGATAAAGAGAATTCACTAAACATCCTTTTTCTATAATCACATAACTTAATCCTGCTTTCTGAGCTTCAATGCCGCATGCCAAACCAATGGGGCCAGCACCAATAATAATTAAATCTTTCCCTTCCATTCTGTAACCTTTATATTGATATATCAGGCAATAATGAGAAATTTCATCTGCTAAACATCATAAATTTATAAATCGCAGCCGATTGATGAATTAGTTTTGAATTCCAACGATTGCTAACTTCGCTATGCCAATTTTATAAGCAATGACTGCCGAAGACGAAGAAAAACAGAAAATGGTAAAACGATACACCCGGCTGGCAGTCATATCCGGGTTTTTGCTAGCCATGTTCTGGCCGCTGGGTAGTTTCTTTTTTTGGATTTTTTTCGGAGCTGCTTCTTATTTTATCTTCCTGATATTCTATTACCGGCCTCGCGTTGAGCACGAAGAGAAAAAGTTTGAATATGCAAGTCCTGCGTGGCAGGAATCCCGACAAACCACCTCCATTAATGCTACGCCAAAGAATGCCAAGCTCATCATTGTCATTGCAGCGATTTCTATTTTTGGATTTCTGCTGATCTTAATGATCATCGGGTTTGCTACAGGAGAGGAGAATGCCGCTCGACCCATTGAAGAAATTACTGTTAATGAAAACCGCGAGTTGTTAGCCAATGATCCAAAGAATGTGGATGCTCTCACCAACCTTGGCAACAGTTTTTATGCAGATGGTCAATATGATTCGGCTCTCGTCTATTATGAACGTGTATTAAAAATTGACCCAAAAAACAGCAGCGGTCTTTACAATAAAGGATTGACACTCTATCAAAAGAAGGATTACAAAAAGTCGATGGAGATATTAAGGCAATGCGTTTCACTTTACCCGGATAATACGGATGCCCTTATGGTAATCGGTGACAACCACTATTCGCAAAATAGCTTTAACGAAGCAATCGTATGGTATAAACAAGCGTACAACAAAGGGGCTCGTAGCGCTGGGTTATTAAATGTAATGGCCTACATCTACGATCAGCAAAATCAAAAAACGGAAGCGATTCGTTTCTATAAAGAAGCTCTGCAACAGGATAGCAGCCTGGTTGATGCCTATACCCGGTTGGCTGAACTTGATCCAAACCGCTCTGATTGGTATAAGAAGAAGGCCGAGGCCTGGCAATAATTTTATTAAGCTCGGCAAAAAACTTTTTCAATAAATGACCTGATTGATCGCTCAGGAGGCCATTATAAATCGTGCTGAATCCTTGTATCTTTGGAATTCCTATTCGACCCATTAAGATTAAAAGATATGTCCATTCAAGAAAGATTTAGCCCGGAAGACCTCGAGCGTATAAAAAAAGCGGTGCGGGATGCAGAGAGCAAAATCTCTGGAGAGATTGTTCCCGTGTTCGTAGAGAAAAGTGGATTCTACAGCATTGCCACCTACCGTGCCGCCTTGATCGGTGCGGCTGCCGTGTTCCTTTTCATCGTCATTTTTGATCGCTACGTTCCTTCGCTCGCAGTGTATGACCCTATGCTCATTTTCACTTTTGTGATGTTAGGTGGATTCATAGGGGCCCTGAAAGCGCACTTCATAAACCCGGTGAAGCGCCTCATGCTAAGTCAAATACATTTGGATCAGGCCACCCGCAAGCGTGCCGAGACTGCCTTTCTGGAAGAAGAAGTATTTAATACCCGCCAGCGCACCGGCATCCTGATTTTCATTTCATTTTTTGAACATGAGGTGATTGTAATGGCGGATAAGGGAATCAGCAAAGAAGTTGATCCAAAAGAATGGGACATGATTGTGCGCAGCATCATCGAGCAAATCAAAAAAGGAAAAATTACGGATGGCATTGTTGCGGCCATCGGACGATGTGGTGATATTTTACATGAAAAAGGGTTCCTCATCACCCCCGATGATGTGAATGAATTAGGCGATGAACTGAGACTTGAATAATGTGTTAATCCCTTTACAAATCAGTTCATATTATTATTCACGATGAAATCAGTATTTACCACTATATTTTTTGCTTTGCTTTTATTCTCCGCATCGGCACAGCGCAAAGTGCCTGCCCACGAGGGTATTTGGGTACGTGATGAAGCGGGAATTCTCTCACCTCAGGTAAAAGCACAACTGGAAGCGATACTAAAAGCGCACCGCGATTCTACTTCCACACAAATTGCCGTGTACTTAATTCCATCGCTGGATGGAGATGATATAGACTCCTATGCCGTGCGTGTGGCCGAAGCATGGAAACTCGGCCAGGAGAAGAAAGACAACGGGGTATTGTTTCTGGTTGCCATGCAGGAGAAACAAATGGTCATTGAAGTCGGCTATGGTTTGGAGGGCGTGCTCACCGATGCCCTGTCGAGCCGCATCAATCGCAATGAAGTAGCCCCTAATTTTCGTCAGGGAAATTATGAGGCGGGCATACAAGCCGGTGTGATGGCCATCATCCAGGCAGTGCAGGGGACGTATGTAAATGAAGCTCCATTGGTTAAGAAACGTAAGGGTCGTTCTCCCGTTGGCACCATAGTTTTTATTGTCATTCTGATCATAGCCATGTCGCGTAAAAACCGAGGTGGAGGTGGCGGCACGGGAGGCTATTGGTCTGCGGCCATGTTGGGTTCCATGCTGGGTGGTGGCGGTTACGGAAGAAGTTCGGGATCGTGGGGCTCCGGCAGTGACTTTGGCGGAGGGGGCGGCTTCGGAGGGGGTGGCTCGAGCGATTCGTGGTAGATAGTTTAAGGTGTTAAATTTTTTGAAGTAAGATCTCCATTAAAATATGCGATTGAAATTTTTGATTTGCGCATTGTTACTTTCTCTTTCTGCCTTTGGCCAGAAAGCGGTGCCAGAATTGTGGAACGCGCGCGTGCACGATGATGCTCATGTGTTGAAGCAGGAGACAATCGATAAACTTGAAAAGCGACTGGCTCACTATGAAGACAGTTCCTCCAATCAAATTGCCATTCTCATCATTAGTTCATTAGATAGCGAATCACTGGAAGATTATTCTATCAAGGTTTCCGATAAGTGGGCTCTTGGTAAGAAAGATAAAGACAATGGTGTTTTATTGCTGATTGCCGTAGACGATCATAAGATGCGCATGGAAGTAGGCGAAGGACTTGAAGGAGTACTTACCGATGCCATGAGCAGCCGCATCATCCGTAATGAAATGGCTCCCGCCTTTCGCAGAGGTGATTTTGATAGTGGCGTAACCGCTGCTATCGATGGAATTATAAAAGCCATTGGTGGTGAGTATACGGCCGAAGACACCAACGACTTAGAAGATCTCACCACAAAGCAAAGGATTCTGATCGGACTGGGTTTGTATCTCTTTCTGGGCATTTTCGCTTTCTTCGCTTTGGTCGTGCCCGGTTGCACTGGCTGGGGATTGTATGCCTTTCTGATTCCCTTTTATTCCATATTCCCGGCTATTCTCGTGAGTGAGAAGAACTGGTTCTTGCCCGGATTGATTTATATCCTTGGTTTTCCTCCTCTCAAATTACTCGCAGGTCGCTCTGCATGGGGTAAAAAAATTGGAACGAATATGGGTGGCGGCTCTTCCGGAGGTGGCGGTTGGAGCAGCTGGACTTCTGGTGGTAGCAGTTGGGGCGGAAGCAGTGGTGGAGGTTTCTCCGGAGGTGGCGGCAGCTTTGGGGGTGGTGGCAGCAGCGGAAGCTGGTAAACAAACTGATTCACACATCACAAAGATGCGGTTAGTGTGAGAACTAATAAATTTTCCGATGAAGACTACCTGTTATTCAGGAACTCCCCTCACAAAAAAATTAGGCATCAAAGAAAGCTTCACCCTACGAATTGCAAATCCGCCTGATTATTACTTCGATCTCTTCGAAGACTTGCCTCAGAACATTACTATCAGGCGTGAAAAGAAAACGAAGAAAGATTTTATTCACTACTTCACAACGCAAGCAAAAGAATTACAAAAAGATCTGGTTTCAGTGAAAAATGAAATTGTCCCCAATGGAATGATCTGGGATTTCATGGCCAAAAAAATCTTCCGGGATGATAACCGATATTACTGAAGATGTTACCCTGCAGCAGGCAGTAGCCAATGGATTGGTCTACATTAAAGTGTGTGCTGTTGATGAGGTTTGGTCGGGATTGAAATTGGTCATTCCCGTGAACAGGAATTTGTTCCTCCTACCACAGGCTATGGACAAGATTGGGTGCTGGTGATTGATGACGCCTCAAAAAATTATAGAAAGTCTAAAACCCAATAATGCATTACTGATAACACGGGCAGGGGGAAAGATACAACATCTCAAACCTGGGTTGCACAGCCCATGATCCATCTTTGCGGATCAATCCATAAAGTCCTTTGAACTTAACCGGTGTCACTTCTTCTTCAAAAGGATGATACTCGTCATATTGAAAAGGAATCACTACCTCACCTTTCAGGTTTACATAACCCGCCTTTCCTTTTTTGAAAAATCCAATCAGCCCATTGAAGTGCATCGGTGGAAACGCCTTGTATTCAGCAACTGCTAAATTGGTCTTCGTGATCACGTTTCCATCCCGATCAATGAAAGTCCATTTGCCCTCTTGTTCAATGCCGGCAACGCCATTAAAAAACGGATATACTTGCTGTGCGCGCAGTGTATCAAACGCGTTTTTGTATTCGTAACTATAACTAAGGCCGGCACTATCAATATAAATTCCATCGCGGGTGGTGCCTTCCGGGGCAAAAATGGCCGGCAGCAAACCCTCTCTGAATCCATGGGCGGTTTCAATGGTGATCCCTGAAGGATTGACTTTTTGATTGCCTTTGATATCCAGAATAATCGGTTCACGTTCGTAACCGCTCTCCAATAAAATTTTACCATCCCTTACCATTGGCCACACACCCGCATAAGCTCCCTGCTTGTTCATCTGGCCCATCAGAAAATCGGGCATGTCTGAACAATCGTCCTGAATAAAAACCGTATCGGCTTTTTCATTCAGCACAAAAGGACAGATTTTACCTTTAAATTTTTTTTCTGAGAGTACCGTGCCACCTACGATATATCCATTCTTAAAAACTGACAAGTAGGGATACTTTATCGGCACTATTATTTTTCCTTCTCCGTCAATCACACCCCAGTTATTGCCACTCTTTACTGTGATTTTTCCTTCAGGTGCATAGTCAATGGCATCGTCATAAACCGGTGACACTACAAACTCACCTTTGTTATTGATGACTCCATACTTTTTCCCTTTTTTTACCACAGCAAGATTTTGATAAAAGGGTCCTGCGCTTTCAAAGGCAGGCTGTATCACATATTGCCCCGTTTCATTGATGTAGCCATAGGGCTTACCTTTTTCCTTTGCCGCGATCAGCATTGACTGTGCAAAAACCAGTTGACTCATTACGAGTAAAGCGGGGAGGATTAGTTTCATAAACCGGTAGAATTGTTTTTCAAGTTACTGATTAAATATCCTTAAGAAATTAAAATGGAGCAGGTTCTGATTAATCACCCACCACCACTTTCTTCCCTTTTGTGATGTGATGTAGGACTTTTGACCAAATGCCCGCACGGATAAAACCAAGCCCAATGATTACAAGTGCAAAGCGCATACGGCTCAAAATTATTCTAACCCAAATAAGCAGATATTTTACTTCAATGGTCAAAATGCCCGTCATTTTTATAAATTAATTCCTGACCTTGTTGGTCAGAATATCTATTTTTGGCAGCTGATTTAAAAGCCAGAAACCCAACATTAACCTGGCTGCCCATAATTCATTAATAGAAACAACTTTCACATCCAACTATGAAACGCGACAAGGTAGTTTTTGACCTGATTGAAAAGGAAAAGCAAAGACAGGAGCATGGCATTGAGCTCATTGCTTCAGAGAATTTCGTGTCGGCACAGGTAATGAAGGCCCAGGGCTCGGTGCTCACCAACAAATATGCTGAGGGCCTTCCCGGGAAACGCTACTATGCTGGCTGCGAAGTCGTTGATGAAGTGGAGCAACTGGCGATTGACCGTATAAAAAAATTATTTGGTGCCGAGTGGGCCAACGTGCAGCCTCACTCTGGTGCACAAGCAAATGCAGCCGTCATGCTTGCCTGCCTAAAGCCTGGCGATAAAATTCTGGGTTTTGATCTTGCCCATGGAGGCCATCTTACACACGGGTCTCCGGTAAACTTTTCCGGAAAACTGTATCAACCTTCATTCTATGGAGTTGAGCAGGAAACAGGAGAGATTGATTTTGATAAAGTAATGGAGATCGCTCAACGCGAGAATCCAAAAATGATCATCTGTGGTGCCTCCGCCTATAGCCGCGATTGGGACTATGAAAAATTGCGCGATGCTGCTGACAGCGTTGGCGCCTTGTTGCTGGCCGATATCTCTCACCCATCAGGACTAATTGCCCGTGGTTTGTTGAATGACCCTATGGAGCATTGCCATATTGTTACCACCACCACGCACAAAACACTGCGCGGTCCGAGAGGTGGTCTGATCATGATCGGAAAGAATTTCGAAAACCCATTCGGATTAAAAACTCCTAAAGGTGAATTGCGCAAGATGTCATCCGTGTTGGATTCAGGAGTATTCCCGGGCACGCAAGGCGGACCGCTTGAACACGTGATCGCTGCTAAAGCAGTAGCTTTTGGTGAGGCTTTGAGCGATGAATACCTCGAATACATCGTGCAGGTTGCCAAGAACGCAAAAGCCATGGCTGCTGCGTTTGTTGACCGGGGCTATAAAATCATTTCCGGTGGCACCGACAATCATTTGATGTTGATTGACCTGCGTTCTAAAAACCTAACCGGTAAGGTTGCCGAAGAAGCCTTGATTCAGGCCGACATCACCATCAACAAGAACATGGTTCCTTTTGATACGCAATCACCGATGATTACTTCGGGTATGCGTATTGGGACACCCGCCATCACCACACGTGGATTGATGGAGAAAGATGTTGTTAGAATAGTTGATCTGATTGATGAAGTATTGAAAAGGCCAGAAGATGCAAAACATCTGAAAGCCGTGAAGCGCAAGGTGAACACATTCATGAAGAAGTTTCCCTTGTATTTGTAAGAAGTTGAACCATTTGACTTCGCCCAATGGTGGAGTTTTTATATAGTATTTGAAATTATGAGTGAAGAAGCAGAAATGTCATTTCTTGATCATCTTGAAGCACTGAGATGGCATGTGGTGAGGGCGGTGGCCGCGATTTTTATCATGATGATTTTGGCCTTCATCTATACAGAAGAAATTTTTAAGTACGTCATTTTTGCTCCGGGCCATGTCGATTTTATAACCTTTCGCTGGCTGTGCCAATTAGGAGATTTGACAGGAGTAGCTGGCCTTTGCGTTGAGGCAATCCCCATGAAGATTCAGAGCCGTTTTCTGATGGGGCAATTTACCATGCAGTTACAAGCTTCCTTCGTGATCGGATTAGTGGTAGCCTTCCCTTATGTAGTTTGGGAGTTGTGGAGTTTTGTTAAACCGGGTCTTTATTCAAAAGAAAAACAAAGTTCAAGAGGTGCCGTGTTTTCCATTTCAGGTCTCTTCCTGTTAGGCGTTTCCTTTGGCTACTTTATTTTATGCCCGATGACGATCGCATTCCTCGCCAACTATACGATTAGTCCGGATATATCCAATGAATTTGACATCACCTCGTATGTCTCTACCATAACAATATTGGTGGTAAGCTGCGGACTTTTATTTCAGTTACCCATCGTTATTTTCTTCCTTACAAAAGTAGGGATTGTAACGCCTACACTATTGAAGAGCTTTCGCAAGCATGCTGTGATCGCTATTTTGGTTATCGGGGCAATCATTACTCCTAGCTCTGATCCCTTGAGCCTTTCCCTGATTTCTATTCCGTTGTATTTCCTTTATGAAATCAGTATTTTAATCTCATCGATTGAATTGAGAAGAAAAACAAAACGTGAATTGGACGAAGCTCGATTAGATCAACAATCTCACTAATTATGAAAATTGCTATTGGTGCCGATCATGCAGGATTTGAATATAAAGAGGTGTTGAAAAAACATCTCGAAAAAAGTGGTCATGAGATTAAGGACTTCGGAACCAATGGTACACAGTCGGTAGATTATCCAGACTTTGCACATCCGGTAGCTAGCGCTGTGGAGAAAAGTGAATTTGAACTGGGCGTGTTGCTTTGTGGAGGCGCCAATGGTGTAGCGATTACCGCCAATAAAAGACAAGGCATCCGCGCTGCCATCTGCTGGACGGAAGAGATAGCATCCCTTGCACGTCAGCACAACAACGCCAATGTACTTTGCATTCCTGCACGATTTGTTTCCAGCGATCTTGCCGAAAAAATTATCGACAAGTTTTTAACTACTCCTTTCGAAGGCGGTCGTCATGAAACCAGGGTGAATAAAATCAGCTGTTAGATTTACTTCCC
>Ga0163144_10008201_pt1 | contig 22652 bp, 11 predicted proteins | sample OliLak19BULKMAT1_FD_123175 | JGI IMG/M metagenome (GOLD analysis project Ga0163144, IMG submission 123175) | Freshwater microbial mat bacterial communities from Lake Vanda, McMurdo Dry Valleys, Antarctica - Oligotrophic Lake LV.19.BULKMAT1 | ecosystem: Environmental > Aquatic > Freshwater >...
ATTTACATAAAATTATTTTCACAAAGTATTAAATTAAAAATGGTTAAAAAAGGTATTTTCCTTTTTTGTTTTTTTTGGAGTTTAGGTATAGCAGCACAAGACTCCATTACACTTACTCCTGATAAATCTATAAGTAATTTACAAGATAATTGGGTTTATTATGAAGATAAATCTCATGGTTTAGACTGGCAGCAAGTCCTTAAACTATATAAGCAAGATAAATTTATAATCACTCCTTCTGAGTTATCTTTTGTTCAGCTTAGCAAATCTGCACACTGGTTCTTGATGAAGATACACAACCCAAGTAAACAAACTATCAGACATACCTTAGTGGTAGATGATCCTAATATCTATCAGTTAGATTTTTTTCAATTAGATACGCAAAATAAACTTATTAGACATGATTCTAATGGAACATCGATACATCCTAACAAACGCTCGTTGGGTATTCTTAGCCCAGCATTTATTGTGGAATTGCCAGCAGAGAGTTCTCAGCTTATTTTAGTAAGATTTTATTCTCTTAATTTTTTATCTACTAAGGCAGGTCTAATACCAATGAATGAATATTTACAAGGGCATAGCATTGAGTATGTCTTCTTAGGTTTATTCTATGGAATAGTGTCTCTTTTATTGATTTATCATGGATTACTTTTTATTTATACCCAAGAGATAGCCTTTATTTATCTTTTGATATATCATTTTTTGTTTGGACTTGCAACTGGATTCTTTGATGGATTGACAGGCACCTATTTTTATTTTATCTACCCATTGACGAATTTTAGACCAGAGATGCCCATTTTATTAGGCGTTATTATCTTCTCTCACATTGCACTTCGCTCCTATGTTAAGACATATCAGTATTTACCTTTTTATGATAAAGTTACTAAAGTATTTTTGGTTTTCACACTCTCTATTTTAGGGGTTTACTTTTATCGTTCTGATTGGGCATTATGGTTCTTACCTTATGTCATATTTTTTTCTTTTTGTATTATATTACTCGTAAGTTACAAAGCCAGAAAGTTTTATCCAGTCAGAGCAAGTTATTTTTTCGGAGGATTCTTGTTTTTTGGTATTTTTATTCTGGTGATATTATTCTTCTTATGGAAGGCTATCCCCACTATATCTAATAATACTTTTGTATCGGTCATTTATCTTGGCTATATCGGGCAAATGATGATTTTATCGGTAGGCTTTGCAGTAGAGATTCGAAACCTTGCTAGGCGTTTAATCACCGAAGAGCAAGAAAAACAAATGATTCTAAAAAACAAAAATGAAGAACTCGAAAAGGAAATTAACAGACGTACACAACATTTATCTACCAGTACAAATCAGCTAAAATCAGTCATAGAAAGTACCAATGATGTGATTTATTCTATTGATAGAGAAGGTGTTTTTTTGGTAGCCAATACATCTACAATACAACGCTCAAAAAACATATATAACTCAGAGATAGAGATAGGGCAAAATTTCTTTGATAAAATGCCAGAATATCTCAGAAGTATTTTTGGTTCTCTTTTAGAAAAAGTATGGCAAGGTGAAGCCGTCAGAAAAGTAGAAAAAATAGAATTTGATGGTACTTTAATCATACAAGAAATATCAATTAATCCTATCTTTAATGAAAAAGAAGAAGTAATGGGGGCAGCCATTTTCTCTAAAGATATTACCGAGCTTGTTCAAAAGACAGAGTCATTCGCCCAGACCAATGCAAATCTGCGTGCTATATTAGATAACAATGATAGTGCAATATGGCTGGTGAGTCATGACTTTTTGCTTATGGATATCAACTATACTGCTGAACAACTGTATAAATATATAGCAGAGAAAAAACCTAAAATCGGTGAAAATGCACTCTCTTATCTTTCCTCCAAAGACAAAACTATATGGGCAGAGAGATACAACCTTGTTCTAAAAAGTGGACAGCCAAAACTCTATATAGAACATCATAATAAGGGAGGTATAAAGTTAGATTTTTTGGTAAAAATCTTTCCCATTCAAACAGATGGTAAAACTACTGGACTAACCGTCTTTCTGAATAATATCACAGAGCAACATCAAGCAGAAAAAGCCCTTCAAGAAAGCCAAGAACTGTTGGCTTCTATCAATCAACATATCAGCGAGGGAATCTATAGGAGCAATAATAATAAGGTAGTATATGCCAATAAAGCTTTTGCAGAACTATTTGGCTATAGCTTAGAAGAAGTACTTCAAAACCGAGCAATTACTTATTATGTAGATCCAAATGTTCGTATGGAGCTACTTAAGGTTTTAGAAAAAGAAGGGGCATACCAAAATCAAGAAGTACGACTCAAGAAAAAAGATGGAACAGAGTTTTGGGCACTGATTAGCAGCACTCGTTATGTAGATGAAAAAGGAGAAGTGTTTTTTGATGGTGTCACTAGAAATATATCTAAGCTTAAAGAAGCAGAAGAAGAGCTACTGACTAAAAATGAATCACTCCAAAAAAGCAATAAAGAACTAGATAAATTTGTTTATAGTGCTTCACATGACCTAAGAGCTCCTCTAACCTCTATTCTGGGGCTTATCCAAATCTTACAAGATGAAGAGGATGAAGCCATACAAAAGCAGTATTTTGGGCTAATGATAAAGAGTGTAAACAGAATGGATAATTTTATTCGTCAGATTGTGGATTATTCACGCAATACTCGATTAAAAATCAAAGCTGAAAAAATTGACTTTGAAGAGCTTATTACACAAGTATTTGCAAGCATAGATTATTTAGACCCAGCATTGTCTATGAATAAGACTTCTTCTATCTCACAAAATCACCCTTTTTATACAGATGTATTCCGTTTAGAAGTGATACTAAATAATTTAGTGTCTAATGCCGTCAAATATGCAAACCCATACCAAGAATCTTCTTTTGTACATGTGAAGGTAGAAGTCTCTGAAAGAGAGGCTATCATAGAGGTAAGTGATAACGGACAAGGAATAGAAGCCGCTTACATAGATAATATTTTCGAAATGTTTTATAAAGCCAATACACAAAATAAAGGTTCAGGATTAGGATTATACATAGTTAGAGAAACTATAGAAGTAATCAAAGGTGAGGTAAGTGTAAACTCTAAATTTGGAGAAGGAACTCTCTTTATTGTAAAAATACCTAGTTTAAGAACTCTTAAAAATGAAGATAAGCTGTTTATTCAGAGTTCAGAAGAAGAGTAAAAATTAGATAAAACAAAGAATTATTTTTTTTTAGAAAAAAGAAATCGAATAAAAAAAAGGTCAATAATTATACCATTTTGATTTTTTGTTATGAATATTCTCAAAAATTATATAGATTTGAATTAAGTAAATCTCGTTTGTGAATATGCAAAAACTCGGATTAAATCAAGTTCTCCAACAAAAACTATCTCCGCAACAAATTCAGTTTATAAAATTGTTGCAAATCCCTACGGCCGAATTACACAGCCGCATAGAAGAAGAATTGGAGATTAACCCCGCCCTAGATGAAGGGCGTGATAAAGAAGAATCAACATCTGATGATGATGCAGATGATTTTGATGATGGCCCAGATGATATAGATGATGATATAAGCATTGACGATTATCTGCAAGATGAAGACATCAGCGGCTACAAAATGCAAGGTGACGGTAACATCAAAGAAGAAGAAAGAGAAATGCCTCTGCCTATGATGGCTACATTGACTGATTCGCTTCTGTCTCAATTGGGCTTCTTAGGCTTAGATGATAGACAAGACGAAATCGCTAGGCAACTCATCGGAAGCATTGATAATGATGGATACATTCGCCGCTCTACAGAAGCAATTGTCAATGATTTGGCATTCTCAAGAAATATCGAAACTACTAATGAAGAAGTAGAAGACCTCTTAGCAAAGATTCAATACTTTGACCCACCAGGTATCGGGGCTCGTGATTTGAAAGAATGTCTTTTGATGCAGCTTCGCCGCCGAAATGACAATAATCCCGATAATAAACTAGCAATTAAACTCATGGAGTCTAGTTTTGAGGAGTTTACAAAAAAACACTATGATAAAATCCAGAAAAAACTGGGCATAGATGAAGAAAAACTTAAAGATGTAATTAGTATCATCACCAAGCTTAATCCCAAACCAGGAGATTATATCTCAGATTATGGGCGGAATCAATATATTATCCCTGATTTTATTCTTAAAAATGCCAATAATAAACTTGAACTTTCTCTCAACTCACGCAATGCACCAGAGTTAAAGATAAGTCCTGCCTATGCAGATATGCTGGACGCTTACAGCAAAAGTGATAAAAAAGATAAACAAACGCGTGAAACTATTACTTTTGTAAAGCAAAAATTAGATGCTGCCAAGTGGTTTATAGATGCTATCAAACAAAGACAACAGACTTTGCTTCGTACTATGAATGCTATTATAGAGTATCAGTTTGATTTTTTCTTAGAAGGAGATGAGAGTAAATTCAGACCCATGATTTTAAAAGACATTGCTGATAAAATTGGCATGGATATTTCTACAATATCAAGAGTAGCCAATAGCAAGTCTATTCAGACAGAGTTTGGTATTTTTCCTTTAAAATATTTTTTCTCTGAAGGTATTTCTACCGATTCGGGAGAAGATGTGAGTAGCCGTGAAGTAAAATACATGCTTAGAGAAATGGTGGAAAACGAGGATAAACGCAAGCCACTCTCTGATGATAAACTAGAAAAAATGCTCAAGGCGAAAAATTATAGAATAGCAAGAAGAACAGTAGCCAAATACCGTGAACAGCTCGGTATTCCTGTGGCTCGTTTGCGTAAAGAACTTTGAGTTGGAAGAAATTAAAGTAATTAAGACCACCAAACCGTCAAAAACGAAGATTTGGTGGTTTGCACAGTTTATATCTTATTTATTGCATCCATTGATGCTGCCCACTTTGGCTTTTGGATTGATATTATTTATCACTCCCATTGGCTTATTGCCTGTTCCTGAGAAGTACAGCCTTAAGCTTTTGCTTGTCATATCCATGCTTACCTTATTGATGCCTTTGTGTCTTATCCTGATATTTTATACTACGGGTGTTTTCAAGAGCTTGACCATGGAAGGGAGAGAAGAACGGCTCATGCCTTTTTTACTGATTACAATCTTCTACTCGGGAGTAACTTATTTATTAGGTTTTGGCAATGGCTTTGACCGCTTGCCGATTCTCTCCATAGTAGTAGGAGGGATAGCCCTTTCTATTGCACTCGTTACACTCATTACCTATTTCTGGAAGATAAGTGCACACAGTACAGGTATGGGTGGCGTACTAGGTGTTTTGATAGCGATTTACCTTAAATATGCAGAACTTAGTCTTTTTACTCCTATTTTGGTCAGTTTTATTTTGCTAGGAATGCTCATGAGTGCGAGACTTTACCTCAAAGCACATACCCCTGTGCAAGTTTGGCTAGGTAGCTTATTAGGTTTGGTCATTAATTTTGGAGTGAACATCGTTTTATTATAAAATCCAAAATCTTCAAGATTCATCTTCAAAGTATCTCTAAACTAGATATCACTAAATGAACACTTTCTAAATAAAGTGTTCATTTAGTTTAAGTAAAACACTCATTATCAAGTTATTACAAACTTATCACTCATCACTCATCACTCACTTACTCTCCAATCATCACAAAAGCTCCCCAATAATTAGGTTCAGGATATTTCTTGCGTAGTTCTTTTTGAGCATTCTTGAAGGCTTCTCTTTTGGGCTGTTTTTCTGTAATCCAGTTTTGATAGAAAAGTGTCATTAACTCTTGAGTAGCAGCATCAGACACCGTCCAGAGAGACATTAGGATAGTTTTAGCACCTGCTACCATAAAAGCCCTTTTAAGTCCATAAACTCCCTCTCCATTTACGATTTCGCCCAAGCCTGTCTCACAGGCAGACAACACTACTAGCTCTGTATCGTCTAGATTAAGACTCATCGCCTCGTAAGCTGTCAAAACTCCATCACCTCCTTCTGACATGGCTTGTTTTGCACCTGAGAGTAATAGCCCAGAGCGTAAAAGGGGATTTTCGGTAAATTTCGCATCTTCTATTCCCATAAATCTACCACTTTGAGTTATATTCTGTAAGAAGAATCCGTGGGTAGCTATGTGTAGTATATAAGGGTTTTCTAATTGCTTGATTGCCTTTTCGGTAGCTTTTTCTTCTAAGTATGTCTTCACCTCAATCTGAGCGTTTTTGAAAATATTCTCAAGGTTCTGTACTTCTATTTTTGTACCTGGTAGTGGGCTGATATTTTGTCCATCAAAGAACCTGAGCGTAGTATCTTGCCCTAGAGCGAGAAGAGGTGCGGCTTCTAAGATTCGTTCTTTTTTCTTATCTAGAGTGTCTGATTCAATGGAATCATCATTATAATTAGGAAAGCCAATCAAAATACCTTCTTTGATACTTCGGGTTGGTTTTTTGGGTGTAACTAGCTCCTTGGTATTATTGAGTACCTGTATATCTATTATATCTGCGAGATACTGCTTAGATTCAGGGTTTTGGAGTGTAAGTAGATTGATTTGGTTATAAACTCCATCAGGTGAGAGATAGACTTTTTTGATTCCCTTTAGCTGGCTTTGAATGCTTGCCCAGTATTGCTGATAGCTGTATTTATCTTCCTTATTGGCTTTGATACTATTGTGATAGTATTTATTGTATTTTCCTTCTAGTTCATTTCCATTTTGTAAGATGATGATATTAGGAGCTTTTTTAGTTTGGGGAGTGATGATGAGAGCCATATAATAGATAGAGTCAGATTCATACACTCTAATCATCTCAATGGCTGCTTCATCCTTTTTGAGTTGTTGTTGGATATCTTTCCAAGAGTATCTTTTGCAGTCTAAGCTTGTAGCAAAGCGTTGAGATTTTTGGGATAATTGTTTTTCTATCAGCTCTACTTCTTCTTGTAGTACTTGCTCATTAATTTCTTTTTTCTGTTTCTCTTCTATAGATAATTGATAGATATCCGCAAGTAGCGTTCGTTTGCTCTGCCAGTCTTGATAGAGTTTGATAAGTACTTCATCATCAGATGCTAAGATACGCTCTCGGGTTTTATCTTGTGTATTAAATAAAAGTCCTTTGGTAGCGAGTACATTGTCATAAAGCCATCCTGAGTAGTTAAGGTTTTGTGTAATAAATGCAAAAGTAGTAGCTTGAGCATATTGATTAAAACTAGCTTCAAGTCTTTTCACAAATAATTCTTTTTCAGTTTGAGAGAGACTAGGAAAGTCTCTATCTATCAAGTCTATAAGAATTTGACTAGATTCTACATCAGCCTCGTTTGCTTTTATTAATTCTCCATTGAGTTGATAAAATCTCCCTAAGGTAATCTTACCCAAGCCATAAATTATATTCTTTTCTCCCAAAATTTCTTTGGTAATTTGCACAGCGTCTAATAGCCTTTTCTCTATTTTAGGATTATTTAGGAGGTATTCAGAAGGAAGATTGAACACAAAAACAAACAAATTAGTTGCATAAATAGTGTTGTTTTCACCTATTGTTCTTTTGAGTATATCAAATGACTGCTCAGACAAAGCTACATATTTAGCCACATCTTTCTCCTCCCCTAAGACGTAAAGTAATCCTGAGTTAAAAAGTAAGCTTGCATAATCCACATGTTCTTCTAGTCCTATTTTCTGATAGATGTCGATGGCTTCTAGGTAGTATTCTTCAGATTTTGTGTATTCTTTTTCCACTCTATAGAGATTGGCAAGAGTGGTGAGTGATTGGGCATAGTCAAGGCTTTGTTTGCCAAGCATACGCTCTCTAATCTCGAGGGCTTTTTGATAGTTTACCTTTGCTTTGGGGTAATTGCCCCTATCAAAATAAAACACTCCTAAATTACTTGTGTATCCAGCATACTCTCTAGTGTTTTCGCCCGTAGTATTTTTTAAAATCGCCAAAGCCTCTAATAGAAGAGATTCTGAGTTAGCTGTTTCCTGTTTTTGGAGGTATAATGCAGAAAGACGCATCAAGGCCACTACATACATAGGATGATTTTCTCCCAAGGCTTCTTTTAGGAGATTAGCAGATTTTTTATAGATTGTTTCTGCTTGTATGTAATCTCCCATACTCTCATAAACCATTCCAAGATTTCCTAATGAGTGTGCATACTGATAGTGTTTTTCTCCTAGGAGTTCTTTTTGTATCTCCATAGATTCTAGACAGAGTGTTATTGCTTCTTCAAACTGATATTTCTCTCTATACGCTATGGATAAATTCATTAAGCTCTTGGCATAATCGGGGTGCTTTGTGCCTACTTGTATTTTGTGAAGCTCTATAACTTCTTTGTATAATCTCTCAGACTCGGCATAATTACCTAAGGTTCTATACACCATGGCTAGATTAGATAGAGATGTAGGATAAAAATCATTGTCTTTTTCTTTGAAAATCTCAGTAGCTTCTTTAAAATAGGTGCTTGCCTTTTGATACTGCCCTTTTTCATTAAAGACATTTCCTAAGTGAGTCAGTGATTCGGCATAATCTGTATTTTTCTTTCCAAGTAATCTTTCTCTCACCTCTAAGGCAATGTTGTAGTATTCTTCTGCTTTCTTGTAATCTCCTTTATCATAGTAAAGCATTCCTAGATTACTCAATGCACCCACATACCTAGCATTCTCCTCTCCTATGCTTGCTTTTATGATATTAAGTGCCTCCACCCAAAGAGATTCTGCCTTTGTAAAATTACCTGTGTAGTAATAGAGTATTCCTAAGTTATTGATTATCCCGGAATAGGTACTATCTTTATCGCCCATCGTTTCTTTTTGAATTTTAATGGATTCCAAGTAAAATGCTTCTGCTTGAGCATATTGAGCTACATCTGTAAGTAAATCAGCCAATCTTTTGAGTGAAAGAGCATAATTTTGATGTTGTTTGCCAAATTCTTTTTCAGCTTGTACTTTGGCTTTATCAAATACTCCATAGGCATTGGAGTAGTCTCTTTTCTTATAATAAACCATCCCCAGAGAGTCAATGGTTTTCCAATCTTCTTTTAGAGGGCGGCCATCTAAAGCAAAGAGTTTTTCTTCTTTCAAGACTCCCTTTTCAAAAAACTGTGTTTTTTCTTTACTCTTATCAGGTCTGTAAAATGTAGCCAACCCATCCATTATCTCTTGTGGTCTATCTGCCAAAAGCATTGCTTCCATTTGTACCACTCCATTTTTGTAATGGTCTTTGACGGTGCCTATGGGCTTATCGTCTTTGTACTCAATCAAGCGATAAAATTCTGCTTTATCTGCCTCATTGATAATGCTCCATTTAGCATCATAAAAGATAGTCCATTTACCCTGTCTTTTATCTTTTATGTCAGTTTGATTGGGATTTTGGGGGATGTCTTGGCTTTGTGCAACTCCATAGAGTAACACAAAGAAGAATATAAAAATAGATTGAGTCGCTTTCATTGTCTAATAATAGTTATTTTGAATTGTGTAAGTAATCGTATTTTATGGATGCTTTAAAATTAACCTATCGAGTATTTCTTGTTTTCTTCGTTTACTAAAAGGTATTTTTTCATTGAAAATAGTAAGTTGATGGTTCTCTGTATCCATTTCAGATACTTGATGAATATGGATAATGTGTCGCCTACTGATTTGCAAAAATAGATGCTCTGGGAGTTTTTCTAATAACTGATAGAGAGTAAAACGAACTAGGTATTTACGCTTTTGGGTGATGATATTGAGATAGTGATCATCGGCTTCTATGTATCCAATCTCTGAAAAGTATATTTTTTTATGGATTTGGTCTATTTTGATAAAGAGGCTATCAGGCAAAAAGACTTCTGGTAAGAGTGTGATTTGAGTTTGGTATTGCTGAAAAGCCAATTCTATGGTGCGTAAGAGTGTTTTTTCGTCAAAGGGTTTGATAAGAAACGCATAGGGTTTGGTAGATTTTGCTCTTTGAAAGAGGGTATTATCCTGATGTGAAGTAATAAATATTACAGGGATATAGGGGTTAAACTCATGCACTTTTTCAGCTACTTCTATCCCATCTAGATTTCCCTCTATATGAATATCCAAGACTAGTAAATCGGGTTTTAGAATAGGCAATAGTTTTAGTAATTCTTCGCCATTATGCACCAGTTTGATAGACTCATAGTTCATCTCTGTAAATAAGATTTCCAGTGTATTGGCATAGATTAAATCGTCTTCCGCAATGAGTACTTTCATGTATGTTTTGAGAATGAAATTAAAATAGTAACAGTTAATGGGTCATGTCAGTATCATATAACAGTTTCAGTGTCAGTATCGTAGCTTCATTCTTCATTTTTAAGATTTTCGCTTCCAAGATTCTTACTCCTTACTTCTAAGATGCTCACTCCTCGCTCCTTCGCTAAATCACTCAGGTTTATGGCTTACTTATCTGATTTTGACACTAAAATAAAAAATTAAGAGGAATTAGATACTAAAAATGTCGTGAATGGATTTTATTATGTCGTGAATGGCAAGTAAAACGCTATAACTGTTCCTTTTCCTTCTTTATTACGGAGGTTGATGTTGCCATTGTGTAGGAGTGCAAACTCATAGCATAAAGGCAGACCTATGCCATTGCCTTTTTCGCCGTGTAAGCCTTTGGAGTTTTTTCTGATTTCTACCTTAAAAATATCGGGTATCTTTTCGGGAGCAACCCCAATGCCTGTATCTTCACAGATGATAAGATAGCCAGTGGACAAAAAGTCTATTTTGAGGCAAACTTGACCTCCATCGGGTGTGAATTTAATAGCATTAGAGAGGAAATTATGCAAAATGGTATTAAGCATCATTTTATCTGCTGTGATGAGTGTATCTTTTGGGATATGATTGGTTAATTTGATTTGGTATGCAGAGGCTGAGGGTGAGAAAGTAAGGAGATTGTCTTCTGCAAGTGTATAAATATCTACTCTTTCAGTCTTAAATCCTATTTCACCTTGTTGAAGCAGTGACCAAGTGAGGAGATTATCTAATAAAATTTGGAGGTTTTGGGCTGATTTGTCTATGTTTTTGCCCAATTCTTTGATTTTTTCTGTCTCATTTTTTGTCAAGAAAAAATTAATTTGCTTTGAAATTCCTTGAAAGGATATCAAAGGACTCCTCAAATCATGGGCAATCATTGAGAAAAAACGGTCTTTGTTTAAGTTGAGCCTAGTCAACAGATTATTTTGCGTTAGAATCTCCTCATTTTTTTCTAAAATTTCTTGGGTGCGAAGCTTTACTTCTTTCTCAAGCCAGAGATTTTGTATTTGGATAGTAAGACTGCGTCTATACATAAAATAAAACGCCAAGCTTATTACTAAAAGACTTACCAAGCCTATAAAAAGAGGTGTTTGCCAAAAAGGAGGAATAATCACTAGCTGTATTCTTAGTTCATTTTTAGACCATTGTCCGTGATGATTTGCTCCCTTAATACGAATGATATAAGAACCTGCACCAAGGTTGGAGAGTGTGAGGCTATTTTTAGTACCTAATTCAATCCAATTATTATTGAGTCCTTCTATAGTGTATTGGTATTGATTATGTTGGCTTTGGTAATAACTCAAGGCTGCAAACTCAAGACTAATCATCTGTGCTTCTGCTAGTGGAAAGCTAACGGTAATATTTCGATCATCTTTTTTTTGAATGGCTTTGTCTGTCCAAGCTAGGTTTTTGCCTAGTTTTTGGATTTTAGTAAGCACCATGGGAGGGGAGTAGGTGTTTTTATTGAGCAAATCTGGGTTAAATAGATTGATGCCATTGATTCCTCCAAATACCATTTGATTGCTTTGAGAATCATAATAAACTGCATTGGTATTAAACTCATTGTTTTGTAGTCCATCTTCGGGTGTAAGGTTAAAAGTAGCACCTGTTTTAGGATTTAGCTTACAAAGACCTTTGAGCGTACCTAGCCAAAGATTGCCTTGGTTATCTAGTTGGAGAGAGAAAATAGTATTAGAGGGTAAGCCTTCTCTTTGAGTAAAAATTTTTCTTTTTTTACTATCAGGATGATACTGCCAAAGCCCACCCCCCAAAGTAGCAATCCAAAGATTCCCTTCTTTATCACTGATTAGCTCTCTTATGGATAGCTGTTGAGTTTGAAATATTAGTTTAAATTGCTTGGTTTTAGGGTCAAATTTATAGACATTTCCTTGTGTACTGGCTACCCAGATATGCTTCTGATGGTCTATATGTAGTGTGATAAGATTTTGATTTGCCAGAGCAAAGTGCTGTAATTTTTCTGTTTTGAGATCAAAGTAGGCTAAATGCGAATCTGTAAAACCATCTATTCTTGTAATCATCCATAGTTTATCTTTTTCAGCAGATAATATTTTCCAGATAGTATAGGCTGGTAAGTTAGTCCACTGTTGTTCAATCTTAAAGTTTGATTGATTAATTTTAGCTATTCCACCATATTCATTTAGCCCTACCCAAAGGTATTTGTCAGGTTCATCTGCATCAATACTAAGGCTAATAGGCATCTCTGGAAGTGGGATAAAGCTTTTTTCGTAACCTGTTTTGCCTTCTAATATGCTCAAACCTGCTTCTGCTTTAGTAGTGTAAGCCCCTGCCCAGATCAGCCCTTGTTTATCTATGAAAGTAGTGCGAACACTTCGCCCACGTAAGCCATAAGGCTGTAGATTACTCGTTTTACGGATAAGTTGTATATTTCCTAGACTTTGTGGGGCATAGACCAATACTCCAAACCCAGAAGTAGCTACCCATAAAGTCTCACTTTTATCTATCCAAAAATCGGTTATCTTATAATCTTGCATTTCAGGTGTTTGGGTAATAAGGCATTGATAAATTATTTTTTTTTGCTTGGGGTCATATTTTACCAATCCTTGTTCATTAGAAAGCCATAGCATATCTCGGTAGCGATGTATAATTTGCCCCATTCTGTTATTACCCTCAAAGCCTTTGAGCACAGGAGTTTGAGATTCATCATAGACATCAAGTAAGTAGGCATTCTCATAATTAGATTTTTGATAATACAATATAGCATTGTCGGTATTATATCTAGATGAAATCACATTTTGTTTTAAGGATAATATAGTAAGTTTACTTGTCTTAAGCTCGTAAATGTATCTTACTTCTTGTAATGCCAGTATATGAATTTCTTCAGTATGAGGGGTCTCATAGATTTGCTGTAAGTAGTTTGCATTAGAGTTAGAAGGATAAGTAGTGATATATTTCCAAGTTTTTTGGCGAGTATCAAAGCGATAGATTTGTTGGCTGTCAGTAACTACCCAAAGATTTTGCTGGCTGTCATAAAACAAAACTTTGACAGTCTTTTGCAAATCTGGATAAGCATCTGGAGAAGCAATGTGCTGAATGTTATAATCAATAAGAGAGATTACATTTATTCCTTTATTAGTACCTACCCAAATATTTTTCTTTCTATCTTCTAATAAAGATACTACATCTTGGTTAGAGAGTTTCATCACCTCAAAATCATAGCAATTATAGAGGTTTAGCCCATTTTTAGTGCCTATCCACATCATCCCTCGGCTATCCTCTAGCAAGCAATTGACTAGGTCTCCAGATAGCCCTTGTTGAGTAGATAAGTGCATATAGCCAGTATAAGTTTGTGCTTTAGTACTCTGGCAGACCGTCAAAGCAATCAGAATTCCGATGAAAATTGTTTTCATATTTATCACTCAAAATGAAGCTTTCTTAGATCTTTCTCAAGAGTAAACTTATAATTATTTTTTTTGTTAAAATTAGACTTATTTTTCGTTCACGACAAATCTAAATACACCTACGACATATTTTATATTAGTTAAATGACTTATGTATATATTTGAGCTATCATTTAAGTTGAAAATATTACAAATAAAGTAAACTTGTTGGTATAAATAACTTGAAAACCCCTAGCATCTTGTTTAAGGGTTTTTTTTGGATAAAAATGTCTGGATTTTTGAGTTTTATACCTTATAACAGAGATTAATACCATTTACAACAAATATAAATCTACTCACAACATATTTTGGGAAAATTAGTAAGAGCCTATTTACATTTGAAACAACATTCTGAGTATAAGAAAAATGAATCTAAGTACATGACAAAAAATAAGTTTAGCTTTTTTGGAACACAGATGACACAGATTTAGCGGATTCATACGGATTTTTACCTTTGACTCATCCGTTAAATTCGTCAAATCCGTATTCCAATAAAATGTCATGTATTCAGAAAATGAATAGTATAAAAATGAAAAGCTTACAAGAAGCTATCTTCATCCCTTAAATAAAGTATCACAGGTGTTATTGTTATTTCTATTATTTTGTTATAAACTGTATGAAAATCCTTAGTGCTATGTGCTAAGGATTTTTTTTTGGAATAGATTGTTATCTTATATTTCCCTTCATTTTGGTCATAATCTCCTTGGTGCAAGCACTCACGACAAATATAAATTCACTCACGACATATTTTAGGCAAGTGGTTTTGATTCTATTTATATTTATCCCAAAAATTATAAAGCAAAAACCATCCATCTTACAGCTATATATCATCAGACTAAAAGACTGACTAGACTAGACTAAGTATGAAAGAACATCAGGTAAAAAACACAAAACTACAAAAAGAAAAAAAAGGATATCAGACGGAAGGAGATAACAAACAAAATAACCCATTCTTGTCTGGAAGTATTGCTTCAAGCAATCCCTTTTTGCCAGAAGGAAAGCCAATTAACACGAATCCCTTTTTTGATACTTCTCAGCTCAAAGTCAATTCCTTTGCAGTAGGAAACCAAGGAAACCCCTTTGACATAGAGACTATCCAGCAAGAAAAAGTGCCTTCTACCTCTAAGCCTGTGATGCAGGGTGTTTTTAAGCATACTAAAGACAGTGTGAAAAAAGAAGGATTTGCAGCGGGTATTAATGTAGGTATGTTTGGATTAGCCAAAACATCTTTTGGAAATATATTAGAATCCTTAGCAAAGTATGAAAAAGTAGTGGCATCTGCCTTTAATGTTGATTTTAAAACAATTGATTATGATGATACAGAGTCATTTGCAAAAGCAGGCATCTCTACAAAAAAGAAATTAGGTGCTATCAAATCCATTATCTATTATTGTGATGAATGGCTCTTTAGCCCAGTGAGGGAAGCTACCTTAAGGAGCAAAGCAAAGAAAAATGCAGATGATGAAAAAGCAAAAAAAGTAGAAGAAATTAAAAAAGATGCTCAACATGAACTATATGACTTAGAAGATGAAGATTATGTAAATGAAACGAGTAGTGGTGAATATAAATCAACTAAGGGTGTAATGGGTAATGAGCTAAAGTTTAAAGAAGCTAAGAATAAAAACGATGCAGGTTATCTAGGTGAAAATATAGAGATTGCTAAAAAAGAAGTTAAAGATGCAGGTCTAACAAAAGGTGAAATGCTAGGGCTTTCCCTCTTTACGGGCGATGATTACAAATACATTAAGCCAGCTTATGAAGACAATGATAGTTGGTTAGAGGAAGGACTAGATGAAATGAGAAAGTTTGATACAGGTGAAACTCAAACAGTATCAGGTCCTGCTAAAATGTACGGACAACAACCTACCATACCAGTGAAGTCTCAAGGTTCTAAAAAAAAGAAAATCACGAAAACTTATAAAAAAGAAGGCAAAAAACATGCAGAGATGGCTATTAGAGCTTTGGATAAGTTGCCACCATATAAAGGTAAGGTGTATAGAGGGATGGGCGTTACGCAAGAAGATTTTGATAAAAATTATCAGTTAGGGAAAGTAATTAAATATACAAACTTGACAAGTACTTCAGCGGAAGAAGGTACGCCTATTACTTTTATGCTTGAAAATAAAGATAAGGGTGTAATGATGATTATGGAGATAGAAGGTAAATCAGGTAAATATATTGATAATTTATCTACTATAAAGGGAGAAAAAGAGGTTTTGTATGCGCCTGGTGCATCTTTTAAAATTAACAGAATTAGAAAACAGAAAAGTGGAAATAATTTTTATTATCGAGTTTATATGAAAGAAAATTAATATGCAAAATATCAAAAACAAATTCAAAGAAATATATCCCGAGTTGTCTTTCCCAGAAGGGCAAGTGCGAGGCACGGTTGAGTCAGAAAATCTAAGTGTAAGATATTGCTTTGGCGAAGATGAAAACGGAGTGCCTTACTTAGATACTTACAGTAGCAACAAAATGGGTTCTATGCACCTCCGAATCAAGCACAATGGAGAGACAGAAGCCTTAGATACTTACCAAGAAGGATTCAGCTATGACCCCGATATACCAGGGGATGAAGAAAGAGCCCAAAAAGAACACCGAGTTCACAATGAAAGAGTGGGTAAAATGCTCTCAGATAAATTTTATTAGACATAAAAAACCTCTTCCAAATCATTGATTTAGAAGAGGTTTTTATTTTTTAAAATAGATATATAAAAGATACTTATTTGGGAACAATAATTAAATAAAGTGATAAATTAGTTTAAGTAAAATACTTATTATCACTTAATAACCAAGTAACTTATAACTAATCTCTTACTTGACATATTCTTTGCCAGCTTGGTCTATATAGAAAGATTTATCTCCTAAAGTAACCATAGCGATTCCTCTTGTAAAACCTCTTCGTACATCATCATATTTTGGAGCGATTTTCATTTTACCAGTAGTATCTATGAATCCCCATTTGCCTTGTTCAAAAACAGGTGCTAATCCCTCAGAGAAATCACCTATCTGAGAGTATTTATATTCTATGGCAACTCTTCCTCTTGAGTCAATAAAGCCCCATTTACCAGATGATTTTACGGCTGCATAGTGATCACTAAAATCACGTGCTTCATTAAATTCAATGGGGATACGAGCTACATTACGATTATCAATCCAACCTTCTTTATAATTAAGACGAACTCTCGCAAGCCCCTGATTAAATGTACCATAAGTCAATCCAGGGTCTTGATATTGAAAATTAATAACTATTTTGCCTGTTTTGTCTATAAAACCCCACTTTACACGGCTATATACCTTTGCCAAGCCTTCACTAAAGTCATACACTTTTTCATACTGTGGTGAAATGACTATTTGCCCTTTTTTATTGACAAAACCCCATACTCCATTGATAGAAACAGCTGCCATGCCTTCATGAAAATCATGGGCTTGGCCAAACTTTACAGGAATCACTAATTGACCTTCAGCATCAATAAAACCAATCGTTGGGGCATCAAAGTTAGAAGTATCAATAATAGAGACAGAAGCCAATCCATCACTAAAATCACCAATACCATCAAATTTAGGGCTTATGATTTCTTTGCCAGTATAATCTATGAGTGTCCATTGTGGAAAAGGATCTGCATTTACACCTACGGCTGCATAACCTTCTACACCAAAATCTCTCACAAAATCATAATTCAAAGGCACTACTATTTTACCTTTAGTATCTATAAAACCCCATTTTTCGTCTTTGCTGACGGCTGCTAATGTAGCGATTTCTTTGTAATAAGTACTATCAACTTGTTTTGGTTTGCCAGCAGCATCTTTTACAATTGCCCCTTTTTCATCTTTAACAGGTATTTTTACAGTTACTTTCTCAAGGATAGGATAAAAGGGTTGTGCATAATCATATATACCTCCTATCTTGGTATAAGACCATTTCCCTCCTTGATTGATAGGAGTAGGATCAGTTTGTGCTTGGACAAAGCTTGTGAAAAATAAGCAAATGAATGAAATAATAAATAAGGATGAGTAATTTCGTAAAATATATGTCATAAGGGTGTTCAATTAATGAGCTTTTAAGATTAATAAAGCTTTCTTTATACTTATAAAAAAATATGCTACTTATTAAATAAGCCATAATTTCTTTATAAAACTTAATAACGGATTTGTCTCAACTCAAGTCTATATTTATAAATAGTTTTTAAGTGTTTTTTTTAATTTTTAAAATATTCATATCCTTTCTTATCTATATATCCATATCTGCCACCGATATATACTTTGGCTATGCCATTTTCAAAATCATAAATATTATCATATTTTGCATAGACCGCTATGTTACCAAACTTATCTACAAAACCCCATTTTCCTCCGATATTGATAGATGCCAAGCCCTCATGGAAGCTACCAATGCGTGAATACTGAATTGGGACGACCTCTCGCCCGCCTTTATCTATGTACCCCCAAAGACCTCCACGGCTTACTTTGGCTACTCCATCTTTAAAACTACCAGCATATCCATATTTAAACGGAATTTGAGTATTGGCTTGTTTGTCTATATATCCCCAAGCCCCATTTAGCTGTACGGCAGCAAGATCCTCACTGAAGCTAATAGCAGCATTATAAATAGGTAGAATCTCACGTCCTTGCTTATCTACAAAGCCCCATCTTTGGTCAGTTTGTACACGAGCAAGCCCTTCAAAGAAGCTTTCAGTAGCGATGTATTTATGTTGCACGAGCAATTGCCCTGCTTCATTGACAAAACCCCAGCGTCCATTTTGTTTTACGCCACCCAATCCTTCACGAAATGGAAGTGCAAAATCATACTCTATTCTGACGATTATCTTGTTATAAATATTAACATATCCCCAATAATATCCTTTCTTTACAGCGGCTTTTCCCTCGCTAAAATCACTTGCATCCTCATACTCAATTGGCACTACTACTTGTCCTTCTCGATTGATGAAGCCATAAAGATTATCTTTTTTGACTCTTACTAGTCCGTCTGAAAATATAGCAATATCCTCATAAATAGGTTCTGCCACTTCCTCTCCCTGTGAGTTAATCAAGCCATATCTGCCATTGATATAGACCTTTGCAAGCCCCTCTTCAAAATCAGTAGCATAATAATATTTGTAAGGTACTACTTCCTTTAACTTTGTATCTATGAAACCATATAATCGTCCAGACTTAACACGAGCAAGATTTTGATAGAAAGGGCGGGTCTCATCATACTCTACCGAAATGACAATTTTTTGGCGAGGATTGGCAAAACCCCACTTATCTCCCTTGCGATAAGGGATAAAATCGGCAATATCTTCATTGCTCTCTTGGCTTTGGACAATGTGTGTGATAGGTAGGAGAGATACCAATAGGAAATAACAGACAGACAGCTTCCAATAATTTTGCATAGTTTTTTGCTTATTTTTTTGATGCAAAATAAACAGAGAAAAGCCATTAAAAAAAATTACAAAGCTCTTTTCAAGAATCTAAGGAACAATAATTAAATAAATCGACAAGTTATTCTAAGTAAAGTACTTATTATCAGATTATTACAAATTTATATTTATAATTTATAACTCATCACTTAATAACTTACAGCTAATTTCGTACTTAGACATCAGATTGAATAAAACATCCAACAAATAAAAAATAGACTGATTTATTTGTTTTTTCATAAATAAAGTAGATATTTATAACAAGACACTACTAATATCCCAACCTACAAAATAATAAAAATATGAATGCTGCCTTTTTAAAGATATATCCAGAAAACCCTGAGTCAAGTAAAATTGACCAGATAGTAAAAGTATTACAAGATGGGGGGCTTGTCATTTACCCTACAGACACCGTCTATGGACTTGGCTGTGATATTCATAACCAAAAAGCTGTGGAAAAACTTTGCCGCCTCAAAGGACTAAATCCTAAGAAATTAAACCTCGCTTTTATTTGCTATGATTTGAGCCATATCTCAGAATATGCCAAAGTAAATACGCAAGTCTTTAAGGTAATGAAGAAAGCACTGCCAGGCCCTTTTACTTTTTTATTACCTGCCAGCACCAAAGTACCTAAAATTCTCAATAGTAATAAAAAGACAGTAGGCATCAGGATTCCAGACAATAATATTCCACGAGCCATCGTGCAGGCTTTGGGCAATCCTATTATTACTACTTCTATCAAGGATGAGGATGAAATTATAGAATATTCTACTGACCCAGAGCTGATTTATGAAAAATTTCAGAATTTAGTAGATATAGTCATCGATGGTGGTTATGGCAATAATGTGCCATCTACAGTAGTAAATTGTATAGAAAATGAATTTGAGATAGTAAGAGAAGGCATAGGAGATATTCACCAATTTATTTAAAACTTATTAGCCTTTTTTATAATTTAGGTGAGTTTTGTTTAATAAGTTTGCATTTATAAAGAATAGCACCTATATTTATCCAAATGAATACTGAAAAAGTAAGTAAAGAAGCCATTTTAGATTTACAATACTTACCCAATTTAAGCTATATTGCTTGTTTATTATATTTTGATGTAATACATATTGATTTATATGAGCATTATGAAAAGCAAAGCTATCGTAATCGTTGTGAGATATTGACTACTCATGGCAAGATGAGTTTGACTATTCCTGTAGTAAAATCACAAGGTAAGCAAATTATGAAAGAAGTGGAAATAGACCACCAACAAAAATGGCTAAGGCATCATTGGAGAAGCATTTATTCAGCGTATGGTAAAGCACCTTTTTTTGAATTTTATGTAATTTATTTTGAGCCATTCTTTCAGAAAGAATATACCCATTTAGCAGAGTTTAACTTAGAATTACTGACACTTTGTCTTAAATTATTGGGTCTTTCAAAACAAATTGTATTATCAACAAATTATATAAATAAACCATCAAATGAGCGTTTTTGGGATTTAAGGTCTGAGATTCACCCTAAAAGATTAATAGAAGAAAAGCGACTATTTGGCATACCTGCTTATCAACAAGTCTTTGGCAAGCGTTTTGTCGCAAATTTAAGCATTCTCGATTTAATTTTTTGTGAAGGTCCTAATGCTAAACAATTGTTAAAAGAATCACTTGTAATAAACAAACCAAACCTAAAAAGTAATATTTAGGTTAAAATGTGTAATTGAACTTATGAAACTCCTAGGAAGATAATAAAATATGGAAGCAAAATTTTCAAATCGTGTAAAAGAAGTCATCTCTCTTAGCCGTGAAGAAGCACTACGCTTAGGGCATGACTATATCGGTACCGAGCATCTATTGCTAGGTATGATAAGAGAAGGAGAAGGCGTAGCAGTCAGTCTCCTCAAAAAATTGGGCGTATCTCTTGATGAATTACGTGGTACTATTGAGCGAGCTACTCGCAACAATGCTACTCACAACGTAAAAAATCTTGCAAATATCCCTCTCACTAGACAGTCAGAGAAAGTACTTAAAATTACCTATCTAGAAGCTAAAATTTTTAAAAGCCAATTAATCGGTACAGAGCATTTGTTACTCTCTATCTTGAGAGATGACGAAAATATTGCGACACAAATATTAAATAAATTTGATGTCTCTTATGATATTGTCCGTGAACAATTAGAATACAGAATTAACCACCCCGTGGACCAAGCCGACTCTGACGGAGGAGATGAAGACTCTTCACGTATGTTTGGAGGGGCAGGAGGAAGAGAAATGAAAGGAACTGAAAAATCTCGCACCCCAGTTTTAGATAACTTTGGGCGTGACCTTACCAAACTAGCTGAGATTGGTAAACTTGACCCCATTGTAGGGCGTGAAAAAGAAATAGAGCGTGTAGCTCAGATTCTAAGCCGTCGCAAAAAAAATAACCCTATCTTGATAGGTGAGCCAGGAGTAGGTAAAACTGCCATTGCAGAAGGACTTGCTCTCCGCATCATTCAGAAAAAAGTTTCTCGGGTTCTTTTTGGCAAGCGTGTCGTAACTCTTGACTTGGCTTCTCTAGTAGCTGGTACCAAATACCGTGGTCAGTTTGAGGAACGAATGAAAGCTGTCATGAACGAATTAGAAAAATCACCAGAAGTTATCTTGTTTATAGACGAGTTACACACCATAGTAGGTGCTGGAGGTGCATCAGGTTCTTTAGATGCGTCTAATATGTTTAAGCCTGCACTTGCAAGAGGTGATATCCAATGTATCGGAGCGACTACCCTAGACGAATACCGCCAGTATATTGAGAAAGATGGAGCCTTGGCACGTCGTTTTCAAATGGTAATGATAGATGCTACTTCTCCTGAAGAAACTCTTGAGATTTTACAAAATATCAAAGATAAATACGAAGAGCATCACCACGTAAACTATACAGATGCAGCATTAGAAGCTTGTGTTAAACTTTCTGATAGATACATCAGTGATAGATTTTTGCCAGATAAAGCTATAGATGTAATGGATGAAGCAGGAGCAAGAGTGCATATCAGCAATATCCACGTTCCTGAGGATATCTTAGAGCTAGAAGAAAAAATAGAAGAAATTAAGAAAGAGAAGAATCAAGTAGTTCGCAATCAAAAATATGAAGAGGCTGCTGAACTTCGAGATACTGAAAAAAGACTTCTACAAGACCTAGAACAGGCCAAAATAGATTGGGAAGAAGAAACCAAACGCAAACGCTACGAAGTAAATGAAGAAAATGTAGCTGAAGTAGTCGGGATGATGACAGGAGTGCCTACCACCAGAGTCGCAGAAAAAGAAAGTGCTAAAATCCTTAATATGGGTGCTGAGCTTAAGTCTCGAGTAGTAGGACAAGATGAAGCTGTTCAGAAACTAGTGAAAGCTATTCAAAGAACTCGTGTAGGTTTAAAAGACCCTAAAAGACCTATTGGTTCTTTTATCTTCTTAGGCCCTACTGGAGTAGGTAAAACTGAACTTGCGAAGACACTTGCTACTTATTTGTTTGATAAAGAAGATGCACTCGTGCGTATAGATATGAGTGAGTATATGGAGAAATTTTCTGTATCTCGCCTCGTGGGGGCTCCTCCAGGATATGTAGGATATGAAGAAGGTGGACAATTAACTGAAAAAATCAGACGCAAACCCTACAG
>Ga0163144_10008202_pt1 | contig 22651 bp, 19 predicted proteins | sample OliLak19BULKMAT1_FD_123175 | JGI IMG/M metagenome (GOLD analysis project Ga0163144, IMG submission 123175) | Freshwater microbial mat bacterial communities from Lake Vanda, McMurdo Dry Valleys, Antarctica - Oligotrophic Lake LV.19.BULKMAT1 | ecosystem: Environmental > Aquatic > Freshwater >...
ACTGAAATGACCGTTGTTTGGGTTGGGATAGATGGCTAGAAGTTCCACTTTTCCAAAAAGTGGAACTTCTTCTAAACTTGTAATGATATCCAAATTAAAATTTCCATTGCCTACGGCACTTGTTACCGTTACTGGGCCTGCAATGGCATTGTTAGGAACATTGACCAATATAAAACTTCCCGTAACACTTGCAGGACTTACACAATTCTGGCCACCGAAGGTTTTGAAACAAACCTCAGTTACATTGCCAAGATTGCCTCCTAATGCTGTAATGGTTTTGCCAGGAAAGCATGGGGAAGGACAAAGAATAGAAGTTACAGATGGAAGTGGAGCTAAATTGTAATTGAGTATAACAGTGTTGCTAATGACAGTACCACAAGCACCACTCACCGTAACCATGTAGCTACCTGCCACTGTGGTGTTTATAGCCGATGTAGTAGCCCCATTGCTCCAAAGGTAAGTTAGGTTACTACCTGTTGCAGAAACACTAAAAGAAGCTGTACTCCCATTATTGATGGAAAGACTGGCAGGCTGTGATAAAATAATGGTTTGAGGATTAATTAAACTTGTAGCATTAGAAACCGCCATACCACACGTACCGCTTACCGTCACATTATAAATACCTGCTACACTGGTACTCATGGTGTTGGTTGTGCTTAAACCATTGCTCCAAACATAAGTTAAATTAGCACCCGTTGCAGAAACTGAATAAGATTGAGAGACACCACTACAAACCGTGGTAGAAGAGGGTTGGGTAGCTATTTGGGTTAATGGTGTGGGTGTAATGGTTAAAACCGTTGCACTTATTGCTGCTGTGCTTGTACCTGTAAGTGTTACCAAGCCTGTACCCGCTCCGCTACAAGGCACATTTACGATGATTTGCGTTTGAGAAATAGAAATTGGTATGGCCACAGCCCCACCTGCAAACCGAACCCCTGTGGTGCTATTGAGTGAAAAGCCTGTAAGGGTTAGGCTTTGCCCTCTGCCAATAGAACTTGGCGATAGGCTGCTAAGTTCTGGCATCCCTGTTTTGTTGATATAGATACTCAAGGTGTTGCTACCACCATTCACCACTGCGATATCCGCTTTGCCATCGCCTGTGAGGTCGCCTATGAATACACTACTTGGAAGACTACCTGTAGCATAATTTACTCTGGGGGCAAAGCCACCCATGCCCGTATTGGTAAATATACTCAGGGTGTTGCTACTATTATTCACCACTGCGACATCCGCTTTGCCATCGCCTGTGAGGTCGCCTATAGATACACTAAATGGGCTACCACCAGTTGCGTAATCTACTTTGGGGGCAAAACCTCCCATGCCCGTATTGGTATAGATACTCAGGGTGTTGCTACCAAAATTCACCACTGCTATGTCCGCTTTGCCATCGCCTGTAAGGTCGCCTATGGATACACTAATTGGATTATCACCCGTAGCGTAATCTACTTTAGCCGCAAAGCCACCCACCCCAGTATTGGTATAGATACTCAGGGTATTGGTAATATTATTCACCACTGCGATATCCGCTTTGCCATCGCCTGTGAGGTCGCCTATGGATACACTAAATGGATTACTATTAAGACCCGTTGTATAATCTACTTTGGGGGCAAAGCCACCCATCCCAGTATTGGTATAGATACTCAGGGTGTTGGTAACATTATTCACCACTGCGATATCCGCTTTGGCATCGCCTGTGAGCTCGCCTATGGATACACTAAATGGTTGAATTCCCGTAGCGTAATCTACTTTGGTGGCAAAGACTCCCATCCCCGTATTGGTATAGATACTCAGGGTGTTGCTACTCTCATTCACCACTGCGATATCCGCTTTGTCATCGCCTGTGAGGTTGCCTATGGATACACTACGTGGCCGCGTACCCGTAACATAATTTACTCTGGGGGCAACGGCTCCCATGCCCGTATTGGTATAGATACTCAGGGTGTTGCTATCCCAATTCACCACTGCGATATCCGCTTTGCCATCGCCTGTGAGGTCGCCTATGGATACACTACGTGGATTAGTACCCGTAGCGTAATCTACTTTAGGGGCAAGGTTGAACTGGGCATTTGAATACACAAATGCCAGATTAGAAAGGAGAAGAGCAAGGTAAATTTTTTTCATGGTGGGCTTTTGGGGTTTTAGTTTTAAAATTTTGTTTGGGTTTTGGGGGATGAATAAACCTCACCCCCAACCCCCCGTTTGAACGGGGCAGGCTCTCTCCAAGGAGGGGGGTGCCGAAGATCGAGCAATTTAATCAAGACTTAGTCCATCTTCATGTGTAATATTCTGACAAATAAACCTAAATAAGTGTGAAATAAAAATGTTTTGTGGTTTATTTTTTTGAGTAATAGTCAAGGGGGAAGACGTACCACTTTTTAAAAAAGTGGTACGTCTACAGTCTATAGATGGATTTAAATTTGTCTGAATTGGGATGGGCGGGATGTATGGGATTTATGGGATGTTTTGTCTATTTCACTTTCCAAGTTTTTAATTCCTAGAAATTAGAATGTAGATATCTTCTGTCTTTACTCTAATATCTCAACTTTACTCCAGCCCCACCATCACAAAACTGCCCCAATACACTGGGTATTTGTATTTGGCTTTGATCTGTTTTTTGGCCTCGGTAAACGACTTTCTTAGTTCTCCCGTCTCCAACCATTTTTTATAGAAATTTATCATCAGTTCTTTGGTGATGTCGTCATTCACTTTAAATAAAGTCATTACCAAAGTCTTGGCTCCAGAAACCAATATCGCTCTTTGCAGTCCAAACACCCCTTCACCAATTTGCACTTCTCCCTTGCCAGTTTCACAAGCGGAAAGCACTACCAAATCAGTGTTGTCCAGATTCAAATCCATAGCCTCGTAGGCTGTCAGTACACCATTTTCCGAGTTGATTTTCAAGGAGTTGTTCGATTTGAGCACATCTCCCGCTCCTTTCATGAGCAATCCTGAGCGGAGTAGGGGATTGGATGCATATTCTGATTCTGCACCAGTCATTTCCTCATCGGTTTTTATCTCATCGGGGTTGAAATAACCGTGGGTAGCGATATGCAAAATCTTGGGGCTACGTATTTGCTTTATGCTGTCTTCTTCGGCTTGGTCGAGCAAATATTTATTGATTTTCCATCCTTTCGATTCAAAGAGTTTGTTGATCTCGTTTACCTCAATTTCAGTTCCTGGCAATTGGGCTATTACATTGGCTGCTGCCGATGCGTATATATCGGGGCGGGCAATAGAGCGGTCATCTGCCTTTCCTCCTTGTTTCAGCTTCGCTGCTGAGGCATAAAAGGTAGGGTTGCCAAACAAAGTTGCTTTCGATGCGGAAAGGGCCTCCGGTGCCTTAAATTCAGTAGTGGCTAATTTCGCCAAAAGATCTTTGGTATTGCTGATGGGCACTATGTCGTTTTTGTCTATCACAAAGCTACCGTCTGCTGCTTGGAGCGATTCGATATTGAGCTCGTTAAATACGCCTTCTGAAGACAAATAAATGGTTTTATTATCAGGTATTTTAGCTTTTATTTCTTTCCAAAATACATTATAAGAATAGTCGTCACTATCTAATTTGTTGATTACCACATTTTTGTAATATTTTAAATACCGTGTTTCAAGTTTTTTGCCTTCCGAAAGCACTACCACCTCAGGTGCTTTGGCTGTATTTTTGGAGATTATAAGCGCGGCATATACTACAGAATCGGTAAAATTTTTGTCGAAATACCTAAAGCGAATCATTTCAATGGCATATTCATTGGGTTTGAGAGCTGCTTTCAGCATTTTCCAACTAGGATTGCGTTTCTCAAATCCTTTTTCAAACAGCTCTGAGCTCTCGCTGAGCTCTTTTTCCAACAGGTTTATTTCCTTTTCCAACTTGCCTGGATCGAGATTGGCTTGGTCTTGGGCTTCTTTGCTCATAGAGACGGCAGCAACTAGCAACTGTTTCTTGCCAGTCCACTCGTTGTATTTGGCTATTAGTTTGTCGTCTTTACTGTTAAGGATACGTTGTTTCACCTTAATAGACGAGCTCAATAACAATGCCTTGGTGGCCATAATGTTGTCGTACATTTGCCCAGCAACTGCTCCATTTTTATCCAAAACTTTAAATGCCAATGAATTGTAAAACTCAAAATCATCTTTGATCTGGTTCCAAAACTTCGATTTTTCACTGAAACTCAAGGAAGGAAAATATTTTTTGGTAAATTCTAAATAATTGGCAGTTGATTCATTGATGAGCTTCAAAGCTTTGTCGTAGCTTCCTGTCATGTAATACGCTCTGGCCAGCTTTGAAGTGGCTTTTACATAACCCGGATGCTTGTTGCTGAATAGTTTGGCATAGCTACTTCTCGATTCATCGTATTTTACTTGTGCCTCTTTAAATTTCTTCAATTGAATGGCAATATTTCCTTTCAGAAATGCTATTTCAGCACTATTTATGTTGTTTTTCCCTAATTTTTCTGTGTAGATCGCATTGGCAATGTTCAGTGATGAATCTGCTTTTTCAAATCTTTTGGTTTCGATATATAGCGAAGAAATATATTTTAATTGCTCTGCGTAGGCGGGCGTTTTATCTCCCAAATTGAATTTCACTATACCCAGTGCCTCCAAAAGCAATTTTTCCGACTCGGCAGGTTCGGCACCGTTGTATAATTTTACCTGCGCATATTGGGTGAGTGCCGCAGCCACGTCTATGTGATTTTTGCCCAATTGTGTTTGCACTATCGCCAAAACCTGTTTTGCTGTTTCTTCTGCTTTTTTGTAGTCGCCCAATTCCTTGTAGAGAGCCTCAAGCAATCGCAAACTTTCTGCATATTTTACCGAGCTTTCTGAAAATATTTTGGCGGTAATAACCATGGATCTGCGGATATTTTTATCAGCAGCGGTATAATTTCCCAAAATCAAATAAAGATTTCCCATCGTGTTGAGGGTGGGAATCAGGTCTCTATTTTCCTTGCCCAATTTCGATTCTTTCAGTTGAATGGTGCTAAGTAGCAAATCTTCTGCTTCATTATAGCGGCCTTGTCTTATATACAAGTCGGCCAACTCATCGGCAGATTTAGCTGAGCCATTTCCATTAGATTTTCTTGACCTTTTAGACAACTTGGCCGATTTATTGAGGGCATCTTCTGCCTGATCGTACAGACCTAAGGTGTTGTATAATTTTGCCAACGTCAAATATGTAGCCGATTTGTCGGCAGCACTGGTTTTGTTTGACGAAGAATTCTTGAAAATGGCCACAGCTTGATTTATCAGTAATTCTGCCTTGGTATAATCACCTTTTTTCAAAAGTACTGAGGCCAGTTTTTCCAAATCTTTGGCGTAATCGGCATTCTGCGAACCATAGTACGTGTTGATATTCTTGGCGGCCGATTCTAGGTATTGGATCGAAAGGTCGTATTTTTCAGTGAGTTCGTAAAGGCCTGCGAGCTGCTGCTGATAAGCTATATAGGACTTGCTTTGAACAGAAAGTTGGTTGGCGAGCACCTCATTAAAGCTCCTTTCATTAATGTCTTTGGCTGCTTTAAAATTGTTGGAATAATTGGTGTAAAAGTCTGCCAGCCGAAGCATCTCTTTGTGGTATTCAGGAGAATTAGTGCCATAATAATTGCCTTTTAAAGCCACTATTTTTTGTAGGCTGTCCAAAGCGACATCAAACGAACTGCGTCTGATGGCAATCCTCACTTTCATATCGAGCAAATCGTACCGGATGGGATGATTTTCGAAAAGGCTGGTTTTTGTCTTATAAATGGCATTGAGTTTCTTCTCTGCTTTGTCATATTTGCTGTCAAAATACAGTTGTTCCACCTCTTGCAGGCGGTACCGAACATAGGCAAGGCTATTTCTACCAAAAATATAACGGGCTTTGCGCTCAAATTTGATTCGTTGCACGATCGCTTCGTGTTTTTTATTTTTCTGATAATAAATATCGATAAGTTCTTCTTGTACATTTTGCCCTGTTTTCTCTAACGGTTTGAATTTGGTGTATTTATTGGCCGCTTCAAAGTATTTAATGGCCGATTTAAGGTCGTTTGTGGCTTTGGCTCTGTACCCTTTATTTACCAAATGGTTTCTGTAAATAAGTGTACGCTTTCCCGTTTGCTTTTTTAGCCAAGCTTCATTTTGTGTCACGATGGAATCAAATCCGGTTTTGTAGCCTCTTGCCAAGAAAATAACTGCTTTTAAGTTTAGTATTTCAGCATAGGTTTGTTTCAAGATTTTGCTTTGCTTCTTGCTGTTGTCTTTGGAGCTGGCTTCCTTTAGTCTCGTGGCCGATTGTTTATTTAACAGTTCTAAGGCCTCGTTGTAATACCCTGAAATTGCAAGTATTTTAGCCTTGGTGAGCTCAAATTCGTTAATTAGTACTTGATTTCCATTGAGTTTTGATTTGGTTAAACTTAGGGCTTTGTCATTGTATTCTATGGCTTTTACTATCTTATTATTTTGCAGATAAACTTTGGCGATCGCATTGTAAGTAAATACATAGGTTTTTATGCTGTCGTAGGGAACTTTAAGAAGCTCTGATTCAGCCATTTTGATTAAGCTGTCCACCTCATTGTATTTATAAATGGCTTCAGCACCGCTTGCCAACTGTAACAGCACCTTTATCTTCGCCTCATGGTTTGCAACATCTATTCCTTTATTGTATAATTTTTGTGCCGAACTGTAGGCAGATTTGTACGAGCCACCTTCCAGTTTTTTATCGATTTTACTAAGGGCTTTATCTTGGGGAAAAGCAACTGTGGAAGCTAGAAAGGCTATTGTTGCTGAAATGACTGTACATTTCGAAACTATCATCTTCATGGTGCGATGTGTATATTATGCAAATAAGCTATAAAAAAATGTCATATTCAAATGCTGAATACGATCTGGCCTTCAAAAGTAAGTATCGAGAAAACGTATATTTTAATTGAGTTTAATTAAAAAAAAATACTTTAGTTTGCAAGAAAAAACTCTCCCAAAGCTTGATTCGCTCTGGAAAAGTTAGTCGATTAGCGTAACGCCTTTAGTTTTTCGAAAGCACCACTCTGATAAATGAGAGCATGTAATGTTCGGCAGCTTGCACTTGGTCGTCCGACTCAATAATGTCTGTGAGGTCGCTTATAATGTCCCTTTGGGCATCATCAGATAGTTTGAATTTTTTGTTGAAGCTGTTTATCATGTCGGTTTTCTCAGATTCTTTGTGGTGTTTTATTTCCTCATACACCTGATCGACTACCGTGTTGTGATCTACTCCGTCTGCGCTGTAAAATTCATCTAAAACAGTTTTAACTTTGCGCTTTGCCATAGCAATTTCTTCTGCTGTTGTGTTGTTGTCTGCATCAGCAATAGCCAAATATAGATAGGCTATATATTGAGCGGCCTTCCAGCCATCTACAATTTTTGTGTTTACCATGTTGTTGAAATATTGTTTATATACGGTTCAAAACAACTAATTATATTTAGATTTCCCCTAAAAAAAATAAAAATTTTATTAGGCAGAAAGCCTTGTTAAATTTTTTTATTTCAGGGCCAAATGCAATTTGTTACTTTAGAGTTTATACGTCTCTCTAAAAATAAAGAGAAAAGAATGAGTTGGGGCATACATACGATGGGATTCAGAAATTATTTGCAATTGGAGCGGTCTTTGTCCGAAAATTCTGTGGAGGCGTACGTGCGCGATATTGAAAAATTGACTAATTACCTTGCCCCTATTTACCAGAATATAGCGCCTCAACAGGTTGATTATCAGCAGCTAATCGGTTTTCTTGCCTTTATAAACCGCTTGGAAATGTCGCCTTATTCGCAGGCCAGAATATTGTCGGGCATCAAGGCATTTTACAAATATTTGATGTATGAAAACATAATTACCCACGACCCCACGGCACTGTTGGAATCGCCAAAGCTAGGCAGGAAGCTACCCGATGTGTTGAACGTGGCTGAAATAGATTTGCTTTTAGATACAATAGATGTTTCGACAGACGAAGGATACCGCAACAAAACCATTGTAGAAGTGCTATATAGCTCGGGCTTGAGGGTTTCAGAATTGGTTGAGCTCAAGCTTGCTAACTTGCTGAAAGATATAGGTTTCTTGAAAGTAATAGGCAAAGGAAACAAAGAAAGATTGGTTCCGATAGGTAGCGAAGCCATGCAGTATTTGGATGTCTACATTAATGAGATCAGAGGCAAAACAAAAATGCCAAAGAAGGAATTTCAAAGCCATGTTTTTCTAAGTAGAAGAGGCGAAAAATTGAGCAGGGTAATGATATTTTTAATGATAAAAAAAATGGTGGCACTGGCAGGCATACAAAAAAAGGTGTCGCCACATACTTTCAGGCATTCATTTGCTACACACTTGGTAGAGGGCGGTGCAGATTTGAGAGCTGTACAAGAGATGCTGGGACACGAATCGATAACCACTACAGAAATATATACCCACTTAGATCGGGAGTACTTGAAACAAGTAATGTTTGATTTTCATCCAAGGGCAAAAAATCGAGATGGAAGACAAATTGGAGGATAGGTCTAAAAAAAATTAGAGCCGATGTTACGAAATACTTTCTTACCCCGTCTTTCCTAATACCAGCCCGCAACCCATGAAAGCAACCCTGAGCTATGACTGTAAAGTGATTTAATCTTTGTAAATGAAAATGACCTACGACAAATGGAAAAATAGAATCAATAATGCTTAAAAACTATACTTTTATTACTCGTACCAAGTATAAACGCATACTAAAGCAATACAATCTTATTATTTCATTAACAGCGATTACGACCATATACAACCTCTCAACTTGTAAAGAATACTCACGCCTTTCCTAACAAGGTTTTTCTGTAATTTTGATTCATCTTGTAAAAACAGGCAGTTTTGAAATTTGTATCAGCATCTCATATGATTTTTCAGCTACAAAATTGGGATCATCCCACTGCATCATCGCTAAGTAAGGTTTCTTCTTCAGTTGGTAGCGTTGTCTCGACAGCTACTACTGGCACCTTTACCAAATGCGCCAGAGTTTGCTGCAATGGTTTTTCGGCACTGAGCTTCATGCGTACGGGCTCGCCAGCATTGATGTTGGTTTCAAACTTGGTAAGCAATGAAGGAATAAAATTTTGGCTAAAACCCGATAATAGTCCTAAAGCGTACATCACGTAGTGTTCGCTTTGTCCCGAAAGGCTAGGTATGACGAGTATTTCACTTTTAATAAAAATAAATGTTGTAGCAGCCCCAATGCAAGCCACAGTAAACCGCACGATTACGCCAACCAAATAGGGCGCGAATATCGTTTTTGCCGGGTTTTTGTAATTCTTTATTTCCACGTGATAGTCGTCTATTTTGAGTGCTATGGAAAACAAGCCGCCTAAAATACCAAGAGCTATGGTTTTGAAAAGCAAATCGTTGTCAGGTTTTACAAGCCAAATTCCTAATATGGTGATGAAAGCAAATAGTAAGTAGGCCTGCAAATAAATGAGCTTACTCCATTTGAATACTTCATTTTTTACCTCGCTTTCCAACTGGGCCATCACCATTTTAGCCTCTTCTTCTTTGGCGCGAAAGCACAGAGCAATGGCATCGGCTATGGTTTCATTGTAGTTGTCGCAATTGGCATGAGAGCCACCCATCAAAAAGTTTACGCGATTTAATTGCACACTTATTGCGTACGTGTTGAACTTATCGTCATTTACAGTAAGGTACTCGATGCTCATGCTATCGATCCCTTTGTTATCGCGGATTCCAAAAATAACGTAGTTGGCATTTTTGTAATAAACTTTGCTTACAATAGTGTTTGCACCAATCTCAGCACCCACTGTATACGCAAGCGGATTGAGGTATTTTACATCAATATTTTTAGATTTTCTGCTCAACATGGTTTTGCCAATAAGATGGGTTTGGAAAAAAGATTAGGTGGTGGATTCTGCGGCATTATGGTCGGAAATGTACTCGGCTTTTACCCATTTGCTGGTACTTGAGGCGATGCGGTACCAACCATTGGCTTCTTCAAACACCCTCACCAAGGCTCCCTGCTTTATTTTATCTACGATATCGGCATTGGGGGTGGGAAGCGAGCGCACATTTAGCTTCGGTACAGTTACGTAGCCTTCCATTTTATAGGTAGCGGCAGTGGTTTGCGTAGTGGTGAGAGCTGCTTCCACGAGCGGAATAAAGTTTTGCTGACAATCTGCTACGGTGTTGCCGCCAAAGAAATTTGTGCCGGGGCAAGTTTTGGTCGAGCCTGTGCCGTTGGTTCTTTTTGCGGTATTTAAATCGTACCAATGGTGGTACAAAATGCTATCAGTAGATGGTTTTAGGCCAAATTTATTGCAGAGGGCAGCATTCAGGCCTATAATTATATCTCTATGTTCGGGAGTCATTACATCGCCACCTACATTGAAGTTGCCAATGTGCTCGATACATATTCCGGTTTGATTTGCCCCTTTAATGCCGGCAGGAATGGTGTTCATACTCCTTCCTAAACCTATTTTCCCATCAGGAAAGGTGGTGAACTGTTGTGCAATTTCTGCAAAGCCGCGTTCTAGATGCGAAGCTTCCATGCCATGCATCATTTTTACATGGTTGCTGCCTTTAAATTGGGCGTACGATGGCAAAAAGGTATGATGGTTTTGAATCTGCTTTACTAATCTACTTACAGATTGCTTGGCTAGCCAGTCGGCAAACTCTTGAAATGTCAGTATTTTGAATGCTGTCATTATTTTAAATAAATTAAGTTGAAAACATGAGTAGATGAATTATATAAAAAGCTTAAAAAATAGCCGCAAATAACCTCACTTATCTGCTTAGCAATGCAATAGTAGAGATAAGTAACCCACCTATTAAAACCCCGCCAATTCCGTACCTCCATTTTTCTCTTTTGGCATTTTTCAATTCTTCTCTCACGGCTACTTCCAATTTGTTTATATGCACTGTGGCGGTAGAGAGGGTTTGGCTCACTTTGGAAAGGGTATCGGATGCGTGTTGCAAATTGGTTTTGGTAAAGAATGAAAAATCTGCCGAAGATCTATCCAATGACTTGTATTGATTGTATAAAGCATTGTAATAGTCGTTGCTTTTGTTGAGCGATAGTTGGTAGCTTTTGATTATTTTAGAGTTAATATCCTGCCTACTGGTAGCTAATTGCAAAAGTTGGTCGTTGATTCTGAAAAGTTGCATATTTTTCCTACTTACTAGAAATATTGTATCGCAAGTGTGTTGCAATATATACTCACCAGCTATCAGCACCGGTATTTTTAGTTTTGATTGCAAACAAACAGAGTCTCCAAGCATTATTCTCAGTTGGGCTTGTATTGAAAATGCCTGTGTAAGAAATAAAAAAATGAAAATGATAGGCTTCATGAGTGATGATGTGGGATAAAAGTGAAATTTCGGGCATTTAAAAATGCAAATTGATTCGTTTAATCTACTGACTACGCAGAGAATCTCGCCACCTTTTTAGTTTTTCTTCCTCTTTATCGAGCTGATTCAAGTCGTTGTTGTAGTTTTTTCGTTCTGAGCTGCTTTTGGCATTGTCCATATCGCGGGCTATGTTTACTTGCTCCACCTGATTTCTGATATATTCAACCTTTATATTAAACCTATCGAGCGAGTCTTTGACATTCGAGAGTATTTGTTGGGTTTGGGTCACTTTGTCGGTAGCAAGTTTTATGCTGGTGCGTAAGCTGTCGAATTTTACATTGACGTTTTGCGTTTTGGAAGTTTGAACTGTATTGAAAATCAACAGTCCGATAATGATAACTAGCGCAGCTAGTAAAATTTTCTGTTCGTTAGCCATCGTTTATGGTTGTCTATAATTTTGCAAAAGGTAAAGAAAATCGAGAAGTAAAGATGCGAAAATCTTTTAAAATAAATTTAGTATTTGTAAAATTCTAAAGTGCAGCTCAACGCGATTGCTGTGGTCAGAACTGCTAGTTAAGTTTGGATTTTTTTACATCTGTTGCAAACTCAACGATTCTATTTTACTTTCGGTTACTACATTTAGATTATTGACGACCGCAGAAGGCGAAACCCTTATGGCTGCCGTAGCAAGTCCAAAACCCGGGTCAGTATCAACAAAATATTCTATGTGGGCAATGGTAATGTTTTGCCCGTAGGTACTCATGGCAGCCTCAAAGGCCATAATGGAGGAGATCTCGCTTTGCTGAAACTGCCCATAACGACCTTCATGAAATTATGGACTACATTGCCGAACAAGGCTACCCGATACTGCCATTGCCTACACCCACCGCCTCTGCGATTTCCAGACCCGAGAGCACGAATAGGAAATGCCCAGCAAAACGTTATGCTAAGTTTTATGTGCATTGATTCTACATTGCATTATTAAAAAAGTTGTAATTGATTTAATAGCATAAAAATGACAGATCACTTAGAAGGCAAAACACTTGAGATGATTGTGAATCATTTGGTGGATTTTTACGGGTGGGAAGAACTAGGTGAAAGAATCAAGATCAAATGTTTTAATATTGATCCGAGCGTTAAATCTTCACTCGTATTTTTAAGGAAAACACCTTGGGCAAGGCAAAAAGTTGAAGAATTGTACATTAAGATGGTGCATTCTATTAGGTGAAGTGTTCCTTATTGCCTCCAGTCCCCGAAGGGAACTTTTTTCATTCTGTGCACAGTGATTCATAATGTTTTACTTTTTGCCTAAATATACAAGTATTAAGTTGGGGCTTTTCAATTGCGCCAATCCCAATTCAAACCACGGTTTAATGCTTTCGCCAGTGTAGGCTGTTGGTATTTTTGCAAAGCCCCAGGTTGAAGCTTTTTCCAAATATTTTCCTGCTTCTTTGTTATTGTGCTTATAGCGACTCACTTGTTGTTTGAACACCTCCTAGTGGCTTTTCATCCAAATTCAGATAATTGTTCCTTGTGTTTGTATTTGTTTTTTCATTATTTTTGATTGGTAAATTATCTAAAATCATGTACCGTGAAATTATAACTGCCTCTTCAGCCGACATTGTGCTGCACCTACCCGATGAACTAGTGGGCAAACAAATTGAAATAAGTGCATCGGAATACAAGCCAAAGCGCGAATTGCCTAAAAGCAAGTTGACAAAAGAGCAGTTTGCAGAAATGTTTGGTGTCTTAAACGACAGCAAAATGAATATTGTAGATATGCGAGCCAAGGCATGGCGCAAATACGAATGGTAATCATAGACACCAATATTGTAATTGAGATTTTTAAAAATAACAATCAAGTTATTCATAAATGCATCGAACTTGGGTTTGACCATTTGTTTGTAAGCGATGTTACTATCGGTGAGTTTTTTGCTGGCACTCTGAATAAGAATGAATTGCCCAAAATCAAAAAGCATATTGAGCGCTTTCCTGTATTGCATATCAATGAAGATATTTCCAAAGCGATGACCCAACTGATGGAGCAATTTTGCCTTAGCCACCATTCCCACGTTGGCGATATGATCATAGCTGCTACCGCCCTTTATTACGACATACCTCTTTACACGCTTAACATCAAAGATTTTAAGCATGTACCAGATTTGAAATTAGTTTAGAAGCCCAAAAATCCAAATAACCACTTTCGTAAACATGTTTTTCATGGTTTTAAATGGTTTAAATTGTGAAATTGATTATTTAAATTGGGATTGATTAGCTTTTAATCCTGTTTACCCTTCAATCCTGTAAATCCTGATTCAGACTATTTTTTTACATAATCTACAGCTTTTCTGCGTCCGCCACCTGATTTTAAGGATTTCGATGTTCTTTCCTTTAAGCCGTACATGTAAATTTGAATTAATTATATTTTAAAATAGATTAAATTTTTATCCCTTTCATCCAAGTGTCCCACCCATCCCAATTCAGACATTTTTTCCTTCGTCTATACTGGGTTGTATTTTTTGGCCTCAAATAGCCCCCTTCGGGGGTTGGGGGCTTTTTTCATCCCACCCATGCCAATTCAGACATTTTTTCTTTCGTCTATACTGGGTTGTATTTTTTGGCCTCAAATAGCCCCCTTCGGGGGTTGGGGGCTTTTTTCATCCCACCCATCCCAATTCAGACATTTTTTCTTTCGTCTATACTGGGTTGTATTTTTCGGCCTCAAATAGCCCCTTCGGGGGTTGGGGGCTTTTTTCATCCCACCCATGCCAATTCAAACATTTTTTCTTTCGTCTATACTGGGTTGTATTTTTTGGCCTCAAATAGCCCCCTTCGGGGGTTGGGGGCTTTTTTCTTTTGCAATTGCTATTATATTTTCTATTTTTACTCTAGTAAATTTCACTATTATGGTTTTGGCACTATCTGCACAAACAGCAACCGATATGCTTGCTCTTAGAGAATTTCTGACATTAAACCCCAGCATCAAGGCAGAAGAGATAGCAATGGCGGATATGTATGGGGAAGATGGCCAGTTCAAAGAAATAAATTTGGCTTTGCCGACACTGCCTCTATCTAAGGCGTATATGAACTGGTTTATAAATAAGGCGAAGCAATCTATCAGTGAAGGAAAAGGTATGTCGTTGGACGAAGCGAAAGCAGCCATGCAACGCAAGCGAGCGGCATACTTTGCCAACAGATGAAATACGAACCTATTTTTTCTCCAGAATACGTTTTTGGGCTTTTCGAGATAGAGTTTTATCTCCGCGAATTTGAAGGCGACAATCGTGCAGACAAGGTACTGGCTTCCATTGACCAAGAAGTAGAACGCATCTTGCAAAATCCTTTTCAATATCAGCAATATGGCTTAATTGACCCTCCCGATGCGAACACTAGAAGAGCAATCGTTCACCGAAGCTATATTATTGTATTTCACATTGTAGATTTTAGTGTTCTTATCCTCAGAATTTATCATGGAAAGCAAAACATTATTTAATGTTAGTTACAAGATATTCTCCCGTTCATCCAAGTATCTCACCCATCCCAATTCAGACATTTTTTCTTTCGTCTATACTGGGTTGTATTTTCCGGCCTCAAATAGCCCCCTTCGGGGGTTGGGGGCTTTTTTCATCTCACCCATCCCAATTCAGACATTTTTTCTTTCGTCTATACTGGGTTATATTTTTCGGCCTCAAATAGCCCCCTTCGGGGGTTGGGGGCTTTTTTCATCTCACCCATCCCAATTCAGACATTTTTTCTTTCGTCTATACTGGGTTGTATTTTTTGGCCTCAAATAGCCCCCTTCGGGGGTTGGGGGCTTTTTTCATCCCACCCATGCTACTTCAGACAAAACTCATTTATTTTATTGGTGGCTTCACTATAATTATCGTCCCCTACTTGACTTCCTGTAACAGTAATAGTTCCTATATTTGAAATAGTGACGATGCTACCAACCAAAGTATCTACGCCCTAGTAGGGTAGAAATGGTATGAGAAACCAATTAGCTAGAAGAGGCAGTACTCGTCAATGATAATTCTGAATTTGTACCAGTAAGTGTTATGTTTTGAAATGGGCCAAAACCAGTAATTGTTTGTGAGGATTTTGTAATACTTATAGTTCCAGCCACTGTTATTAAAGTATAATTGCTTAAAGCTACGCTACTTACCACAGGGCCAATACTATTACCCACTAAATTATAAGTACTACTAAACACATCTCCCGTTACCGAACCTACTACCGAACTTGCAAATGTTGGATTGTTTTGGCCCTAAACTTTAGTTGCATTAAATGCCGTTACTTTTAAAGGTGCTGGTGTAGTGGTTAATGTTCCAGCCAATGTTGTTGAAGTATAATTTCTTAAAGCTGTACTACTTACCACAGGGCGAATACTATTGCCAACCAAATTGTAAGTTTTATTAAACAAATCGCCTAGTGTTTCGAGAGTTGCCTTTCAGTCAAAAGCCTAACACATTCAAGGACCTTGCGCTGGAAAAAATAAGTTTACTGTCTCGTTTTTTCCATCTCGATCGCTCAAGTTAGCTATACCTTCGTATTTGATTATCCGCCTGGTTTGGTTGTCGTACACTATTTTAATGGGTTGAATTAGCCACCTCAAAATCATATTGTCAATTTCCAAATGCACTAACGTAGCCTTCTTGTTTTCTAGCGTTATTTCCGCCTTTTTGCTTATTCGCATAGTAAAATAATCCATTTTCGAGGGACTTACAAAGTTGAACGTAATGATATTTCCTTTCAATAGTTGCTCCCAATTTTGCTTCACATAGTTATTAAATCCCCCATCAATTACAATAGGTTGAGGTACGAAAAAAGTCTTAGTCGATGGTTGTTTTTCTTTGGCAGTATATTGAAAATACACCCTTACTTTCCCGTTTTGCATTTCGGCTCCTTCACGGTATTGGGCTCTTTGGTCCTCAAGTTTATAGCAGGGAGAGGCAGCATATTTGGTAAAATCAAGTGTTTTGTACCCGATTTTCTCTCCCTTTTCATTAGAATAAACAATTTCAGTAAGTCAATGTTTCTTGTCAATTACGACTTCGCTATGGGTTTCGGTATAAAAATAATTGCCTGCCTTGGTGGTAAATGCGTTGCCTGAGTAAGTTGCAATATCTTTGGTCGGAGTTTGTGCATAGGCTAAAGTGCACAGCAGGGTAGGGAAGAATAGGAGAAAATATTGAGTTCGCATGGTAGTGAATGCCCTCGAGGCTGCAAGGGTGCATATTTATTAAAACTTTTTTGTGGTTGTTGCAGGCTAATTTGTCTGGGTAATGACTGCGAGCATTGGTTTTTCGACTTCCATGCACGGTAGATTGACGCATAAAAATTCATTAACTGTTATCTCACCCAATTGTTTGACCTCTCCAATCATTCAGTTTCGATTCAAATTTTTTTAGCGTTCCAAGCGGTGTTTAATCTTTACGTAGCAATATTTTCACAAATCGGATGGCTAATAGGATAGAAAACACTAGTTTTACAATCCTTTTTTCAAAAAAATCAAACAAAAACATCAATGGAAGTTACTTTAGAAAAGATAGATAAGGTAAACGCAGCCCTCAAAGTGCGCCTTCATGAAGCCGATTATAAACCAAAATACGATAGTAAAATTAAAGAATATGGCAAGAAAGTGCAGTTGAAAGGCTTTCGTGTGGGTCATGTTCCTGCCAGCATTATTGAGAAAATGTATGGCAAAGGTATCTTGGTCGATGAGATCAATACATTGGTCTCTAACACTGTATCAAATTATTTAAAAGAAAACAATGTGGAAATTCTGGGCGACCCACTTCCAGATGCCAAAGACATGGCCCTAATCGATTGGGACAAGCAGAAAGATTTTGACTTTACCTACACCCTTGGTTTGGCGCCAGAGTTCGATTTGGACTTGAGCGACAAAGTATCCATTGAAAACTATAAAATAACGTTCACAGATGCAGCAGTTAAAGAAACCGTAGACAACCTTCGCAAGCAATACGGCTCCTACATCGACACTGAAGTTGTGGAAAGTGATGATTTTATCTATGCGCATGCTACAGATGATCATGGCAAAACGTACGAAGCCGTAATTCCAGAATACCGAATTGAAAAAGCCGCCCTTAATCTATTTTTGGGAGCCAATAACGGTGCTAAAATAAGTGTAGATGTCCGCTTCGCATTTGCTGAAGATGCTGCCATAGCGCATGTGCTTGGCATTGATAAAACAGCAGCTACATTAGTAAATGGAACCATTAATTTTGAAATTTTCAGAATAAGCCATCCTGTAATTGGCGAATTAAATGAAGAATTTTATGGCAAAGTATTTAGAGGTGCAACTATTGCATCTTATGAAGAATTTGAAAGCAAAATTAGGCATGACATAGCCGTGAACTATGACATGGAGGCCAAAAACAACCTTTATGAAAGTACTTTCCAATACCTCACGAAACATACAAAAATTGAGTTGCCAGAAGCATTTTTGAAAGAGTGGTTGTTTGCAACAAACGAAGGCAAGGTGTCTAAAGAAGATATTGAAAAAGAATTCGTAGGAGTGGAGTCTAATTTGAAATGGGATCTAATAAAAAATAAAATTGCGAAAGAGGCCGACATTATTGTTTCACATGAAGAGGTGATGGCTAAAGCAAAAAAAATAGTGCAGTCACAATTCGGATTGGCAGATAGCCAACTAGATGGAGAAATGGCCAAATTGGTTGATCAGTTTGCCGACAATGTGGTTAAAAAAGACAATGGAAAGGAATATAGAAGGTTTTACGAAGATTCATTCGCAGAAAAAGTACTTGCCTATTCCATTTCAAAAATAAAATTGAATGAAAAAATAATAGACGCGGAAGAATACAAGAAAATGAAAGAGGTAAAAGCCCCCCTGTAAAATGTAAAAACCAAAGCCTAGAAAGCGATCAATAGGCAGCTAACTAGTCGCCCTAGCCCACACTGCTATCGTAGCAATGTGCCGAGATTCCCGATAAATTTGGCTCTTGCCAACAGATGAAAAATCCTGACTACGAAAATGGTCGGGATTTTTTTTGGTTTGGAAAAAAACAGGGGACACAAACCGAGCATCTTCACATTTAGAAAAAGATTTCCACAATCATTGGCGTAAATGATGAAATTATCAATACTACTTTTCTATTTTTACGTGAATTTGATTTTCACCTCACCAATGTGCTTCAGTTCAAAAATTCAATTCTAATTAAACCTTAAGATCATTTTTGATATGCCTCTAGAGTCGGCTTTATTTGCCATTACTGATAGCAGGTTGTTCGATAGCTCATTTAAAAACAATTATTAATTATGAAAGTAACAGTAGTAGGTGCTGGCAATGTAGGAGCCACTTGTGCCGATGTGTTGGCCTATCGCGAGATAGCCACAGAAGTAGTATTGCTCGACATACGCGAAGGTTTTGCTGAGGGAAAGGCACTCGACATTTCTCAAAAAGCCCCTATCGATCTGTATGATACCCGCACGATAGGGTGCACGAACGATTATACAAAAACCGCCAATTCTGAAGTGGTGGTTATCACTTCTGGGCTTCCTCGCAAACCTGGAATGACGCGTGATGACCTTATAGCTACCAATGCCGGCATCGTAGGTGCAGTTACGGAACAAGTGGTGAAATACTCACCCAATGCTATCATTATTGTAGTATCTAACCCATTGGATGTAATGACTTACCAAGCCCATTTGGTGTCGAAATTGCCAAGAAATAGGGTGATCGGTATGGCTGGAATATTGGACACCGCACGGTATCGTTCTTTTATTTCTGAAGAGTTAAATGTGTCGCCTAAAGATATTCAAGCGGTATTGTTGGGCGGCCATGGCGACACTATGGTGCCCCTTCCGCGCTACACAACTGTAGGTGGCATTCCAGTTACTGAGCTCATAGCTGCCGATAAATTGCAGTCAATATTGGAAAGAACAAAAAGAGGAGGTGGAGAATTGGTGAAATTGATGGGCACTTCGGCTTGGTATGCCCCAGGTTCGGCTGCTGCCCAAATGGTGGAGGCCATTGTAAAAGACCAAAAACGCGTTTTCCCAGTTTGCATGCAATTACAAGGCGAATTTGGAGTTAAAGATTGTTACTTGGGTGTGCCAGTCGTACTTGGCAAAAACGGTGTAGAACGTATTTTGGAAATAAAATTAAATGAGGCTGAATTGGCTATGCTGAAAGATTCTGAAAAAGCCGTGAAAGCCGTAATGCAAGTGCTTGACGGTCAGAGAGCAAAGTAATGTTGATTTTTGGATGATTAATTTTGGATGCCGACTGTCGAGGTGTCATTCGGTTTGGGGTGCAATCATTCATTTTTCCTAGTTTAAAATTCTTAGTTTAATATTTAAAATGTATCAAAGTGGAAGATAAAAATTTCGGAATACCGCAAATAAGTAAGTTCATCACCAACACCGACTTGTTTGATGGCAAAGAAGAATTGGCACAAAAATATGCCGATAAGATTATTGCAGGAAGCTATTCAAACATGGCAGGCTATGATGTTAAAACTTTCAACAATGGCCTAGCCAAAGTAATTAGTTTTTAATTTTTACATACAACCGTGAGCGAGGCCGATTGCTTTAGCAATTGGCCTCGCTGCTTCGCAAGCCTCAATTGTGTTGGGCTGCAATGCTTGTGCAGAGGTGTAGTGAATAATGTAGCTCCGTTATTCTAAAATCAACTTTTTGTAAATTGAATTGGATTGCGAAATAAACTTGAGTGTGTATACGCCTCTCTCAAAGTTGCTCAGATCGATCTCTTTCCCCAATTTAAAATCTGCGTTTAATTCTTCAAAAACTAAATTTCCAAGAACATCTACTATAGTTATATTTCCACTCGTTTTACTCTGCAAGTAGATAATCGCACTTGTGGGATTGGGGTAAACTTCTAAACTTGCATTAACGTTAATTATTAACCCTGAAGTGGTGCTAGAGCAGTTTCTAATACGCACAGTTACAGAATATGGGTTGCTTACAAAACCGCTATCGTTGGCCTTAAATAGGAAATAAATTCCGCTCGAAGTAACAGCTTCTGGGTTATACAACACCGCATTGCCACCTTCATTTTGAAAATATTGAACAGTACCGGAAATACTCATTAAATCGATAAATGAAGTGGTGATATCTACTGAAAAGGGCGAACAAACTGTGCTCGGGTTGGTAACCACAAGCTGTGGAGTGCAATCGATTGATGTCAGTACTATTGGTTTGATGTCGAAATACAACGGGTTTATGTTTGATGTTTTTTTGATCCAATATTTTCCTGGTATCTGTGCCAGTTTCTCATTCGCTATTGGAATTAAGGCCAAAGAATCAGTCCAGTAAGTGGTGGTGCCAGAGGCATTATTTACATCAATAAACTTATCGGAAATATCAATATCGGTCAGTGTGCAAAAGCCAGCCAAAGTTTGTACTGCAAGTTTTGGGAGGCTTGAAGCCTCAATTCGCTTAAAAAAGGGTCTATAAACTCTGATTTCCTTCAAAGGCACCTCAGTAACACCAGTAGCTGACAATACAAGTGTGTGCGGGCCATTCATGAGCCCTTGAGCCAAAGTTATCACACTGTCAACCAAAGTATTGGTATTCACCAAGGTGGGTTTGTAAACATCTTTGTAGAAGGGCCTTGCCTCCCACACTACTTTGAAGCCTGTACCAAGTGGAAGTGCAGGATACGGCCCGTGACTGAACCAAAAATTGGCAGGATCGAACCCCACACGCTTTGAAGTAGATAGAAATTTTGAGCCAGATGTGCCCCCACCAGATGAAATATTAGCGCTACCGTTGCCATCAAAGCCAGTTTTAGATCCAGTGACCTTGTAGGTAAAGTTGCTGGAGGCATTGTAAGTCAGCATTTCCAAAGTCCAGGTTTCAGCAACTAAAGGTGTTTTTGGACTATCAAATTTCATGATCGATCCCTTTTGCCAAGGCCAATCGTATTGGCTAAAGTGTTTAAACACCGTGTCATAAGGCTCATTAGGGCGGATAAACATGGTAGTTCCGCTGATAGTAGAAGGTCGAAATCCATCTATAAATACCGCAGCAGAATCGGAGTTTAATTCTCCAGCATCAGTAACTAGGTCTATTTTATTTCCATTGAAAGGAAGTGTTAGTTTGCCATTTTCCCAAAAAATATCTTCGCCAATTTTATAAGATCTCATTAATGCAAATGGATCGGAATTAAACTGAGGTTTGTATTGCAAATAGGGCAAATACAGCCTTGCCATCAGAAAATTTCCATGGTCATTTAAGTGTGTTCCATCTGCGGTGAGTTGGGTTGCTGTTTTTCCATTGTCGGTCAAATATTGCTTCCAAGGTGTTCGAATGTCAATAAATTCTACGCCATATTTGGTCGCTAGGCGGTTAAAGTCAGTATTGTCTGTTGCGGCATTGTCCTTTCCTGCTCCAATCTGATGGCCTTGCATTGCAATTTCAGCGGAAGTAAATTGCCTCATGCTGGCTATAATATTTTCATATTCAGTGCCTTGTGCACCTGTTTCGCTCCAGCCATACACATCAAATAGTATCAAATCGGGGTAAAAAGTATTTACATCGTACACCACAGGGTTTTGCAAACATCCTGCCCAACACCCACCAATGGAGCGATTTATCATGATGATATTGGCATGGGGAAAGCGAAATTTTAGGTATTTCCGAACGGTATCAGACCATTCTTGTTTGGCTATCGATTGCCCATAAACCAGTATTTTTACTGTGTTTCTTTTGGCGGGCGTGCTAGTGGCCAATAGCTTCATCGTGCGTTGTAAATACCTGCCAAACTGGGCTGTATCTTGCGTTGCAGGCAGCGGATATGGCAAAGCTGCATTGGCAATTTGAGAAAAAAAGATCAAACCTAAGCAAAGCTTCAGTGCTAAGATTAAGGATTTAGTATGCATTTACAAAGAATAATTTCGTCTCAAAGATATTAGAAATTAAATTTATCTCAGAATGAATATCATAATTTTAATAATACAAAAACTAGGGTTGCACCATCAGGCGGAGGCTGTTTGATTCAGATTAACCTATAGTTTTAGGCAAATACACGGTGAACGTGGTACCTGTGCCAATAATGGAATGCACCTCGATTCTACCTTTCAGCACCTCGATTGTCTCTTTTACAATATATAGGCCCAACCCTGTTCCTACTTTTTTGTCGTGAGCTCGGTAAAACATATTGAATATTTTATCTAAGTGCTCTCCACCAATACCGATACCGTTGTCTGCAATGCTTACAATGAATTCGCAATCTGTTTCATGTGCGGTGATGCGGACAAACGCATTTTCAATTTCTGAATTGTAATACCGTAGCGCATTAGAAATGAGGTTTGAGAGTACGATCGAAAGCCT
>Ga0163144_10008203_pt1 | contig 22650 bp, 18 predicted proteins | sample OliLak19BULKMAT1_FD_123175 | JGI IMG/M metagenome (GOLD analysis project Ga0163144, IMG submission 123175) | Freshwater microbial mat bacterial communities from Lake Vanda, McMurdo Dry Valleys, Antarctica - Oligotrophic Lake LV.19.BULKMAT1 | ecosystem: Environmental > Aquatic > Freshwater >...
AAAATCGTCGCCCTCGTGTTTCTCTGATCGCACCTCTAGTGTCTCTCTAACTCATTGATTTAGAGAGAAAGCCAACTGTCGGACTCGAACCGACGACCGGCTGATTACAAATCAGCTGCTCTACCAACTGAGCTAAGTTGGCGTCTTTTGCGGAAAGAACGCGGGAGGAGAAAGTAGCGTGTCTTGAGTGAGTCGCAAGTGCGGCTTTGAGTCACTTTTGCCCGAGCCAGAGGGTGAGGCGACCGATCCGATCAAGAGGGCCGGGAACGTGCATGCCTCCGCCGATGATGTCGGGTAGGCCATCGCCATTGGCGTCGCCGACGGCGATGGTGGCGAGGTTGGTGGGTGCGTAGGCGAGGCGCCGGGGGGCGAAGCTTTTGGCTCCGCCTTGATTCTCAAGCCAGGCAAGACTCGGAAAGTCGTGATCGGGCCAAAAGAAATTTAAGGAGGAAAAGACAATGTCGAGATCGCCGTCGCCGTCGAGATCGATCGTTTCAGCGTCGTAGCAGCCGGGCATTTTGGCGAGCTCGTGGACCGTGTAGCTTCCACCTTGATTCTCCAGCCAGCGCACCCCGTGATACGGTTTGGGCTCGGGATACTCGTCCATCGTATCCCCATTGGTGGCGATGATGTCGTCGTCGCCATCTCCGTCGAGATCGGCGATGTGGATGCTGGAGGATCCGAAGGCGGGATGCTTGGCCGGAAAAATCAAGGTTGAACGGAAGAGGCCGTCGCCTTGATTGACGAATTGCATGACGGCTTCATGTTGCTGGCTGAGGAGCGCGACGAAGTCGGGCCGGCCATCGCCATTGCTTTCGTTCGCGATGACGCGCATGACACCGTTGATCGTGACCGGAGTGGATAGGGTGAATTGATCGAGTCTGACCTGCTCAAGATATCCGATGGCCCCGGTCTTCCTCCACCCGAACATGGCAACCACGAAATCGATGTCGCCATCACCGTCGTAATCTGCTGGAGCGCAGTCGGTGATGCGGGGAACGCCTTCCAGGATCCTGCGGGACTGAAAGGTGCCGTCGCCGTTGGCTTGGAGGATGTGGAGTTCGCCGATGAGTTCATCGTTGGGTCTCATGAAGCCCATCGAGGAAACAACCAGATCGAGATGTCCATCGCCGTTGTAGTCGAGCGGCGTGGTATTTACCGGGGCGGAGAATTCACCGATGATGGTCTCGACCCACTCTCCCTGCTCAAGCCGAAGCCACGATACGGCTGATAGCAGATTGTCTGTCACGATGATGTCGTCCTCGGAGCCATCTCCGTCGAGGTCAACGAATCGCAGGCTGGAGACTTCGGGGCGTTCGCCGGGTGAGGGAAGGCCAACAGAGAGGGTTTGAAATTTCAGTCCGGGTTCACCGTAGTCATCGGGAATCGTTGGAAGCTCGGGCGAACTGTGCGCGAGGTAGTAGGCTCGGACTTGCTCCAGCTCGACGGAGCTGAACGGAATTCTGGCCTCGCTCAAGTGCTGGCGCATGATGCTAACGATCGGTGACCAGGTGTGTTGCGGCAGCACCTCTGGACTGGGCACGGTGTGACAACCGGAGCACATCCGGGCAACCATGGCCAAGGGAGCTTCGATGACCGCCTCAGTCGCCTGGCCTGCTCCGAGCACCCCGGACAGGATCAGGACGAATCGCAAGCTAAGAGAAGCTGCCCTGGCGATGCCGAAAGAGACTTCAGGATTCATCGAACTGCAGTCCAGTGATGATGCGGGCTCCCCGGCGATAGCGCACATAAGCGTAGAACCATTGCATGAGCACCGCGAACCGATTGCGGAAGCCGACGAGGAAAAGCAGGTGAACGAATAGCCAGATGAGCCAGGCGATGAATCCGTGAAATTTCATTCCCATGCTCTCGGCGACAGCTCGGCTACGTCCGATCGTGGCCATACTGCCTTTGTCGAAATAGCGGAACTGCGGACGAACCGGGTAACTTCGGGGGTATTTCCCGGCGATTTCTCCAAGGATCACTTTCGCAGCGTGATGACCCATCTGGATCGCGGCGGGGCATACACCCGGCACGCGACGATCCGCCTGATCGACGCAATGAGCGAGATCGCCCGCCACGAAGACCTCCCGATGTCCGGGGATGCTGAGGTCCGTTTCCACGATGATGCGTCCTGCGGGATCGAGTGCCACGCCCAGTCTCTTCGTTAACCCGGGAGCCTCGACTCCGGCCGCCCAGACGATGGTTCCAGCAGAGATGGTTTCATCAGCGAGGACAACTTCACCCTCACGCAGCGCCTTGACCGGGGTATTCAGCCGCACGGAGACACCCATGTCCTCCAGACTGTCCTTGGTGTAGGTTGAGAGATCCTCGTCATACATGGTGAGCAGTCGGGGGGCAGCCTCGATCAGTTGGATGGTAGCCTTGTCGGTGTCGATCCGACGGAAATCACGCTGGAGAACATGGCGGGTCAGCTCGGCGAATGCTCCGGCCAGCTCGACTCCGGTAGGGCCGCCTCCGATCACGACCACATTCATGAGCCGGGCACGCTCTGCGGGATCGCTGCTGGTCTCCGCTTTCTCAAATGCCAGGAGCACCTCTCGTCGGAGACTGGTGGCATCGTCGAGCGACTTCAGCCCACGGGCATGCTCGGCCCAATCGTCATGGCCAAAATACCCGGTTTGCACCCCGAGGCCGATCACGAGGTAATCATAGCTATAGGAGGTTTCGGCGGTGTGGACTTCGCGTTTCTTGAAATCAATCTCCCGGACCTCATCCATGATGACCCCGACATTCTTTTGATCGCGGAAAATACTGCGGATGGGGTGAGCGATCTCGGGAGCCGCCAAACCGGCCGAAGCCACCTGGTAAAGGAGAGGTTGGAAGAGGTGGTGGTTCTGCCGATCAATCAGGAGAACCTCCACTTCACGGTTCTTGAACTGCTTCGCGCACTCGATCCCGGCGAATCCCCCACCGAGGATGACGACTTTTGGTTTGATCATAAAGGTAAAGGGAAGTTTGAAGACACTGGCAGCCTGTCGGACTTATCCCGCCCGGCTGCGAAAATCGGGGATTCGGCCCGAATTTCCCCTCGTCTTCGTCATTTGTGTTCACACAAACTCCTCAAACTCGTGAAAATTCTGACTCGCGCCCCCCAACCCTCGCTCACACGCTCTAAGTCCGCCAGGCCACCATACTGATACGACTAAGCGACCGCTTGCGCTACTCTCACTTTGCCCCTGGCGCGGAAGAGCGTATCGTCCGGCTATGTTTCGTCCTATCCTCTTCGCCGCTCTGGCATGGCTTGGCTCAGGTTTTGCCGAAGGCGAGCCCCCGGCCACACCGGCGATCAAAAAAATCGGAGAACACCTGTATAGCCTTGGGGAAATCAAGTTCGATGCCCAGAGCCGCGAGATTCGTTTTCCCGTCGTAGTGAACATGCGCGAAGGCGGCCCGATCGAGTATGTCCTCGTGCGCGAGACCGGAAAAGTTCACGAATCGATTTTTGTTACCGCAATTTCGCCGATGGAGCTCCAGATCGTGCTGAAGCTGTTGAAATACCAGGGAGGCTTCGGCGATATCTTCAACAAACTACTTGCTCCCGAGGCCCTCGCTGCTGAGGGCGGTTCTGCGGCGGATCGAGGCGAAGGAGTGGATGCCTCCTTTCTGGTGGACGGTGCGGCGAATGGCAGCGAAGTGGCGATCTCTGAATTCGTCGTCGATGGCGGGAGCGCCGAAGCGATGCCCCCCGGACCTTGGATCTACACTGGATCGGTGGTCGAGGGAGGAACCTTCATGGCTGAGGCGGAAGGGTCAATGTTCGCGGTGTATCTCGATCATCTGGCGCTGTTCAATTGCAACCGCGAGGGAGCGGACGACGACGATCGCTGGGGCGCAAGGACCTCGGCCATACCCGAAATCGGGACCAAGGGAGTATTTTTGATCCGCCGGGCCAAAAAAGATGTCACAAAGTGAAAGCCGATCTCACAAAGGAGATGCGACATCATTCAACCCTGTTGATTCCTCGACCCAACCCTGTTGATTCCGAAATATCCATGAATCCCCTCCGCTCCATCTTGACCGCCGCGCTGGCTCTTGGCATGCTCCTGCCTGTCTCCGCCCAGGACTCTATCGCCCCCGGAACGGACGGTGACGTCTCCCTCAAGCTGGAAATCGAGCGCGCTATCGCCAAAGGTTCGGTGCTTTTGTTGTCCCGTCAGGATTCTGCCAAGGGCTCGTGGGGAGACACGTCCATCCCCGCTTTTACCGCGCTGGCGATCTCCGCCATCCTCGGCGATCCCAATCTCGACCGCAGCGCCGGACTGCCCGCACCGGTGGAGAAGGGCTACGAGTTCCTACTTTCCAACGTCAAGGACGACGGCGGCATCTACGGCAAAGGTCTTGCCACCTACAACACCTCACTTTCCATCATGGCGCTGGTTCAGTCCGGCAAGGAAGAGCATCTCCCGGTCATCGCCAAAGCCCGTCGCCTGCTCGTCAATCAACAACAAGACTACGACAAGCGCGGAGTCACCGACAATCGCTACGATGGTGGCATCGGTTACGGCGGCTCCTCGACCCACTCCGATCTCTCCAACTCCCACCTGGCGATGGAGGCAATTTATTATTCCAAGAAGGTCCTCGCCGATACGGCCCACGACGATACCAGCGAACTCGATCTCGATTGGGACGCGGCGATCAAATTCGTCAGCCTGACTCAAAATACCGAGGAAAGCGTAAAGAAACTCGGAGGTGATGTGACCCTGCGGGAGGAGGACACAGGCGGCTTCATTTACTACCCTGCCAACACGAAATCCGAAGAAATCGTTCTTCAAACCGACGGAACCGAGAAGACCGCTTTCCGCAGCTATGGCAGTATGAGCTACGCCGGGCTGCTCGCCTTCATCTACGCGGACATGGATCGCAACGACCCTCGCATTGCCCTCGTGATGGAGTGGCTCCAGAAGAACTACACCATCAAGGAGAATCCCGGCATGGACGCCCAGGGACTCTATTACTACTACCACACCATGGCCAAGGCTCTCGCCATCACGGGTACGAAAACACTGGTCGATCCGTCCGGGAAGAAGATTGATTGGAAGCAGGATCTCGCCCTCCAGCTCATGAGCCAGCAAAAGCCCGACGGTTCCTGGGTGAACGATGGCTCCAATCGCTGGATGGAGGACAATCGAGATCTTGTGACCGCCTACGCCATGCTCGCCCTTGAGCACGTCTATCGGGCTTTGTGAGAGTTCCGCCCGGGTTGGCGAGCCCGCTCGAACCCTGTTTTCATTCCGCCATCGCCGCCTGTGCGGCTCGCCCGAGGGCCTCGATCAGGCTGGTGAGCGAAGTGCCTGTGTCACCCGGCGCGGTCACTGCCATGACTTCCGCATAGGCTCGCGGCGATCGCAGGGAGACAAACACGCATCCTCGATGAGGAAGTTTGCGACTATGCTCCGGAAGCAGACCGACGCCGACCTCGCTCGCAACCGCCCCGATCAGGAGAGGAAGGGAATCGCATTCGGCGGCGATGATCGGGTTGAATCCCTGCCCCAAACAGAGATTGCGGAAAAAGTCTCTTCGCCCCGGGAACACCGCATCGGAGAGCGATACAAAGGATTCCCCGGCGAGGTCGCGCAGATGGATGCGTTTCCGGTGCGCCAGGCGATGGCCCTCCGGCAACACCGCCGCAAGCGGACTGCGCATCAGCACGTGGACGGTGAAGCGGGCCCGATCAGCGGGCGAGAGATTGCCAAGAAGAGCGAGGTCCAACTCATGGCGATGGAGACGATCCACCTGCGCTCGAGGCGAGAGGTCGAAGAGAGCCACCTCTGAGCGGGCCACTTTCTTCCGAAAATCCCTCACCGCTGGAATCACCAGATCATCGAGGAACACGGTGAGCGTGCCGAGTCGTATGGTGCGACCCGCCTGAGCGTAAAGTTCCCGCACTTGCAAGGCTGCCGTCTCCGCATCGCAGATCAACTGGCGGGCGCGATCCAGGAAAAAGCGACCGGCCTCGGTCAGCCGAATGCGCTGCCGCACACGATCAAACAACGGCACGCCCAACTCGTCCTCCAGCGCCCGCACTTGTCTGCTGAGGGCCGGCTGGGAGAGATGGAGCCGGGCCGCTGCCACGGTAACATTGCCGGTTTCCGCGACCGCAACAAAATAACGAATTTGCTGGAGTTCCATGCCACAGACTTGATAACCTGAGCGCATGAACTTGGAAAGGAAGAAGTATTAGATCCAATCTCTCAGGGGTCGATGCTTGGGGTGTCATCAAACACACGTTATGAACACCCTGTCATCATCCATCATGAATCCTCCCGTTTACAAAATCCGATCCTCGGCGGAACGAGGTCACGCCCAACATGGCTGGCTCGATTCGTATCACACCTTCAGCTTCGCCAACTATTACGACCCCGCTCATCTCGGCTTCCGTTCCCTCCGGGTGATCAATCAGGATCGGGTCGCTCCCGGTGCGGGATTCGCGACCCATCCTCACAAAGATATGGAGATCTTCAGTTACGTGCTGGAAGGGGCGCTCCGGCATCAGGATAGCATGGGCAACAAGCGCGATCTGCTTCCCGGACAGATTCAGTTGATGAGCGCCGGAACCGGCGTGACTCACAGCGAGTTCAATCCATCGAAGAGCGATCCGCTCCATCTCCTCCAGATCTGGATCCAACCCGAGCGCAAGGGACTCACCCCGAGCTATACCGAGTGGAATCCTCGCCCTGAGCTTGAGAGCACCGCAAAAGTTCTGGTGATCTCTCCCGACGGAAGGGACGACTCGGCCACGATCCATCAGGACGCCTTTGTCTATCGGTTGCGTCTCGCCCCCGGTGAAACCGTCATTCACGACCTTTCCTCCGGACGTGGTTTCTGGCTTCAGTTGATCACCGGCTCCCTGCGTATTCACGATACGCAACTCCTGCCGGGTGACGCGCTGAGCACGGAAAGTGGGGGCGAACACGCGCTCTCTGCCGAAGGCGAAGCCGTCGAGGCTCTTCTCTTTGATCTGAAATAAACCAAAACCCAACCCAACACCCTAGACCTGCATCATGAAATACATCCCACTCATCGCCCGCTATCTGCTCGGCATTCTCTTCGTCATCTTCAGCCTGAACTTCTGGTTTAAGTTCATTCCCATGGAAGGGCCTGCCGAGGGCAGTCTCGCCGCCGGATTTATCGGGGCCTTGAATGGCTCCGGGTTCCTCCAAGTGGTGAAAATCCTGGAATTGCTCAGCGCCATCCTCCTGCTGACGGGGCGTTATGTGAATTTCGCTCTTGCCGTGTTGGGACCGATCATCGTCGTGATCGCCCTTTATCATATCTTCATTGTTAAGGGAGGATATCCCATGGCCGGATTGATCGGCATTCTTGCGTTAGTTACATTGTCAGGACAGCGCGGCTTCATGCAGGCGCTTTTTGCCTCCAAGTGAAGGTATGCCATCGCGCTGCCGGGGACCCCGCACCCCGGCGGCCCGCTGACCTCTCGTGTGTGGCGGGAGTCTGTCATCATCTTTGCGTGACTCCCATCGGCTCTTGGGAGAAACGTCGCTTCCGAAGATCGGCAAAACCGCAAAAGAGCGAACCATCATCTTCAGGTTCTTCCGGAAATGGTTCATCGCTATCGAGGTGCTCCCGACAGATCTTGTGGAACGCCTCTAGCGTGACCGCCCGACGAAGCTCTTGGGAAAGGGCACCACTGGAGAGACCGATCGTGATGTAGTTCGTGAACTTCTTGAGACGGTGCACCAAAGGAGTCTCTTCGGTGAAGGCTCCCTCACGGCGCACTTCTTCGCTCAACTCCTCCAGATAAGCGAGGACGTCCCGCAAGCTTGGGGCAAACACCGCAGCTCCAGCGGCCGCCTGCCGAATCTGTGCAAAGAGCCACGGATTCCGAATCGCCCCGCGGCCGATCATCAGTCCCGCCGCGCCGGTGCGCTCTTGCATCGCTTCCGCCGTGGCGACAGAAACGATGTTGCCATTCGCCGTCACGGGATAAGGCAAGCGGCAGACCGCTTCCGCGATCCACTCAGGATGGACCGGCGACTGATAGCGCTCCCGCACGGTCCGTCCGTGGATGGCGAGACCATCGAGAGGCAGGGTGGCAAAAAGATCGAGCAGCGCCGAAAATTCATTAGGAGTTTCAAATCCGAGCCGCGTTTTCAGGGTCAACTGCCCCCGCACGGCCGGGCGAAGTTCTTCGACGGCCCGGCGGATCAGATCATGGTCCTTGAGAAGAGCACCACCAGCCGCTTTGCCGCAGACTTTGGGAGCAGGACAACCGAGGTTCAGATCGATGCCAACGCAGGGAGTCCGATCCTCCAGGTAACGGGCCGTGCGGACGAGATGCACTGGGTCGTTGCCGATCATCTGAGCCATCACCGGGCCCTGCGGAGCCATCCCCGCGATGGACTGGACGATCTCCTTCTCGGGATGCGAGTCCCGGTGAACCCGAAAATATTCGGTCACGTAGCGGTCGGGGCCACCCCGTCGATGCAGGCATCGCCACAACGGTAGAACTGAGACATCCTGCATGGGAGCCAGGACGAGACGAGGGATTGCAGGCACGGGAAGTGGAGGGGGGGAGGAAGGGGAGACTGGGCTGGTGTCCCCGGAAGAAGCACTTCACTTAACAGGGTGCGGTCTCGAATTCAACAGGCTTGGGAAGAGCGGCCAAACAACCTGATTCGTTATTTTATTGCTTGTTCTGCGAGTGAGATGGTGCGTCGATCCCGCCCTCGGGCTTCGCCCGCGAAGATGATGGCATGAAGGGGTGCAAAAGACCTCGGAGCCTGAGCATCTCATCATCATTCGCAACCTAGGTCAATCTGATCGAGTGAACCACCCGCCCCCGACAAGCAAATCCCCGCAGACATGGAAATCTGGCAAGCACTCATCCTTGGCCTCATCGAAGGCATCACCGAATACCTGCCGATCAGCTCGACGGGACATCTCGTCGTCGCCCAACGGATCATGGGCACCGGCACGGCGAGCGAGATCGACAAGCTCGCCGCAGATGCATTCGCCATCTCGATCCAGGGAGGAGCGATCCTCGCCGTGCTGGGCCTTTACTGGAAGCACGTCCTCAAGATGATCCGTGGTGTCCTCGGTCGCGACCCGGACGGATTGAAACTCGCCATCAACATCATCGCTGGTTTCGTCCCCGCCGCTATTCTCGGCGTTTTATTCAATGACTGGATCGAAGCGAAACTCTTCAGCACCTGGCCGATCATCATCGCCTGGATCGTCGGTGGTGTCGCCATCCTCGCCACCTGTGCCTGGAGGAGGAGGCATCCCCTCAAGGGCGAAGGGAATGGCATCCTCCAGCTCACCTGGAAGCTCGCACTCCTTATCGGCCTCCTTCAGTGCGTCGCCATGTGGCCGGGCACATCACGATCACTCATGACGATCGTCGGCGGCATTCTCGTGGGCCTTTCTGCCAAAGCTGCGGTGGAATATTCCTTCCTGCTCGGAGTCCTCACACTTTCCGCCGCCACGTTCAAAAAAGCTCTTTGGGCCATTGAAGGGGCTGGGGCTCAGTATGATGTGTGGTTTGGCGGAACAAAGCTCATGTTGGATCATTACGGTTCGGGCCCCTTCTTCGTCGGCATCATCGCTGCTGCCGTATCTGCCGCCTTCGCGGTCAAATGGCTGGTCTCCTATCTCCAGTCCCACGGCCTTGAGATTTTCGGATACTACCGCATCGCCCTTGGGCTTATCGTCGGGACCCTTTTATTGACCGGCATCATCTGAAATGGGACGCCGGGTGGCGAGCGGGAGGAAAGTCGTCTGAAGTCAAAAGAGACCCCGGTCCCGGGAATCGCGTGAAAAGCGGGATGCAATCCCCCAAATTCGTGGTCTAATCTTTGACCGGACCATTTCCACCGCTACCCTAGACGATGCAGTTTGACGAACTTCAACAACTCCACCAGCTCCCTTTTTTCGAGCTGATCCAGAAGTCCCGCCTTGTTCACGAGGCCCATTGGCCCGCTCAGGAAGTGCAGCTTTGCACCCTATTGAGTATCAAAACCGGGGGATGTTCCGAAGATTGCTCCTACTGCGCCCAGTCGGCCCGTTACACGACCGGGGTGGCTGCTGATCGCCTGATGGCCAAAGAAGATATCATGGAGCGGGCTCGGTTGGCTCTTGACCAGGGCTCGACCCGATTCTGCATGGGCGCTGCCTGGAAGGGCGTTCGTGACGGCACTCAGCGCTTCGAGCAGGTCCTCGATATCGTCCGCGATGTCAGCGCTCTCGGCATGGAAGTCTGCACCACTCTCGGCGAACTCGGTGGAGTCGAGGCCGCCAAGCTCAAGGAAGCCGGCGTGACCGCCTACAATCACAACATCGACACCTCGCCCGAGCATTATGAGAAGATCGTGACCACCCACACCTTTCAGGATCGACTCAATACTCTGCGTCACGTGCAGGATGCCGGGATGTCAGTCTGCTCCGGCGGCATCCTCGGTCTCGGGGAAAAAACCGAAGACCGTCTCCGCATGCTGGAGATCCTCAGCAATTTTAACCCTCCGCCAGAAAGCGTGCCGATCAACTCGCTGGTCCCCATCCCCGGCACTCCGCTGGCGGAATCTCAGGGCGTCGATTCCTTTGAAGTGGTCCGGATGGTTGCGTTGGCCCGCCTCGCGATTCCCGGCGCGAAGGTGCGTCTCTCCGCCGGTCGGAAGCAGATGAGCGAGGAACTGCAGGCGCTCTGTTTCTTCGCGGGAGCCAACTCGATTTTCTATGGAGACAAACTGCTCACCACCGGCAATCCTCAGGCGCAGGCCGACCTTCAGCTTTTGGAAAAACTTGGATTGTCCCCGCAGAAGCCTCGTCCGTCGATGGTGGCTCCAGATGCGGAAACAAGCCGTCCCTTGCAGCCCGCGTTGGCCTGATCGCCCACCTGAGATCCACGGTCGCCTCCGTTCCGCATGAAGTGGCGCTGCCGTGAGTTTGTCTTCGACCTCGCCCGACAAGGGGAGGTCTTGGGCATTCTCAATGTCACCCCCGATTCGTTTTCCGACGGCGGGCGCTACGACAGCGCCGCGAAAGCGATCAAACACGGACTCGCCCTTCTCGCCGAGGGTGCAGCCATCATTGATATTGGTGGAGAATCAACTCGGCCTGGCGCGGCGGACGTTTCGGTCGAGGAAGAACGGTCACGCGTCCTTCCGGTCGTTCGGGGTCTCCGGGAGGCCCGTCCTGATGTTAGCCTTTCGATCGATACCTCGAAAGCACAAGTCGCCCGTGAAGTCATCGCCGCCGGAGCGGCGATCATCAACGACGTGACTGGCTTTCGCGATGCGGCGATGATCGATGTCGCGGCGGAGACCGGTGCCGGTCTGGTCGTGATGCACATGCAGGGCACCCCCCGGACCATGCAGAGCGACCCTCACTACGACGATGTCATCGCCGAGATCCGCGCCTTTTTTCAGGAGACCCACCACCGCCTCCTGGCCGCCGGGGTTGATGCGGAGGCCATTGTCTATGATCCCGGAATCGGCTTTGGAAAAACGCTTGAGCACAATCTTGAAATTCTGCGCCGTCTCCCCGAACTCATGATCGAGGACCGCCCGCTCCTGCTCGGCGTCTCGCGCAAATCATGGATTGCCAAATTGGTTGGCAGCACCGCCCTCGCTGATCGCGACGGTCCCACCATTGCCATGACCGCCTTTGCCCGCGAATGCGGCGTGCCGCTTCATCGGGTCCACGAAGTGAAAGGGAACGTTGAAGCGCTTCGCATGATGGAAGCCATGCTTTGACTCCAGCTTCAGAGGTGCCCTCCCGCGCTTGTGGCGTGAACCCGCTCTTGAGGATGTTTTGGCTTCCCGATACGTTTCAATAGGGTACGGTCGGACAGCATACCCTGTTGAATCTAATATGCGTGCCAAGAGAATATACCGCAGTGGAGTTACCTCTTTGATCGTCGTCGCGGTCGTTCTGGGGATCGCGACAGGTCGGGCAGGCGCGGATACCGCCGTTTCCTTCAACCGCGACATCCGCCCCATCCTCTCGGACGCTTGTTTCGCTTGTCATGGATTCGATGCGAAGACACGAGAAGCCGACTTGCGGCTCGATGTGCCGGAGGGGGCGTTCGCCGACCTCGGGGGCTATCAGGCCATCGTGCCGCGCGATCTTGCAGCGAGCGAGGTCTGGACTCGGCTGCTCTCCGAGGATCAGGACGAGGTGATGCCACCGCCGGATTTTCACAAGTCCCTGAGCGACGCTGAGAAAGCGCTCATCAAACGCTGGATCGAGCAAGGAGCGGAGTATCAAGATCATTGGTCCTTCGTCGCGCCAGCAAAGGTGGATCCTCTGCCAATGGCGGACGGAGGTCACCCCATCAATGCTTTTCTCGGGGATCGTCTGACCGAGGAAGGACTCGCTCCCGCGTCCGAGGCTGACCGGGAGACCCTCATCCGGCGGGTCACCCTCGATTTGACAGGCTTGCCGCCGACTCCTGCGGAGGTGGATGCTTTCTTACAGAATCAAAGACCCAATGCATACGAGGCTCTCGTCGATGGCCTGCTCATCCGCCCCACCTACGGGGAGCACATGGCCCGCTATTGGCTCGACTTGGCTCGCTACGGAGACACCCACGGACTCCACCTCGACAACGAGCGCTCGATGTGGCCCTATCGCGATTGGGTGGTGAGGGCGCTGAATGAGAACGTGCCCTTCGACGAATTCACCCGGTGGCAACTCGCCGGTGATCTTCTTCCTAAGCCGACCCGCGACCAGTTGATCGCTTCCGGATTCAACCGTTGCAATGTTACGACGAGTGAAGGAGGCAGCATCAATGAGGAGTGGATCTATCGTTATGCCGTTGATCGCACGACCACGGCGGTGGAAGTCTGGATGGGGCTGACGGCGGGATGCGCGGTTTGTCACGACCACAAATTCGATCCGATCTCGGCGAAGGACTACTACTCGCTTTATGCTTTTTTTCACAGTGCCGCCGATCCGCCGATGGATGGCAACAAGATCGATACCCCGCCGATATTGAAGCTGACGACGCCCGAGGATGAAGCCCGCCTCACCGCACTCGATGGCCGGATCAAAGAAGTGGACTCCAGGATCGCCGCCGTGGTGGCCGGCCTGAGCTACACGGATCCCGCGACGCTCACGCCCCCACCCCCAGTCACCAAAACGGAGACCGTTTGGTTCGAAGACGATTTCCCGAAAGGCACCAGCCCGCAAATCCTGGGCGATCCGCTCCGTTGGATCACTCAGGACGCTGGTCCGGTGAAGAGCGGGGGGCGTGCTCTCATTCGCAGTGCCGGAGAAGCGGTCGCTCAGGATTACTTCAGCGGCGGAGCCACTTTCGAGGTGCCGGGGAATGGGGTCATTTTTGCGTATACCTACCTCGATCCGGCTGCTCCTCCGCAAGCAATCATGCTGCAGTTCCATGTCGGGGGATGGAACTATCGGGCGCTCTGGGGGGACGAGACCAAGATCCCGTTTGGTACCGCTGGCACGAAAGAAAAGCTGGTCATGGGGCCACTTCCGAAGACGGGGGAGTGGGTTCGCCTCGAGATCCCGGCAGGGAAGCTGGAGTTGAAAGCCGGCACCAAGGTCGATGGATTCGCCTTCACCCAATACGGCGGCACCGTCACCTGGGATCGACTCGGGATCGAGGCGGAGACAAATCCGTCCAAGGATCCCGCTTGGTCCTGGAAAATCTGGGTCGAGAAAAACCAAGGCAAACGCAACGATGCCATCCCTGAAGGACTGCGAGAAGTGGTCCGGGGCAAGAAACCCGAAGAGTGGAGCAAGGAGGAGACCGAAACCCTGCGCCGGTTTTGGCTGACGAACGTCTATGCCGGGGCCCGTGAGCAGATGGCCCCGCTCGAAGCGGAAAAAGGTCCTTCAATGGCCGAGAAAGAGACGATCGAAAAAGCGACGCCGCTCACTCTCATCATGGCAGAGATGCCAACGCCGCGAGAGAGTTTTGTCATGGTCCGGGGACAATATGACAATCCGGGCGACAAGGTCGGTCGCGGCGTGCCCTCCTTTCTCCCACCACTTCCCGCGAAGCCGGCGGATCGCGACTACCATCGTCTCGATCTCGCCAACTGGCTCGTTAGCGGGGAGCATCCTTTGACCGCCCGGGTCACCGTCAATCGCTATTGGCAGCAGTTCTTCGGAACCGGTCTCGTCAAGACCAGCATGGACTTCGGATCGCAAGGCGAGCCGCCCAGCCATCCCGAGTTACTTGATTGGCTAGCCGTCCACTTCGTAGAAGGCGGATGGGACATGAAAGCACTCGTCCGCTTGATCGTGACCTCCGCGGCCTATCGTCAGAGTTCCGTGGTCAGCCCGGAACTACTCACTCGTGATCCTGAAAACCGGCTGCTCGCCCGAGGGCCACGTCTCCGACTGGACGCCGAGGTTCTCCGCGATCAGGCGCTTTTTGTGAGTGGCCTGCTGGTCCCGACGATGGGGGGCAAGGGCGTCAAACCGTATCAACCGGAGAACATCTGGGAACCCGTCGCGTTTGGCGGAAGCAATACGAAAGATTACGTGCAAGACAAAGGCGAGGCTCTCTATCGGCGCAGCCTCTACACTTTCATCAAACGGACCGCGCCTCCCCCGTTCATGTCCTCGTTCGACGCGCCGAATCGCGAGCAAAGCTGCACGGTGCGTGGTCGCAGCAACACCCCTCTGCAGGCGCTCCAACTCATGAACGACGTCCAGCACATCGAGGCGGCGCGGCATTTCGCCGAGCGCATCTTGAAAGAGGGTGGGGCCACCCCGGAGGATCGGATACGCTGGGCCTGGCGCGTCGTGACCGCGAGATTCCCCGAGACCGCAGAGGTCGAGACGGTGGGCCATGCGCTCACCCTTCATCTCAATCGCTACGACTCCGAGCCGACCGCAGCGAGTGAATTGATCACTTACGGCGAGAGTCCTCCCGATCCAGCGCGCGATCCCGCCGAGTTGGCCGCTTACACCTTGGTCGCGAATTTGCTGCTGAATCTCGATGAGGTGGTTGCGAAAAATTGAACTCGATTGGAACATGTGCGATAATCCCTTATCATGATTGCTGAAACCTTTCCGGAACTTGGCATGCCGACCCCACGGGAGAAGCTCATTCTGGCTGGTGAGCTGATCGGCGAGTATGATGCGACTCCCCAGGATACTCCGCCCGATGCAGCGATGGGAAGGGTACTCGATGCCCGGATGGAGGAGTATCGACGCAATCCTGACTCGGCGCTTTCTTGGGAGGATTTTCGGAAAAAATGGGGAATGCCTCTCGATGAATGAAGTCGTAATTCTGCAATCGGCGGAGGCGGACTGGTATGTGCATTATTCACGTCACGTAGAGAATTTTAATCGTGCCTTTCCGAGGGCAGTCGGATTACTGAAGTCGAATGCGGAAATGGGGACCAAGATTCAGATACCCGGAATCCGGAGACTGTTGATTTCAAGAACCACCTTCGGTATGTTTAACTCGCTCACAGGCCACCGTATTGTTCTATCGGCAATCCTCGATTTGCGCCAGAGTCCTGAGCAAATCGACCGCCGACTTCGAGGATTCTAGATAGTTAGTCAATGAACCCCGCCATTTCTTATCACGAAGCCCTTACCCGCCGCCGCTTCTTCGAAGGTGCGGGACTCAAACTGGGCGGTCTTGCGCTCGCGTCGCTCGCCGGTCGTTCCGCTTTTGCTGGAAGTGCAGGAACAGCCGCCGGTGCCGATGTGGTTCACCCGCCACTGCCCGGATACCCGAACTTCGCCCCCAAGGCGAAGCGGTTGATTTACCTGCACATGAATGGGGCTCCGTCCCAGCTCGATCTGTTCGACTACAAACCAGGTCTGCGGGACCGCTTCGATACCGATCTGCCCGACTCGATCCGCCAAGGGCAACGCATCACCACCATGACCAGTGGGCAGTCGCGCCTCCCCGTCGCGCCGAGTCTGTTCAACTTCCGGCAATGCGGGAAAAGCGGCATGTGGTTGAGCGACCTCGTCCCGCACATGCAGGGCATCGCCGACGACATCACCATGATCAAGACGGTCCACACCGATGCGATCAATCATGACCCGGCCTGCACCTTCGTCATGACCGGGAGCGAGGTCCCCGGCAAGCCCAGCCTCGGATCCTGGATCAGCTACGGACTCGGAAGCGAGAGCAATGACCTACCGGCCTTCGTCGTTTTTACGCCCACGTTTCCGAAAGAAAGCCAAGCCCAGGCCCTTTTCACCCGGATGTGGAGCAGCGGCTTCCTTCCCACGAAATACGACGGTGTCGCGCTGCGTGGAGCGGGCGATCCCGTTCTTTATGTGAAAAATCCACCGGGGGTGAATGCCGGAGATCGGCGGACCATGCTCGACGCCCTCGGGCGATTGAACGAGCGGAACTTCGAGCGCCTCGGCGATCCCGAGACCCAGACCCGCATTTCCCAATATGAGATGGCCTTCCGGATGCAGTCGAGCGTGCCCGAGTTGACCGATCTCAGTGGCGAGAGCGAGGCCACCCTCGCGATGTATGGACCCGATGTGAAGCGACCCGGGAGCTACGCTCACAGTGCCATCATGGCGAGGCGACTCGCCGAGCGGGGCGTGCGGACGGTGCAGATCCTCCATCGCGGTTGGGACCAGCACGGCACCCTTCCCAAGCTCATCGCCGGGCAATGCCGTGACGTCGATCAGGCGACTGCGGCTTTGATCCAGGATCTGAAACAACGTGGTCTGCTCGACGATACTCTCGTGGTCTTCGGCGGAGAATTCGGACGCACCGTCTATTCCCAGGGAGCCCTGACGAAAGACAACTATGGTCGAGATCACCATCCGAAAAATTTCTGCATGTGGATGGCCGGCGGAGGCGTCAAAAGTGGGCTGACCTACGGCGAGACCGACGACTTCAGCTACAATGTGGTGGAGAATCCCGTCCACCTCAACGATCTCAATGCCACCATTCTTCACTGCATGGGAGTCAATGATCGCCGCTTCACTTACCCCTTCCAGGGACTTGAGCAGCGCCTTACCGGAGTGGAGGAGGCAAATGTGGTGACGGATATTCTGATGTGATCGCGTCTTTTTGCCCGACTCCAGTCTTCTTCACAACGGCAGATCGGTCCAGCCCGCGACGAGTCCTGAAAGGGCGTCCATTTCATAGACTCTTCTCTTCAGGGCTGCGGGAAGAGAGCTTTCTCCTCCACCATTCCGGCTGGTCCTTAATTCTAATTCAACTGAGTAGAACTAAAGCCCAAGCAGAATCCGGAGTCGGTCTTCGACGCCTGACATTGTTGCGGGAGCGGCTTTCCCCAATCGTTGGATCAGGCGATCTTTGCTGATCGAATGAATCGCATCACAGAGGAGGGAGGAGTCGCGCTGGAGGCCTCCTTCGGGAGCCTTCATCAGGATGTGCCAAGGGATGGTCCGCAGGGTCGAAGTGATTGGGATGACAACTACAAGGTCGGCACGACTTTGATTAAATGGATCAAACGGGGACGATCAGAACAGGACGGCGCCCGGCTCGCTCGTGTCCGCGAACGGGGCTTTAAATCGGCCATCCAGAGATCACCTTTGGCGGCGGCGAGCATGACTGTCAGGGCGCATAATCGGCGATTCCATCGGCGATAGATCCGTCTAGCAGCCTGTCGGACTTATCCCGCCAGGCGGCGAAAGTCGGGGATTCGGCCCGAATTTCCCCTCGTCTTCGTCATTTGTGTTCACACAAACTCCTCAAACTCATGAAAATTCTGACTCGAACCCTAATTCCCTCGCTCAGACGCTCTAAGTCCGACAGGCTCCTGGCGAGTTGACTTCCTCGCGATACTTTTGACTCGCTGCGGAGTTGGCGGCGAGCGTCTCAAATGCTGCCGCTGCTTGCATGGGAAAGCGCTGACGGCGCTAGTTCTCAAGAGCGTCGTCCAGAACCACGGTCATGCTCATGTCGGCCTCCCGGGCGAGTTGTGCCAGAAGTTGTGTCAGGAATCTGAGATGCGAACCGTTGCGGGCATTGGGAATGTTGCATTTCTGTGTGCGCTTACGTCAACAGAAATGTGCCCGAACGAGTCACCCTGCCAGAATCCTCACCCCTCCGCCGGAACAGCTTTGGAACCTGAGGGATTCGCTTCGAGGGAAGACCGACCTCCAAAGCGTTCCACGAACCAGACCACGGCCCCGAGGGCCATGAAGATTCCCATGGCTCCCCAAAGTGTGAAAAGCATGTGCCAAACTCCCTGAGTGAAGCCGTAGCTGTGCAGTCCGACGCCAAGGTTGTTGACGCCCCACCAGCTGAAGGTCACGATCATCCCGAGGATGATGGCATTCATGTGGATACCAATTTCACGGATCCAACCGGCCATGCGGCCGTGGAGAATAACGAGGGTCCAGAGACAGATCATGAGGGCCCCGTTTTCCTTGGGGTCCCAGCCCCAGAAGCGGCCCCAGCTGTAGTTGGCCCAGATCCCGCCGAGGACGGTGCCGACGAGGGAGAAAAAGAGGCAGAAGCAAATGATGCCGTAATTCATCCGCGTGAGGACACGGAGGAAGTCTTTGGCCTCCTTTTGTCGGATCATCAGAACGAAACGGGTCCCCAGATAGATCAAACCGAGGATGGCGGCGACCAGGCCGGCGGCATAGCCGATGTTGATGATCGTGACGTGGGTCCAAAGCCAGAAGTTGGTGTCAAGCACGGCGACGAGTTGCCCCATCGTGTCGGTCGCTTCATGAGCTTCGTATTTGATGGAAAGAAACATCCCGAGCACGCCCGAGACCAGAGCAACGATGGCCCCTACGCCGATGCGGGTGAAATACTCGAGCGCGAGGCCGAGCAGCACCGCCACGGCGGTGATGAAGAGGACGGTGTCGTAAAGATTGGTGATGGGAGGTCGCTGGCGGATGATGCAGCGCAAGGCGATCCCGTAGATATCGTAGGCGACGCCGAGGACGGCGCAGAGGATGGCGAGACCGAGGAAAATTTTTCCGAAGAGGTTGCCGGGAGCTAGCCAACTAATGGCGAGAAGGACGAAGCCGACGATAAAAAGAGCAAGGGAGTTGGCGAAATATTTCCCGTGATAGAGTTTGAGTTCCAGTCCTGCATAAGTGGCTTCCCCGCGAGCGGCGGCGGTCTCCGCGATGCCCGCGACGAGAGGCTCGAGTGCGGACTGGAAGGCCTCGGGACCTTCTTCAACAGCGGTGACGGTCGCCTTGAGGGCCGTCAAGCGCTCGGTTGCCCAAGGGCGCAGTGATTTGTCGGCCAAGGCCGCCAGGAGCACGTCGCCACTGGAGAGCCACACTTCGGATTCTGCGGTTGCAGGTGGGAAGAGAGCGACCCCGCGGCCGGAATTTGCGTGGAAGAAGAACAGTCTCAGGGCAGATGAGAAAAGTCGTTCATCCTCGGTCGTGCCCCCGCCTTGTTGCACGGCCGCAAAAAGTTGCTCAAGGCTCATCTCGGGCATTTTGTCGAGCATCTCGACAGGATCGAGTTTCCCGGCAACTTCGAGGAGTTCAGCGGGGAGGATGTTTTCGTTCACGAGGAGTTTTCCACCTCGCGCGAAGCTGAACTGTCCGAGCAGATACTCGAAGGAGCTGACGTTCCGGGCCAGGTTCATGACCATGGTTTCCACCTGGTCGAGCTCAAGGGTTGGGTCATCTTTTTTGGCGTCGGCCTTCTGCTTTTGCTCGGCGTATTGCGACCCGAGTTCGGCGAGACGGGCGCGGCCAGGGAAAAGCTCGTTGTAGGTGTAGCGGTCGCGCTTGGCTTTGGGCGAAACCCCGATTTGGACGATGACGTCAGAATCATCGACCACGAAGATGGGGATATGCTTGGCGATGTCGCCGCGATAGAGCGCATCGAGCATCCAGGCGGCATGACCGACGTTGTGCTCGACTCCGTCTTCGGTCGCGAAGCTGATCTTCGAGCGACCGACGAATTGGATCAGCGCGAAGCGGGCTTGGGTCGAAATAGGCTTGATGCGCCCGCCTTCTTGGACGAGGAGATTTTCAAAAAGGGCGACCGTTTCTTCGTCCCAGTCTTGGTAGGAGGGAAGATCGACTTGGGGAACTTCCTTCGCGGAGAGGTGCTCCAGCGGTCCAAAGAGCAGGACGCATCCGAGGAGGCGAGCGAAAAGAGGGAGCTTTTTCATGCGGTGGTGAGGCGTTTTTGACGAGAGCGCTGGGTGAATTGGACCAGCATGATGACGAAATGAATGCCCAGGCCGACGCCCGTGATGAGGAGCGCCCAGAGCGGCCATTGGTCGGCGGGATTGTTGGCCACGGCGAATTGCGAATACATCTCCTCGCCTTCTGCGGCATCGGCGGGGCCGAAGGACTCCTGGAAAAAGGTGTAACCCGCGTGACGCATCGGCTCGTTCATCTTGATTTCGAGGGCTTTGTCGGATTCGCCGGACTCGAAGCGGGTCACGCGGCTTTCGTAGTTCCGCGCGGTGGAGACCCCGGGGTGGCGTTCGAAGATGAATTTGTCGAGACGGACGGAGAAGGGAACAGTCCAGGACTTTTTGGCGAGGAGCGCGCCGTATGGTTTGCCATCGACCTCAAAGCGGAAGGGCATTGGGTTTTCTTTCGGATCGAAGCGATAGGATCCCGCCCAGAGAATGGCTTCGATCGGGTCGCCGCCGGACTTGGGACGGAACTCGATGTAGCAGGCCGGGAGATTCTGCTCCGCCTCGGGCACCATGGCCTGGGGTGAGAGCACGAAACCATCAATGACACGCCCCTTGATTTGTGCGGCGATGGGGGCCGAGGTCGGGACGGGCGTGCCGTTTCTGGTATAGCCGTTGAAGACGATATCGAAAGGCAGGTCGGCGTTGGTGAACGTGGGGGAGACATTCTCTCCGAGGGTTTCGAGGACCTCCGCTTCGAGAATCCATGCTTTTTCCGATATGCCGGAGTCGTCCAGGGGGAGGACTTCCAACTGCCAGTCGCGGTAGCTCTCCACCCGGCTCGACTGCATGCCCGGATAGAGCGCCATATAGCCATCCGTCGAGAAGGCCCAGGTGATGAAGCCGCCCGCAAGCAGCATGAGCATGCCGCAATGGGAGATGAGGTTCCCGGCTCCGCGCCAACGCTTGCGCACTTTGATGATGGCTCCCATGACCATATTGATGAATAGCACGATCATGAGAATCAGCCCACCGGGGAGAATGATCGGGACGGTTCCGAAGAGCTTCTCGATCACGAAGAAGGAATGGAAGTATTTCAGCTTGGCGGCATGGAGACCGTTGTCCACTTGGTCGAGCGTGCCAAACAGGGTGATGATCGTCATGAAGACGAGCACGACGGTGGCTAGCTTGAAGGAGCTGAAAAATCCAAAGAGCAGCTGAGGCCAGGATTTTGTTTTGGTCGTGGGGGTGGCCATGAGAGAGGGGGTGGGGGCGGTAAAGTCAGCGGATGACAGGCAGGGGACTCTGCATTGCAGCGGAGATTTCAGTTTGTGCTGATTCGTGTCAATTCGTGGTCCGGATGATTCAGGAGTTCGAGTCTTCGCAGCCGGGCGGGGTATGTCCGACAGGCTCCCAGGCAGTTGGATTGATTTTGACCAGAAATGTTCACGGATTTACACGAATAGAAGATTTATTCCGGGAGTGGTGGGTTGCTGAGACCGCAGTGCGGGCACTTTTTTTGCTTTGAGTTAGGAGGTGTTACGGCGCGGACACGTCGAGCGAGCCGGTGAAAAGATCGAATCCCGCCGTTTGCTCTTCTACCAAAACTTGCGGACCGGTCATTTTCACGAAGACGGCCCCGGCGTCGGAAGAGAGAATCAGGCCGAGCAAGCGGTAGTTTTCCTTGGTCTCGGTAGAGCCCATGCCGGGAGTGAACGGTCCATCGACCTGGACGAAGGTGGCGGGTTGGCCAAAGAGCGGCTTGGTGGGGAGAGCTTCGATCTGCTCCAAGGTCAGGGGTTCGGCACCGAATTGCTTGCGCCAACGATTGACGTTGGCCTCAAGACCGCCGCCGGGGCCGGGGAGTCTGGAGACGTAACACTCGCCCTCCTGATTGGGGCCGAAACTCAGGTTCACGTCGCGCATGGAAGCTGCCGCCGCTTCGGCCCATCCTTCTGGAGTGGTATAGACGAGGCGGGGACCGGAGGAGGGGGCACCTGCCGAGGCGGCGGGGCGGCTTTGGTAACGGAAGCGCTCGGTGCTGGTCTCGACGAGGCGAAACTCGGTCTCGCCGACGGGGAGGTCACGCGAGACGAGCGCGGTGGCGGGGTCGATCTCTTTGCAGGAGGTGAGAGCGAAGGCGAGTGATCCGAGAGCGAGAGTAGTGAAGGGGCGCAACATGCTGAAGTGGGGGGGAGGGAGAGAGGGGGCATGGGCATCTTGCCCGTGATTCGACAGCTTAGGCGGCGGGCTTGGCTGCTTCGGGTTTCGCTTCTGGCTTGGGGGCCGGTGGGGTGTCAGCGGGCTTTGCGGCAGCGGGCTTTGGCTCGGCGGGATTAGCGACTGGCTTGGGAGCAGGAGGTGTATCTGCTGGCTTTGCTGGCGCGGGAGTCGCTGGCGCGGGCTTTGTCTCCGCCGGTTTCGCTGGCGCGGGAGTCGCTGGCGCCGGTTTCGCTGGCGCGGGAGTCGCTGGCGCGGGAGTCGCTGGCGCGGGAGTCGCTGGCGCCGGTTTTGTCTCGGCTGGTTTCGCCGGTGCTGGCTTTGTCTCGGCTGGTTTCGCCGGTGCTGGCTTGGCCTCGGCTGGTTTCGCTGGTGCTGGTTT
>Ga0163144_10008204_pt1 | contig 22649 bp, 38 predicted proteins | sample OliLak19BULKMAT1_FD_123175 | JGI IMG/M metagenome (GOLD analysis project Ga0163144, IMG submission 123175) | Freshwater microbial mat bacterial communities from Lake Vanda, McMurdo Dry Valleys, Antarctica - Oligotrophic Lake LV.19.BULKMAT1 | ecosystem: Environmental > Aquatic > Freshwater >...
ACAACCGTCCCGCCGCCTGGGGCGGTTCACCGGGCTTGTGGGCCACGAAAGACAGTTCTTCGTTCGTCTCGATCCAGTACGGGTCGCCGAAGAACGCCAGGTTCTCGTTGATGTCCCCTTCCATGCGGTTGAGGTTGGTAGACGCCACCCGGCGAGGTAGGCGGTCGCGGTGAACGACTTCGCGGGCCTCCGTGATGACCTTGGCCATCTGCCGCAGCTTCTTCGACCGTTTGAGCTTCACCCGCAGGGCCTTGAGTTCCTGCTCCTTGGCGTCCACGAGCTTCCTGACGCCCTTCGCCTCCCCTTCGAGCTTGGAGATCTCGTTGGTGGCTGCCAGGTGCTCGGCCAGGCGGGTCTTGGCCTTCTCCACCTTGCTCGGGTCGATCTGGTTCTCGTCGATCCCCTGCTTGACCTCGGCGAGGCGGTCCTTCTTGGCCTGAAGGGTCGCCTCGGCCTTGCTCAGGATACCTTCGAGCACCTTGACGCCCTGGTTGGCCGTCTCCAGGTCGGCTTCGAGCTTGGCGAACTTCGCCAGCCACCCCTGAAGCTCGTCGGCGTCGCCGTCGGGGGCCTCCACGCCCTTGAGGGCGTCGCGGGCCTGCTGGTTGGCCTTCAACCGGGCGTCGTAGCCGGCCTTCCACTTCTCGTACTTGCGGGCGGCCGTCTTGTAGGTGTCGATGTCCTCCACGACGACCTCCATGGCGTTGATCTTCGCCGGGAGCGTCTTCACCTTCTCCCGCATGGCCTCCAGGTGGTCCTTGAGGTGGTCCACCGGCGTCGCACACGTCGGACAGGCCGTCTGGCCGGTCACCTGGAAGGCGGCGACCACTTTCTGCGCGTCCACCAGCTCCCGCTCCCAGTTAGTGAGCTGCTTGTTGAACGCCTCCAACTTGTCGGCGTCAGCGGGCGGCTCCGGCGGCTTGTTGGTGTTTTCCTCGACCTCCAGGGCCTCGGCCTCGTCCTTCAGGTCTTTGCGACGCTTGCGGTACTTCTTGTACTGCTCCCAGCCTTTGAGAGCCGCCCGCGTGTCCTCAGCCTTGGACTTCCGCTTGTCGTACTTCTCCTGGAGGTCAGTGCGTTCGATCTTCTTGGCGTCTACGGCCAGGGCGTGCTTCTTCACCGTCGCCTGTGCCGCCTTGACCTCGGTCTCGACCCTGGTGGCCTCCTCACTGAGGTCTTCCAGCCGCTGCTGGCTCCGCACCCGGTCCTCGTACTTCTTACGGAACTTCTCGTCGCACAGCTTCTCCTCGGCGACCGTCTTGCGACCATCCAGTGCGACCAGCTCCTCCTTCAGCTCCGAGACGTGCTGCGTCAGCTCGTCGGAGTTGTCGGTGATGACCGTGTTGACGTCCTTGTCCTTCGCCAGGAACTCGCCGAACGTGTTCCAGATCTCCTCGCACGCCTCCGTGCGGCACAGCACGGCGTACGCCTTGGCCCGCTCACTGGGAATGGTGGTGAGGAAGTCGTAGATCCGGTCCTGGGTCTTGAACACGTAGAGGTCCAGCAGCTTCTTGTCCACGCCCAGGACTTTGTTGATCTCCTCGCTGGCCTTGCCCTCGTGGGTGATCAGCTCGATCTGCGAGCCGCCCACCACCGAGAGCGTCGTGTTCGGCTTGGCCTTCGTGGGCTTGAAGTTGCGGGTGATGTCCAGCACCACCCCGTTGTGCTCGATCTCGCCGCGGATGTACGACTCGGCCTTGGGGTCGGCCGTGTTGCGCACCATGTCGGCTTTGACGCCGTCGAACCTGCCGAAGTCGTTGGTCACCAGGCCGTACAGGAGGTTAAGAAAAGTGCTCTTACCGGCTCCATTCTTACCAAAAACACCAACCGAACCGCGAGTAAGTTCCTGCTCAAAATGCGAGAACGGACCCACGTTTACGATCTTGATTTTCCTAAAGTGCACGTTGACTCCTTGTGGAACATTGACTACGCTCTAAGCACGCTCTGTAGCGTAAGGTAACTATCTCTTCAAGGACGCCAGGAATGCCCAGAACTTATTTGTGGCCAGTTGACCTGATGCAAAAGCTATACAGGTCCGGGCTAACCTGCAAAGCCGTAGCTGCGAAGCTAAGGACCGTGTCTGACAAGACCGGAAAAACGTACCGCGTTAGGTCGGCCGCCGTACGCCGCGTACTTCTGGATAACGACTGTGAGATGCGAAACATCGGTGCCGCAGCCGGCGAGAGAAACGGTAACTGGAAAGGCGGTAAAACCACCAGTCGAGGCTACGTTTTCGTCCACCGTCCCGATCACCCGCACGCAAAAGCTAACGGTTACGTGCCGGAGCACCGGCTAGTCGCCGAACGCGTGCTTGGACGCTACTTGCTACCAGGCGAAGTCGTACACCACGAAGACGAAGACCCGAGCAACAACGACCCGAGCAATCTCGTCCTGTACCCTAATAACGCAACGCACCTCAAAGAGACCCGAAAAGGTAGAAAGCCCAACTGGTCAAAAGATGGCTACAAAAGAGTCCTGCGAGGCTTAGAGAACGCCCGCAGGATTCAGAACGACGCGAAGAAGTGCAAACCAAAGCTTCTGGGCATCAAACTGGGGTAGGCCCCTCACTTAAGAATTCCGACCTCCAGCGTGCGAACTCCAGTTCTTTGTCCGTCGCCCCGAGCATCCGCTCCACCAGCTCGTAGACCGCCGGCTTATCTTCCTTGTCCACCTCCTGGGACAGCACCGACAAGGGCGTGACGGCCTCACCCTTCTCGGCCTTCTTCGCCTTCTTGTAGGCGTCCAGCTTCTCCGGCGGGAGCAGCTGCTTGAAGTTCAAGATGGCCCGATCGGCGACGGCCTTCTCGACCCGCCTGACGACGTCCGGCATCTTCGACGAGTAGCTGACCCGCATGTAGGGCTTCGTCATTTCCACCGGCAGCTCCATGGCGTTAGCCTTCTGCGCGGCGGTGGCCAGGGTCGGCTCCAGCTCGGCCATGAACAGGTCGATGTCGTTCTCGGTGTTGATGAGCGAGCAGTCGATGAACAGCCGGCTGTTCAGCTTCCGCTGCTCGACCCGGCCGTCCGGGCACAACAGGGCGTAGTAGTGCCTGTCCGGCTCGTCGATCTTCTGCTGCGTGGTGGCCCCACAGGAGACCACCAGCATCTTCTTGCCGTCCGCGTTCTTGCGCTCTTCGAGTTTCCAGTTGTGAAGATCGCCGGTCAGCACACACTTGATGTGCCCCGGGATCTGGGCAAAGCTGCCCTGCGGGGCGGCCCGGTCACCCATCCAGTCGGCCCACACCTGGTGGCAGACGAGCATGTTAGCGTCCGGCGGGATCTCGGCCAGCTCCTCCTGTAGCTTCCCGTACGGTTGCCAGTCGAGGCCGTACAGAACGAAGTCGCCGAGCGTGACGCCCTTCTTGTGCATGTGAAAGGCGTACGGGTGGGCACTCAGCCAGGGCGGGTTGTCGAAGTCGTGCTGGCCCTGGGTGTAATAGAACCACAGCCCAGCCTCCCCGAGGCGGTCGAGCTGTCGGTACAGGAACGTGATGGTTTCTGCCCGGTTGGACTGCTTGTCGATCAAGTCGCCCGCGGCCACCACGGGGACTTTGAGGGCCACGGCCTTGTCGATGATCTGCCTGAACGCGTGCCGCTCGTCCTCACGCCTGGGCCGGGCGTGAGTGTCCGAGCACAGCACAGCTATGGGTTTCACTTTTTTCAAAATCCACTTTTGGGTTTGATCAGGCGGTCACCACTTGGGCGACCACCTCTACTCTGTTGTCGACGATGATGCGATTCCCCCGCCGCAGGGTGGCGGCCCGGTCGCTGTCCACGTCCACGGTCACGGGGTCTACTTCCTGGCCCTCCCGGTAGTCGCCCAGGGGCGTGTACACCGGGTGGTGCGCAGGGATGATCAGGCGGCGTCCGCTCTCGGTTGTGACGGTCATGGTGTCTACCTGGGCGGGTTTACGTGCCCGTCCGTGGGGGTTGCACGGAGCCTCCTGCCGCCGCAACGATGCGTCTCTCAAGGTCCGTTGTACGGAAGCCTGGCGTCTCCGGGAGGAACACCACCTTGCCGCAGTGCTCGGCCCCGGGGATCGACTTACCTTCGTACTCCGCACCCTTGAACAGGAAGTCTGGTCTGAGGACGGAGAGGGCTTCTTCCGGGGTGTCCTCGTCGAACCCGGCCGCCCCGCCTTCGACGAACTGCTGCATGGCGACCATACACAGCCGTGCCGGGAGTGGCACGTAGGGGCGGTGAAGCCCCTTTAGTCTGCCCACAGACGCGTCCGAGTTCAATAGGGCGACCAGGAAAACGTGCCGACCGGTTGCCTGATAGCTCACGGCCTGGGCGATTAAGTTCATGTGCCCCAGATGGAACAAGTCGAAGCACCCGTTGACCACACCCAAAAACCACGGGCGGCCGTCGTCCATCTGCCCGCCCTTGTGCTTCGCGCACGTGGCCAGGAACTTCGGGTGCCGCCAATCCTGGAAGGTAATAGCGTTATCGACCTGGAGCCCTTCCAGGTGCTGCGGTCCATCCCACACCTCGCTCACGTCCGCCATCCCATGTCTCCCCGGGTAACGGCGTACACGCCGCGGTTGACCACCGCGATGCGTGCCGCCTTGGTTGCGACCGACACGCCCGCCATCAGGGCGTGCCAGTCTCCGCACTTCTCCGCGAACGCCATGGTCACCGCGATCGCCGCGGTGACCGTGTCCCCGGCCCCGCACGGGTCGGGCAGGTCCACCGGGTTCGCCTCCTGGAAGTGCACCTGCTCCTTGAACTTGCCGCCCGCGATGATGCCGCCGGCCCCGAGGGTGAGCACCACGTACCGGAAGTCGATGTGCTCGGCCGCCAAAGTGCGTCGGACGATGTGTAGGGCCGTCTCGTACCCCTCTCGCCCCTTGAACTTGAACCCGGTCAGATCCTGCTTCACGAACTTCGAGGCTTGCAGCAGGTTGGCCCGGAACACCGTCCGCGGCGAGCCGTACCGGGACCACGAGCCGTACCGCCCCGGGTCCACGATGATCGGGAAGTCGAAGCTCTCGTGCACCGCGTTGAACCAGTACATGAGAGTCTTGATGGACTCGTGGTCGAGTGCCCCCTTGTCGTAGTCCACCAGGCACACCACGGGTTGCGGCACGTCGCGGGTGTGGAGGAGTTCTTCGATCTTGTCGCTGATGCACGTGCCGTACTTGAACGCGTTCTCTTGCGAGAACGGCGTCTTCTCGCGGTCGACCCGTAGGAGGTAGTGGCCGTCGCGGGTGACGAAGCGGTTCTTGACGGGGGTGTCGCCGGACTTGGGTCGGACGATGCAGTTCGAGATGCCTGCCTGGGCGATGAGCGTGTCCACGACGGGGTTGGTGTTGAACCCCAGGAGCACGACGTCGTTGCCGAGCGTCTTGCAGTTGTGGGCCACGTTGGCGGCCCCGCCGAGGTTGTAGGTGACCTGGTCCTCGACCGCCACCACCACCGCGTCGTTCTCCGGGCTCACGCCCCTGACCCGCACCCACGTGGTCTGATCCAGCATGACGTCGCCGATCACCACAATCCGTCTCATGAGGTGTCCTTAGTGAGTTAGGTGCGTGCAGCCTCGTGGACCTGAGCCACGCTCGCGGTCCTCGGGGTGTACGCGTGCTCGCCGTGTTTGCAGTCCTGACACCTGCCGATGCGCAGGACGTCCGGGCTCACGAATTTCCACCCGCACTTCATGCACGGGCGAATGCCTACTTGGGATGGTTCCACCATAACGCCGCACCTCCTTGTGCGGCGTCATTCTGCATCTACAGCTTCACGACGTCTAGCCGGATCAGACCAGGTGCTTGTCGCAGCAGGCGGCGGCCTTCTCGGCGAGCTTGCTGATCTTCTCCAACCGCTTCTCGGCCTTCACCTTGGTGTCGTTGGCGGCCTCGCTGATCTGCGTCAGGATGGCGTCCACCTTGGCGACCGTCTCGACCACCTTTGCGGCGGCCTTCTTCCCCTTCTCCTCCGCGGCGGCGATCTTCTTGGTCGTCGCCTCCTTCAGGGTCTCGACCGACTTCGTGAACTTCGCCTTCGCGTCCGCGATCTTCAGGTTCGCGGCAATCACTTCGGACTTCGGCATAACTCGGACTCCTACCTTGGGGTGTTGCGGTGTACCCTTAGTACCCGCATTCTTCAAACCGGCGGGGACACTCGCCCCGCCACCAACTACCCCCATAATGGGGGTGTTTCGATTGCGGTCGTTACTTCGGGAGCCACGACCTGCTGTACGTATTGGGCACCTTGAAATCCTTCTCGCGGTACTCCCGCTGCTCGAAGTAAGGTGCCAGGTCCGGGTGCTTCCTAATGGCCGCCCGGACGAAGTGTTGAGAGAACCGGTTGTCGATGCCGAACCTCTCGACGCCCAGAAACTTCTTGCAGCGGCCCCTCATGCTCTCGAAGACGCCGCGGCCGGAGATGACCCGGTACTCCTCGTGCTGGATCATGTAGTAGGCGTTCTTGATGAAGTACGCCAGTACGCCAGGCACCATCTTCACCATGTTCTTAAACTCTTCTTCCACCGTCTCAGCGGACACCAGTTGCGACTGCGTCATGTCCATCGAGCCGTACAGGTCCAACATGACAGTCCTCCAAGGTGAGCCACGGCGGCTTGCCAGCCCCGCGACACACCAACTCGACCGCACACCCACACTCCCGGGTGTGCTCGGTCAAATCCTTCTTGAGGGCGGGCCAGCAACCCTTGCAGACGTCCCTGATGTGCCGGAACTTACCGTAACGGTACTCGCCCCAACTCCAGATCCACTCTCCCGGTTCCAGCTTCGCCGAGCAAGAGGGACACGACTTGCGCCCGCCCCGCTCAACCGTTCGGAACCACTCCCTGTGCACGCGCAGCGATCGCCGCGTCGACCCTCGCCTCGAATCTAGCTTTGCCATCGGCCTCTTCCTTTTCCCAGGTGCGGTTGACCAAGTAGTGGTGTACAAGCCGCCGGGTGATGTCCGGGAACGGGACGTACACCTTGTTACCGTCTTCTCGCAACCCAACCCGTTCGTCGGGCGGCACGTTGACCTGCAACGGCTCGACCGCGGCCACCGCGTCCGCCGCCCACTTGACGAAGTGTTCCTTCGAGTAGGACCGGTGCGGGCGGATAGTGTAACCAACGTCCCCGACGTGGACGATAATGTCGGGGCCGCTCTCCTTGTACGAAATCTGCTCATCCTTCCAGCACACGTACCACCTGTCGAAGTGACACGCCACCATCCAGTGCGCTAGGGACGCTGGGGTGCAGTCGATCGGGTGCGTACTGCGGAAGTAGTCGACCACTGACGAGTAGTCGTGGTAATCCTTTTCTTTTTCAGGCTCACGATCGGGATGCTTGACGAGGCACAGTAGCGGAGGCAGCATGTACCACGGCCCCTCCAGAAATCGACGGTCGATGGCGGGGTCATGGATCTGCGCGAGGGCGTAGTTGCAGGCCCGCCGGAACAACACGAACGGCATGTCGATAAGGTCTTTGATCTGTTTCTGCACGTGACCGCTACTGTACGCGCACAAACGGTAGCGTGTCGTCTTGTTGTCCCGCTCGTGGATGTTGATGTAGCCGTGCGTGCTCATTGGCCCTCCACATCTTCGACGTCGTCGATGTGCCCGGTGTTGATATTCTCCGCGTTGAAGTACACGTTCAGGTACTCCACCTCGCCGCCGGAGACGCAGAAAGAGCGGGCCTCGATCTCGTCCGGCATCGCGTCCTTCAACTTCTGGACGGCCTCCTTCTTGGTGTACGCCAGCACCCGCGCACACCCGCCGATCGGCCCGTCGTTGCTGTCGCCGAAGTCGAAGTGGAAGTTCTTGAGCCGCTTCCGCTTGGGCTTGGCCTTGGGTTTCTTGTCCATCACTCACCTTTGGGTAAATCGCCCATCTTCTCTGCGTACCGGCAGACGTAGCCCTTGGACCGGTCGATGGGCACCAGCACCGGCGTCGGGTTCATGGCTACCACGTTGAAGCCCTGTTCGGGCCGCAGCACGGTCCACGTGAACACCGACTTCTCGCTCTTACCGTCGCGGGCGACGCACCACAGGTGCACCTCCAGGTAGCACGCCTTCAGCTCCTCCCACGCCTTCTTGAACTTGTCGGTCGTGGAGCCGATGATCAGGGCCTCGTCCTGCGACGGCCCGATCCTCATGTGGTGCGTAAAGAACTCGTCGAGCTTGATGTCCGCGTCGGGCTCGCTGTCGACGAACACCTCCGACATCCCGGCCTGGACGGCGACGGCCTTGCGCATGGGGTCGAACTCTTTCTCCGGGTCGTCGCAGTCCAGGATCAGCTCGACCATCGCCCACGCCACGCGGGTCACCGGCAGCTCCAACATCTTCAGGTGGGCGACGATGGCGGTGGCGTGGAGCTTGTCCTCGTCCTTGGTCGGGTTGATGCCGGACCCGGTGAAGTACATCGGGTCGCGTAGGGTCGGCGGGGGCATGTGGTCCTCAGGTTAAGAGACTTCCGCCTCGGCGGCGGCTTCGCGGTCGGCCGCGAGGTACTCTTCTTCTTCGGTCAGCGTGTAGCACGGGTAGCCGGGCGTGCCGGCCTCCTTGATGTGCCACGGCGTCTCGGGCGGCGGCTTGCCGCAGTGGTCCTCGAAGTCTTTCTCGAAGCTGCCCTGGGTCCAGTGGGCGAAGTTGCCCCGGTACTCGAACGGGTACTCGACCCGCCGCAGCGTGCCGCGGCGGATGTAGTACCGCCCGCCCACCAGCGACTCTCGGTTGAACGACCAGACCGCAGCTTCAATTTTGTGTTTGTCGAGGACGTCGTTCACCAGCTGGTTCAGTCCAACCCAGTCGAGCCCTTCGAGAAACTTACACATCCGATGCGGACGAGGGAACAGAGCAACACACGGTCCTGGGTGTTGGCCGCAGTACAGCTTCGCCCGCTTCAGCCTGACCGTGTGGTACTTGATTCCCCACTTCGGATGGTAGTCCAGCGTCGCCGTAAATCGACTCTCTTGTGTAGCCCGGTAAAGTAACCAGAACACGTCTGATTCTTTAGTAACCTGCTTGCACTTAACGTACACGACACCTCCTGAGTTGACTTGGGGCATTTTCTTTGATAGACTTGAAACATGAAATCAAAGAAAAAAGTCTGCCCCAGATGCGGTAAGAAGTCGTCCAAGATGCAGAGCGGCTACTGCCTGCCCTGCCGCAAGGAATACTTCAAGGACTACTACCGACGTAACAAAGCAAGTATTTGCGAAAAAGTAGAAGCCCGCAGAAAAGCTGATCCAGCAAAACACCTAGCGTCTCGCCGCAGTAAGAATCGCAAACTTCGCATAAGCGTGATCGAAGCCTACGGAGGAAAATGCGAGTGCTGCGCGGAAACGAACATAGAGTTCCTGGCCATCGACCACATCAACGGGAACGGCAGAAAACACCGGCTCGAAGTCGCCAACATCGGCAGTGCTTTCTACGCGTGGTTGAAACGAAACAAGTACCCGAAAACCGGACTCCGGGTACTATGTCACAACTGCAACCAATCGTTGGGGCTGTACGGCTACTGTCCGCACCAATCCCCGTCGCAGTTCGTCTGCGGCTAGATCTCCATGGTCATTTCCCTCTGACCGCGGTTTTGAACCCGGGGTCTTTGGTAGATCGCTTTGGCACCTCGTACCCGAGGCGTCGCATCATCTCGTTCCAGCAGGCGGCTTGCCAGGCCAGGGACGGGAGGCGGTGCTTGAAGGTGAACTCCAAGAACAGCCACAGGCAGTTCACCGGGCGGCCGAACCTCTCGGTGATCACCGTGCACAGCACGCGGTACGCCTTGTCCTGGCGTGGCGTGAGGTTGGAGGTGGTGTCGAAGGTGACCTCCAGCCACTCCTTCAGGTCACGCCGGCCGTCCCGCGTGTACCAGTTCCAGATCATGTCGCCCTCGACGAGAATGGGCACCACTTCGGGCCACCCGTCCTTCCTGAGCTTGGGCGGCGTGTCACCCTCCAGAAGGGCGTCGAGATCGTCGGGCTCCTCGACCGGCTCCCGACGCTTCTTCTTCTTAACCTTCGCCTTTCGTTCGTTCCGGGTCCGGGTCATGTCGTTGCGGCTCCATCTGTTTGAGCAGCACCTGCTGGACGCGGGTGAACTGCTGCTGGAGGTCTTCCAGCTCACGCTGCCTCCGTGCCTCGCGGTGCTCGTACGGCGTGAACGCCGAGTTCAGGAGCAGTGCCGCCGACTGTAGCATCACCACCCGTTGGCGGACACACATCTTGTCGTCCCAGTCGTCCTCGTAGTTGCGGACCAGGTGGTCCCAGCCCTCCCGCATCCGCCTGATGAGAAGCAGGTGCGTGTACTGGGTTATGACCGGCTGCGTGGTGTACGCCTTCTTGTTGGGCAGATCCTTCACGGACGGGATGAGATCCTGGCCGATCAGGGCGTTGTGCGTGTCGCGGTACTTGAGCACCCACACCCGGAGTGCTCCCATGGTGTTGAACAACCCGTCCGGGTTCACCCCTTCGTTGGGGTACGGCGGGCTCTCGATGTCTTCAGCTGACATTGGAGGCGTCCCCCTTCTCTTTGGGCAGGGCGTACAAGCGTTCGGCGTGTTCCGGCTTGTACACATACACCCACAGCTCCTCCGGCTTCTCGCCCACGGGCACGTCCGGGACGTGCACGCGGACCAGGTCATGGGTCTCGGTCAAACCGAGCCAGGTGTTCTTGGCGAAGAACCGAAAGACGATCTCCGTCATCTTTCCGGTGGCCTGATCCTTCCAGTTCTGGATGTGCATCTTCAGGCCGGTGCTCTCGACCCGTAGGCGGGCCAGGTCGAGGTAGTGCCTGGTTAGCTCGCGCATCATCACGACTTCACCTTCTTCTTTTTCTTCTTGGGGGCGGGCTCCTCCTTGCCCCCGAAGTCTTCCGCGTACTCGCCGCGGTAGATCTTCATCTCCGGGTCTTTCCCGTCGGCCGGGATCATCAGCCAGATGGAGTCGGCCGACTCCGTGAACGCCACCCAGAACCGCTCGGAGTGGTACTTGAACCCGGCCTCGGTCATCTTCAGGCCCGCGGCCTCGATCACTTCGGTGGCCCAGTCGATGGCCTTGCGCGTAGACTCTTTCATTCGTCTTCCGTAATTGAGGTCTCCTCGGGGACCGCCACGTACTCGTGCCCGCACTTGGCACACTTGTACAGGAAGCCCTCCTTCTCCACCGACATCGCCCGCACGGCTTCCACCTTGCACTTGTCGCAGGCGTCGTCGATCACACCCAGGTGAGCCTTGATCGCCTGCCCCTGATAGTCTGTGTGGGTGTCCAAGATGTCCACCCACACATCGGCCTCGCCGCCGAAGTCGTAGGGGATGCAGTCGCAGTCATCGTCCTCACCGAGTTCCAGGCCGGTGTCTTCTGTGAACTTCTTAGCCTGCTCCGGGAAGATGAGGATTCCGCCCTCGCCCAGCCGACCAAGCACGGCTCGAACAACAGCAGCTTCCGCTTCCGTGACCATCACCAGATTTGCTGCCATGCTTCTTCTCCTTTTTTGCCGCCGCGAGGTCGCCGAAGATGCCGACGAACACCCACACCGGCCAGAACGCGAACGTCGCGGCCACGAGTACCATGAACCCGCAGAAGTCTTTACGCGGGTCGGGTGGGTTCTTCTGTGCGATGTAGTCGGCGAACTTCACGCGATCACTCCTACGGCCTTCAACTCGTCGGTCGGCACGGTGCCGACCAACTGCTTCTCGATCACGAACTTGTACTCGGCCGAGTACAGGAAATACTTCCCTTCCTTCCACCGCCGCACCTGCGTCTCGCTCGGCATCAGGCTGTCGACGTTCTCCGTGCGGGTGTACACCAGCACGGTGCGGTCGGTCTCTTCCTCGACGACCTCGAACACCTTCTCGCCCTTCTTCTTGGGCTTCTCGAAGTCGAAGAAGGCCATGATCTTCGCCAGCAGCCCCTGGAGCGTGCCGGACACCAGGTGCTCGAACGACGTGTCCAGGGCGTAGTTCGAGGTGTTCGCCTCGCCCTCCTTGAAGTCGTCGATCGTGACCCGCTTGGTCACCACCCGGCACGCGTACCGCGTGGTGAAGTCTCGCAGCGGCCCGACGTAGGACGGCTCGAAGCTCTTGTGCGAGATCAAGTCCTTGGCGTCGGCGATTGCCTCGGCCTCGGCGGTGCCGTGCGTCACCACCTTGAACTCGATCTCGTACACACGCTCCTCGGGCTCCAGCTCGCCGTTTGAGAACGGCAGCACGTCGTCCAGGAGGCCCACCCCGTCGTTCACGTTGACGCGGTGGATGGTGTCCGTCTCCTGGTCGACGCCCGACGACTCGTTCCACATTTTCCGGGCCTCTTCGAGGCGTTTCTCCTCGGTCGGATACGGCCGTGGTCGGTGTGTTGACCGCTCCCGTAGATCACGCGGATGAACATCTTCACTGTGCCGCCTCCGGTTTGACCGGGGCCGTGAGCGGCAGGCCGTCCATGACGACGACCTTGCCGTCCACCTCGACGTCCACCACCAGCCCCGGGCCAGCAGGTGGATGTTCTTGATCACACCCTCGACGACCTGCCCGTCGGCCTTGCGACGCAGGTACACGGGGTCGCCCACCGACACCTTCTTCGGCCCCATAGTCTTCGACTTCTTTTGCCGTCCCATTAGTCCACCCACTTCAGTACGCCGGCCAGCATGTTGTCCAGAGCGGCCCGCTGGCCCTCCGTCACGTGCTGCGTCCGGCCGATGGTCTCGGCGATTGCCTTCGCCTTCTCCTCGGTGCTCTCGAAGTAGTCCTGGTTCTTCAACACCTTCCACTCGGCCACCTCCTCGATCGCCGAGACGATCTCGTCGGCGACCTTCAGGGCGTCCGTCACGTCCTTGCCGATCTTCGGCAGCTCCCGCGGCTTCTTGTCCAGCTTCCCCACCTGGGGCAGGGGCCGTTGCTTGGGGCTTCTGCTCTTGTCACTCTTGTCCTTCGCCATCAGCGTCCTCCTCAATAGCGGTTTTTGAACCCCGCGGGCCGTACCAGGTCGCCACGCGGGCGTAGTGCATGTGCTCCAGCAGCCGGGCCGTAAGGTACGGCGACTCGGTCATCATCCGGTTGGGGTACTTGAAGGCGTGCACGTGTGCCCGGTACAGGCCCTCCTTGGACGGCTCGAACTGCTTCACGATGCCGCCACCCATCCGGTAGGCGATCACTTCCGACTTCGGCAGCCCGCCCGGCACCAGGAGAACCCCCGACCGCACGATGCCCAGGCGGGACGACTGCTGGACGGGGTACACGGAAAACAGAATCGAGGCGTACTCGGCCCCGAACCCGTTCACCTCGATCTTCCGGTTGGCCCGCACGAACTCCTTGGCCACCTGCCAGTGGTCCCACAGGCCGGTGTCGGTCAGCTCCCGCCGGACCCGATTGGTGCCCGACGTCGGGCACCGGAAGGACACGATCTTCAGGTCCGGTCGCAGCACGGGCAGCAGGTGCCCGTCCTTCCCGAGGTAGTGCGTGTCGCTCCCGTAGAGCACCTTCTCGAATTTGCAGAACGGCCGCAAGACGTGCATCCGCCCGTAACAGAACGGGCAGATCAAGTGGCGTTTGCACGGCTTCGACGTGGTGTCGGTCTTCACGCCGAAGGGTGGGCAGTTGCGGAAGTAGGTGAGCGACACGGCGTCGTCGGAAATCGGTGCCCAGTTCGCCGCCCGGAGTGCGTACAGCCGGCCGTGCCACAGCTCGCGGAGCCGGTCCAGCGACGCCTGGGCGTGCGGCAACAGGTCTTTGTGCACCAGGGACTTCATCACCGCCATTCGTGCCGCCACGTGCCTGTACGCCCCACGAACCAGTCGCACACGGAATGGTGGGTCGAACTTGTCGCCAGAATCAGGGTTTGGCATGAAAGGTTATAGACAAAGTTATTTTGTCTAGTAATCAGAGATTAAAATAGCCCTCGTTCCTCGGGCTATTGAGTAAAACCAGAAGAAGAGAGGCGCGCACGAATTGCGCGCACCTCGACTGGTAGCAATCAACAGCCACGACATACGAGAGCAAACTTCACTACTTCCTGACCGACCGGAGTCGTTCGATCTGCTCGGGGGTCAACTTCTTCGGCTTGGCCGACTTGAGGAGTTCTTCCGCCTGCGCCTTGGTCACGTCGTACACCACCGAGTCGTGGATGACGTGCGTCGGCTCCAACCCCACCATCCTGGCGACGTCGTCGATCCCGATCAGCTCGCCGACCGTGGCCTCGACCTTGTGCGATTGGTCGGCGAAGTCTTCCTTGCCGAACGGGACGCACTTCTCCCACGGGCCTAGCCGGATCTCCGCACCGACGACCGGGCCGCGGCCGTGCTTCTCGTAGTAGTCCATGGCGTGCGACACGCAGCAGAAGCACAGCGGGTTGAACCGCGGCACGTCCTTATCCTCCGCGGCCTTGGCGTCGCCGTACACGTACTCCTTGCCGCACTGCTGGCAGCAGAACTTCTGGTCGTCGTCGTAGTGGTCCGGCGGCACCAGTAGGGCCTCGCCAGAGGGAAACATCGCGGGCACCGTGATCGCCGTCTGCGTGCGGTACGCCTTTTCCATGTAGACGTGCAGCCCGCCATCGACGTCACCCAGCCGGCACGCCACGATCCCGAACGCGTGCGTGCTAGTGATGCTCTCACTCTTGTCGGTGTCCAGATCGACGTACTTCCACGGCTTCTCGACCCACCGCTTGGCGGTCGCACTGGTGTAAGCCGCCCGCTCCTCGAACTTCTTGTCCCACTCCCGGGCGGGGATCGGCACGGGACAGTTGCAGAACGCGACGAGTTCGCCCATCACGTCCAGCGGCACGTTCGTGAACGGGTACGGCTTGCTCTGGTCGTACAGGTCGACCAGGGTGAGGGTCCGGTCGGGCTTGAGGATGGCCGTGAACCCGTGGGAGAAGTCCCGCCGGTGTTCGCTGGTGAGCTTCTGCTGCGTGCCGAACACGTACCGCCGCAGGTACTTGCCGAACAAGACCCCGTCCGCGCACGGGTTGATGCCGTGCTTCGCCTGGTGCGCGGCGATCTCCTCGTCCGTGGGCTTCACCGTGGTGTGGGTCTTCGAGCCGAACATGATCGGCAGGTACAGCGGGTCGCCGGGTTTGGGAAGCGTCACCCCGTCGATGTACTCCGAGATGGCCTGCTTCTTTTCTTCGGCCATGGTCGTCTCCAGATAGTGGTTTTGAGTTACTGCATGTCTTTCAGGAACGTGACGCAGCACCCGTCGTGGTGACAGATGGTCGCCACGTGTCCGCCGTGCTTCGCGGCCAGCAGGACGGCATTGTTGCCGTCCCGCTCCCACAGGGTCAGGTCGTCGGTGCGGTTGGTGACGAGCAGGACGAAGAGGGAGAGGGCGTCCAGGCGGTTTTTCGCCTCCAGGATGTTCTCTCCGTCGAAGTCCTCGATCGCCCCCACGCCCGACCAGGCGTAGTAGCTGGGCATGTCACCCGACTTTCTCGAAGAAGTCGAACAGCAGCTTGGCGAAGTCGGCCGCCTGGTCGCTGTCCATCGTTTTTCCCCCGTGGGCCGTCCACAGGTTGCAGATCACCGTGCTGGCGGACCCGGCGAACGCGACGACGTGGTCGGCCCTCTCTGCCTCTTTGGCCATCTCCAGATACGTCAGTCGCTGCTGCACCTCGTCCCACACCGCCGTGAAGTGGGCGTGCTCCGCGGCCTGGCAGTCCTTCATCGGCTCGGCACGGCCCTTGTAGTAGTCCAGCTCTCTGAGCAGGGCCGCGGCCGTCATTTGCTTCAAGTCTTTCATGGTCACCACAGGTTGATGATGTCCTTGCCGCGTTCGACCTTGGGCCGGGGCGGCTTCTTCTCCTTGGGCGGCTTCTTCCACGCCGGGGCGGTGAGCCCCAGTGCGGCGAGGGACGCCCTGATCTCTCGGAGCGTCTTATCCCCCAGGTTCTTCATGCCCATCAGGGTGTCGTACGTCTGTGCCATCAGGTGCTCGGCCAGGATGACGTCGTTCTCCTCCAGGGTGTTGATCACGCGGACCTGGAGCTTCATCTCGGCCACTGGCGTCTTCAGACGCTCGGCCTGGACTACGGCTTCGCGTTCCTCCGGCGACCAGGTGGACATGTCCGGTCCCTTCCGTTCGGGACGCTTGTACTTTCTGTTCGCCGGTGGCATCACTTACCTTTCAGTTCGGCTTCCCAGGCCGCCAGCTGCTCCGGGTTGCGCTTGCGGTATCGCATGTAGAGCTTGGCGACGTAGTCCTCGGAGTACGGGAAGCAGGTGAAGTCTTTGTTGGCAAGGCGGCACCACGCCTCCTTGGCCCGCTTGTAGATGTCCGCCCGCATGTCCGAGTGTATGGCCCAGCTGTCGGCACTGGCCGTGAACCCGGCGATGGGCTTGAACTTCTGGTTGTACCGGAACACCTCCATCACCGCGGACGCGATGAGGCGGTGCTCCAGGTATTTGAGGGTCGGCAGCAGCTTGGACAGCTTCGCCTTCTTCTTTTTCTTAGCCATGTCACTCCTCGGTGTTACCTGCCAGGAACAGTTCCATCTTGCGCCGGGCCACCTTGTCCTTCACCGACTGCGCGAACGCCACGTAGAAGTGTCGCCCGCCGCTCTTGTTGAAGCACAAGGCGTACGCGGCCTTGCCCTTCGGGGCCTGGGTGTCGAACACATGGATCTCCGGCGGCACGAACCAGAAGAACCGGAGCAGGCGGTGCACCTGGGTGACCCTGCGCTTGCCGTCGATCCCCCACTGCGTTAACGCGTCGGGGACGATGAAGTCGTCGAACACGTTGAGGTAGCGGGCCTGCCACTGGGCGTACGATAGGGTGCCGGACGTCAGCACCTGGCGGTCCTGGTCGGTGCCGGCGTGCGTGAACCAGTTGATCCTATCGTAAGCGTACCGCCGCACGGCCGCCTCGAACTGGTCCTCCGGCAGCGGCCGGTAGTCAGCGTACCGCGTATCGGGCCGCGTGAAAATCGTGATCGGCTTCGGCCCGGTCGTCGTCGAGAACATGACGCGAGCGGTCTGGTAGTCGAGTTCTTCGGCCACGTCCATCGGGGACTCGTGGTACTTGATCGCCTTGTGCAGGAGTACGTACTTCGCGTCCGTCGGGTGCTTGGGCAGTTTGAACTTTGTGGTCACGGAACTATCTCTCTGGGGCGGGGGCCGAAGCCCCCAGGGTGCAGGGGTACTTCGGTCCTAGCTTTTACAGACGTCTACTCTTCTACTTGACCGACGGGAGGGTGAGCCCGGTCTGGTCCTGGTACTTGGCGTTCTTCTTCTCGGCGTAGGACTTCTCACACTTGCCCACGGTAAGACTGAACTGCGCCTGGCCGATGCCCTGCCAGGCGAAGATCTCCACCGGGAGGGGCGTCGAGTTCGAGATCTCCACCGTCACGATCCCACGCCAGCCGGGCTCGAACGGCGTGAAGTTCATGATGATCCCGCACCTCGCGTACGTCGACTTGCCCAGGCACAGGCAGTTGATGTTCCGCGGGATGTGGAGCAGTTCCACCGTCTCGGCCAGGGCGAACGAGTTGGGCGGGATCAGGATGCTCCCCGGCACCGAGTGCGGCGAGATGGTCACGTCCCGCGGCGGCACGTCCGGGACGCACTTCGCCCGGCCCTTTGCCGTGCCCTGTTCGGCCCCGCACTGCGTACACACCTTGGTGAACGTGTTGCCGCTGTTCGACCGCGTGTGCCAGTTGTGCCCCGTCAGGTCGATGTCCAGGAAGGACTTCGGGCTGATGTTCTTGGGGCTCACCGGCTGACAGTGGGCGTTGGTGAACACCTTGAAGTTGCCGCCCACGCGGATGTCGTATCCGCTGGAGGTGACGCCGTAGCTCACCACGTCCTTCGGGCACTCGTCGTAGTCGACGAACCCCTCGATCGTGACGAACTCGCGGATGGCCCAGTCCGGGAGGATGGCCCCGATCATGGGCACCCCGCCGATCAGGTCGTCCTCTTCGATGTGCTTGTTCTTCAGCCCGAACTCGACCAGGTGCGTGAGCGGGATCTTCTTGATGCCAACGCCCTGCGGTTTCGTTTTGGTCTCGATCACTTGGTATCGCTCCTTGGTTGATCGTCCCCCGCGACTTTGACGGCCACCGAGTCGACGGGGCTAACGAATTGAATCCTTAACTCCTTGAACAGCCGCGACCGGGCGGTGTTGTCGTACTCTTTCTCGGGCATGGCTTCGGCCGGCGGGCGGTGCAGCTTGCTCATGACCTCGATCACCATTAGCCGTGCCCGGTCGGACGCGATGCGGCTGACGAACGCCGGTGTTCCGCCGGTTTCTTTCGCGGCCCTGGCCTCGTGTATGGCCGCCTTCCCGGCGGCGGCTACGACGTGCCACGCGATGCACTCCCGGTCTTCCTCCGAGAGAACCAACCGCGACAGCTGCCGGAGGACGTCGTTGCGGGCGATGTCCGGGCAGTTGTCCACCAGGCCGTTGCCGACCTCACTCAGTCCGCGTGGGAGCATGTTCAGCCTCCCATGTACCGCCACGGCTGGCGGCGTGCGATGCGTCTGCCCTCGTCGACGCCCTCCTCCTCGGTGTTCTTCAACAAGCGGAAGAACGCCTGCCGCTGCTCCTCGTTCATACCCTCGACGACGGACTCCAGCACCTTCCAGGTCTGTGTGCCGCCACGCTGCTTGAGTATGGCGGCCCGGATGTGGGGCATGTAATTCACTTGACCCTCCTGAAAAATACTGCGTCACCCTCTTTCTTGTCCCAGATGCCGATGAACCTGCGGCCCTTCCGGTCGAAGATGATCTCGGTCGCCGGGCCGCAGCCCCGCAGGTTGCAGATCTTTTCCGACACCTGCGTCCCCACGAACGTCAGCACTTTCAACCGGTCCCAGGTTTTCACCTTTTTGGCCGCGTCCTTGGGTTCCTCGCAGACGTAGAAGAAGCCACCCTGCCCGACCTCGCACCCGTTGTCCAGGCCCTCCAGGCTGACCTTGTCGTACGCCTCGTTGTGTTGCTTGCACTGCTCGGGCGTTACGTCCACGCGGCCGTGGGTGGCGTCGAACACGCCCTTGTCCTTGAAGTACATCAGGTAGCCCAGGCACGCGTCCGTACCCTTGATCGTGATGATGCTACCCAGGTTCTCCAGTTCCAGTTTTTTCTTTCGGGTCTTGGCCATAAACGACAATACCGCACACTTTCGTGCACGGCATCCTTGCTGCGTGTCACTCGACGGGGCTCACTCGGTCGTCACGACCTTGGGCACCGCCGCCTTCACCAACGTGAACTCGTAGTAATCCACTTTCAGTTTTTTGTCCCGGTCCCTGGATTTTTTCGGGTCGAACGCGAAGCCCATCTTTTCCTTGAGCAACTTGATGGCCGGGAGGTTGTTCTCCCGCACCCGGCCGTGGTACAGCTTGCGCTTGAGCGGGCTCCGCGGCCCGCACAGGCTGTTCAGCATGAACGCCGCCAGCCCTTGCCGGCGAACGTCCGCCCTGACAGCCACCCGCCGGATCATGATCGCGTCTTTCGCCACGGTGTAGAGCAACGAGCCGTACACCTTCTTGTCGGCCACGAGGACTTTCACCACGTTGTTGCGCATCGACTTGTTGTTCACAAACCGGTCGAAGTCTTTGGCCGACCAGTCCTCGTTCGGGAAGCACTCCCGGTGCAAGTCGACCAGCTGTTTCAGATCTTCCGGCTTGTACCACCGGAGATCCCAATCGTCCGCGATAATCACAACCAGCCTCCTACCCCGCGTCCGACGGGTTGATCTCGTAGACCGTCCTGGCCTCGACCCCGTCCTCCGTCATCCGGTCCTGGAGATTGTACCTCTTGACGAGCTTCCGGGCTAGTTTGGAGAGCTTGTCGCAGTACCTGTTCAGGTCGCAACTTTCGCGGGGTATCCAGTGCCAGTGCAGGACGAACCCGTGCCGGGCGAACACGTCGAACACGGCCCACAGGCCCGCGTTTTTCTGCATCATCCGACCCGACCCGGTGCCCGTCGAGCGGCAGTATTCCGAGTCGGTCAGGATGTGCACGTGGTACGCCCGCGTCTGCACCGTCTTCTTCTTTCGCCGGTCGGCTTCCCGACTGGCCAGCCATTCGAGCGGTTGAAGATACGCCATCATTTCGGCGAAGTTGACCGTACCGCGGGACACCATCCCCGCGTGCACCAACCGCTCCATGGTCACCTTCTCGATACTCACACTTGCCCAACCTGCTTCCTTACTCCAGTTCGACCCGGACCCGTCCCCGATGAGGACGATGTCCCAGGTCTTGATGTTCAGTCGGTCGAGGAGGGCCTCAAGGGTCTCCTCGTCCACATCCGTCATCGCGTCAGCCTTCGGACCCACCGAGGCCGGCGAGTTCTTGCTTCCGCTTTTCGATTTCTTCTTCGAGTTCTTTGATTTCTTCATGCTTGGCCACGACCTCCGGGCCGAGCACCTGAACCTGGTCACGCAGATAGGTGACCAGGTTCAGGCCGCGGCCGACTTGCTCGTCGAGCATCTTGATGGTCTGAAACGCACTGCCGATCAGGCCGTCCGGCGTGGACACCGGGCCGCCGTCACTGCTGAGCCACAGCCCGTGCATGATCTGTGCGTCGTTCAGGTTCCCGTTCCACGTGATCGACGCCGCCAGGGCCTTGACCTCGGGATGGTTCAAGAAGACGTCGTGGAACGCGGCTCGCAACTTCTCGCAGACCGCGACGTCAAACGTCAGGCGGTCGGGCGTCTCTTGCTCCTGCGTCTGCACCTGCTCGCTCGCCATCCGGTGGCTCCTTCTCAATAGCACTATTTGAGTCGGACTCCCGCTCGTCCTTGGCGGCGTCCAACTCCATCTTGTTTGCCTTCGGCGTCCTGCACCAGCCGTGGGTGAGATCATTACCCAGGTTGGCCAGCCGAGCAACTGCAAACGCGATGAGCACCATACCCCCGGCCGTCTTGATCGCGTACCACGCCATGCTGAGCGTGTCGCCGGGCACCGGGTCGTGCGTTGGCATGACGAACGGCACCACCATGAAGCTGAGCCACACGCTCAGGCAGAACCCACACCGGAGCAGCTGCCCGACCTTTCCGTCCAGCAGCTCGGCCCTGGCCCGCAGTCCGGCCATGAGGGCCGAGTGCTGCCAGATCTCGACGATCTCCCACACCGCGAGGGCACCGATGAGGAGTGCGACGGGTGACACGTTCATTTCTTCTTGGACCCCTTGGTAGGTTTCGCCGCCTCCGGCTTCTCGTCGGTCGCCTGGGCCGCCAGGCGGGCCATGTACACTGCCGCCACGATGGGGACGATCGGCCACAGGAGGCCGGTCATCCCCACGATGATCACCCCGGTGACGATGCCAGCGGCGGTGATGATCTGCATTTTCTCTGTCATGTCTGCTCCGTTTGTCCCGGCCACGGCCTGGCCAGTCCGCGGTCGGGCGGCGGTGCACCCTCGAACTGCGTGAGCACCCCCTCCACCGGCTTGGGCGGGTTGGCCAGAGGGATGGTGTGCACCAGCAACGCCCGGATGTCCAGGCGTTGCTTGGGGCGGGCGTTCTCCACCACCAGCCCCTTGCGTCGCATGTACTCGACCGGGTTACGCGAGACTGCCATGTCGTAGCTCCTTTGGTATCACGACCCGTACTTGGGTCGCAGCTTTTCCACGTGTGGCGGGGTGGGCGGCACCTCCACGTCGTCGTTGTCGCCCGCCGCGAGGTGTGAGCAGGCGGCCCACACGAACGCCGACGCCCGCTCGTCGTCCGTCCAGCCCTTCACCGCCGCCTCGACGGCGGGGATGTTTACCCTGTAGTCGCCCAGGTCCAGGCACATGTCGGTGAGCAGCATGGCGTTCACCACCTGCTCGTAGTCCGTCACGTACGGCTTGCCGTCCTTCATCGGCCCCTTGTACTCGTCGTCGCCGTCGTGGGGCATGTTCCCCACTTTCTCAGCGAGGGCGTCGATCTCCGCGACCGCGGGCTCGTGGCCGTCCGCGTCGTGGTCCCAGTCGAGACGGTTGTGCTCCACGTCCTGTCGCAGGGTGAGTAGTCCCTGCTGGAGAATCTTCCACTCACGCTTCGTCAAGTCGCTCACGCGGTCCTCCTTCTGCCTTCTTCGCAATCGTCATGCGGTCCACGGCTTGCCGTGCCGCGTCCGACTTTGCCAGGTAGAAATCCATCACACCACGATCACACGGCCAGCCCCACCGTGTGAGGGCTTCCGCCAGGTGCTCGTTCTGCACGCCTTCGATAATCACCAACTCGTACCGCGGGTCGCCGGCCAGCCAGGCGATGAACCGCTTGCAGATGCCCCGCCGCCGCAAGGTCTCGTCGACCTTCACGTGCTCCAGGACCAACGCGTGAAGGGTGGGCTCTGGCGTCCAACCTTCGGTCCAGGCGGACTTGCGTAAGTCGCTCGCCAACACCCAGCACTCCCGCAGGCGTACTGTGAGTTGCATGGGCGGCAGCCGTTCAGGTTGCCCCATTGACCGTCTCCTGTTAGTGTGCCAGCCCACCAGCAGAGTACCAAAAAGGGGCGGCTCCCGGTAACCGGGTCTTGCGCGCACTGCACCTTCGTTGGCCCCTCCGCGGGCGGTCTGTCGTTTGCCCCGGCACCGTGCCTGGGCTAGAGTGCTAGTTACGACGCGGTGGACCGCGTGCCCTCGACACGGATGTCAACATGGTAGTTCCTGTTAATGTGAAGGGTATCGACCCCCACGACGACAAGGCCAAGCAGGAGCTGGCCGAGGACCGCAAGCAGAGTATCCTCCTGCGGGCCGAGCAGCTGAAGCTCAAGCTCCCCGAGCTGAC
>Ga0163144_10008206_pt1 | contig 22640 bp, 15 predicted proteins | sample OliLak19BULKMAT1_FD_123175 | JGI IMG/M metagenome (GOLD analysis project Ga0163144, IMG submission 123175) | Freshwater microbial mat bacterial communities from Lake Vanda, McMurdo Dry Valleys, Antarctica - Oligotrophic Lake LV.19.BULKMAT1 | ecosystem: Environmental > Aquatic > Freshwater >...
CCACCGCCACGCGCTCTCGTCGCTCGCCGCCGATATGAGCGACCTGGACGCCGACTTGCACTGGGTAAGCGATCCCTACGACGGCCATTATCACGTGGTGCAATCCGGAACGCTCGACGGCAAGCTGACCCTTCGCGACGTGACGCACAATTCGCCCGCCGGCGTGCCGTACAACATGCACTACCACGACTTGCATTTGGACAACCACCAGGAATTCGTGAATCGCGTGCCGCCGTACTATGCGCTGGCGTTCATCATGCGCGTGAGTTGAAAGGCCGCGCTCCGCTAAGCGCGTCGCGGCTAACCGTTCCTTCTCGATCTTACCCGGACCCCTGATCCCTAACCCCTGGTCCCACTCATGGCATCCACCGTCCTTCGCGCGCGTCTCGATTTTGGTTTCTCCGTGACTGAGGATCACGGCGGCGCGCCGAGCGGCTTGGCCATCGAGTCGCCGTTTACGCTGTTCACGGACTCGTTGCCCATGCTGCCCACCGACACACCGCCGGCAGCGCTCCTGTCGCTCTACAAATCGACGATCTCGGGCGGTGGCTACACGATCGATCTCACGGCCGCGCAAGGATCGAACGGCAACGTCAACGCGTCGGGCAAACGGATCCAGGCCATTCGCGCGAGCAATCCCTCGGCCAGCACGGGCAACGTCACGATCGCCACCGGCGCGAGCAACGGTCGTGCGATTCCCTCGAGCATCGTCGTGCCGCCGGGCGGCGAGACGCTTGTGTTCTACAACGACTACGGCATGGACATCGACGCTACGCACAAGACGCTCGACATCAGCGGCACGAACGGCGACGTGCCGGAGATTGGGATCTTGCTTGGATAGCGCCGAGCGACGCGCTCCGCCGGCGTGAGCGCGGTTAGCCGTTCATCGTTCACCACTCACGAATCGCAACTCTTTCACGGTGATTCATGCGCACGAATTTGTTCCAACCGTTGGCTGGCGAGACTCATCTGAATTCACTCCGCCGATCGATTGCCGCCGCAAATTCATTTTTGCCCAGCGATCTGTCGGGATTACAACTGTGGTTGGAAAGCTCGCCGATCGCGGGCTACTTGTTCACCGCGACGGGCGGCACGGGGCAGGCCGCCCATGGCAATGCCGTGGCCCATTGGAAGGACCGTTCGAGCAATGCACGCAACGTGACCGAGGTCACGGCCAAACCGGCGCTCGCGAACACGTTGGCGCCCACGCAGCCCAATGGCCGGGCGACGCTTGCATTTACCGCCGCCAGCGCTCACCGGCTCGCTGCCGCCGCGGCCGCGCCCTGGAAATTCTTGCACGACGGCACGGGCTGCACGGGCTTTGTCGTCTACAAGCAGACCAACGAGAATATCGGCGTGCTGCTCGATTCCGGCGGCTATCCGGGCGGCAGCAATACGGGCCTGATGCTGTACGCCGACGATTCGAGCACGACCGAAGGCCGGCTCGCGTTGGCGATCGGCAAGGGCTCGAACATCGTGAATCTCTCGGGGCCCGTCGCGGCTTCCAACTCCTTTCCGGCCGCAGTCTGGCACATCGCACGCTTTTCCTACATCGAAAGCGGCACGCCGGCCGAGGCCCTGCTCTTTGGCGACGGCTGCTTCTACATCAGCGGCAATACTTCGGCGGCGCCCAGCAGCAGCAACCCTACCGCCGCGCTGCGGATCGGCTTGGATATCGACGGCGTATCGAGCAACGTGCTGGCGCTGGACGGCAGCGTGGCCGCGGTGATCCTCTATAATCGGGTTCTCACGACGGCCGAAAGCCGGCAGGTCGAGAATTACCTATCGTTGGGCTGGACCGTGCCCATCGGCAATGCGGCCGTGTTGGGCGACTCGATCATGGCCGGCACCGATGTGACGCGGATCCCGGCCACGGCCATCGCCAATCGATTGAGCCCGCTTTGGCGAGCCAGCAACTTTGCGGTTTCAGGAGCGCGGGTTGCCACGGGTTCGCCGCAGGTGAGCAGCAGCCAGTGGAGCGACACGGGCGTGGGCGCGAAGCGGCGCGGATACAACGTCATCGTGCTGTTGGCCGGCGTCAACGACCTGGATAACGACTACGGCGCGGCGGCCACCTACGCCGACCTGGCAAACCTTTACAACGACGTGCTGGCCGAACCCAATAGCCGGCTCGTCGTCTGCACCGTCATGCCGTGGAAGGGCAACTCGGCCTGGACGAGCGGCCGGGAAGCCCAGCGGATCACCCTCAATGGCAGCATCCGCGCGTTCGCGGCGGCCAATGCCAACACGCATCTGGTGGATCTGGCGGCGGTCATGGCCGATCCGGCTGACGCCGAAACGATGTGGGCCCCCTACGTGCTCGACTACCTGCACCCCAACCAGGCGGGCAGCGACGCCCTGGCCGCCGCCGTGGCCGACAAGCTGCTGGCAGTTGGGTTGGGTTAGTGGCCCATTGGAAAACGGACGTTCACTGTCATAAACCATTTCCTGACGTCTCCCGCAATTCAACCGCACAGAACTTTCACGCAGCGCTCATGATTCTCTAACACGTGCGAGCTAGAACCTGTGCTTACAGCAAATGCACACGGCTCTAATGGAGATTTCCATGCTCGGACGGCGGAATCATGGCGGGCGGCGGGCATTTACGTTGGTCGAGCTGCTGGTCGTGATCGCGATCATCGGCATCCTCATCGGCCTGCTGTTGCCGGCCGTGCAAGCGGCGCGGGAAGCCGGCCGACGCAGTTCGTGCATCAACAATCTGAAGCAAGCGGGCCTGGGGTGCATGAACTTCGAGAGTGCCCGCGGCAACTTTCCCCGGGGCGGCGAGCATTTTGCCTCGGACAGCGCCGGCGTTTCGTACAAGACGCAGTGCTACCACAGCCCCATGACGATGATCCTGCCTTACATGGAGCAGGGCACGATCTTCGATCGTTTCGATCTGAAGCAACGCTACAACGAGGGTTCCAACGCCCTGTTGGTTCAGCAAGGCAGTGGACCGGGAGCGGTGGTCAACAGTTTTCTCTGTCCCTCGAATCCGCTCCGCGAGGAGCCTCGCGACACTGCAGGCTATGCGTGCAGCGACTACGCGGTCGTCCCCTACGTCGAGGTGAGCACGGCGAATGCGACGATCACGGGAATTCCCGCGGGCCGGTATCCTTCGGCGTTGACGGCCGAGCCCTATGGCGCTAATTACTACAAGACCTACTCGGGCGCCGACGCGTCGGTGTCTTCCTCGAAGACTTTTCAATTGAAGACTTCGTCGGAGTTGGCCGCGCTGGGCGGGCTCGATCCCTTTGTCGGCGGCGCCAAGATCAGCCAGGTAACCGACGGCACGAGCAACAGCATCCTGATGTACGAGGACGTGGGGCGAAACGAGATGATGGATGGCTCCGGCGGTCCGCCGAACAACTATCTCGACCCCATCGACAACAAGGGGCGACGCCATTGGCGTTGGGCGGAGCCGGACAACGCGTCGGGCGCGTCGAAAACGATCAACAACAATAACAACCCCAAGGACGGCCCCCCGACGTGCCCTTGGACCGCGCACGACTGCGGCCCGAACAACGAGATGTTCAGTTTTCATCCCGGCGGCGCGAACGCGCTATTTGGCGATGGAAGCGTGCGATTCCTTTCCGAGCTGACGTCGCTGCGGATGGTGTACGCACTGTCGACTCGCGAAGGGGGCGAGGTGCTCGAGGCAACGCCGTAAGCGGTTAGAGAATCACAAAAACGGGAACATCGAGTTAGCCGCCCCGCTCGCGGGGCGCTCCGCGGACGTGGTGCGTGTGGCAACGACTCAGATGGAATGGATCATGGCCCGGCCCCGCGGAGCGCCCCGCGAGCGGGGCGGCTAACGGTTCGCTGGATTGCCGCCTGCGCGGGAATGACGGTCGTGGTGGTTCATTTCAACTTAATTTCAATTCCTCGGACGCGTGCGATCGCGAGGACAGGTCCATTGAGGTTTTCCATGAAGTTTGCGGTCGCCATCGTGTTCTCTTCGCTGCTCGCGCTCTCGCTCGGCTGCGGACGCGATACGAAAGACAAGATTGTACAGGTCGAAGGCAAAATCCACTTTGCCAACGGCAAACCCCTGCCGGCTGGGACGCTGCTGCTGTTCAATCCAAGCGAAGGAGGCGCCGGCGCGGCAACGGGCGCGACCGCCGCCGACGGTACGTTCAAGCTCGTGCATGCCACGGGACGTGACGGCGCCGAGTTGGGCAAGTACGCGGTGATCCTGCGAGCGCCGCGCGACAACGAGGCCGACTTCTATCGAATCGTGCCCAAAGACTACTACGACGCGGGCGTTCTTTCGGCCGAAGTTGCCGAAGGCATGTCGCCGTTGGATTTCTCGGTCGCATTGCCGCGCGGACGAGTTCGATAGCATCTGCCGGCTGCCGGCAGAGCGAGGTCCCTGAGTGTTACTCGCGATTCGCCGCATCGCGGAGATCGCATTCGCCGTCAGCATTGTCAATCTTACAATGCGCCCGACTCGGATTCCCCGGCAGTTGCGCTAAATTGCCAGCGAGGCACGCCAATTGCATCTGCGGAGTGTTTGGCTCGACTCGGTGCGTTGCACTAGTGTAAAGACACTGTATGCACAATGCCCATCTTGGGCGACGTCCGCACCGGCAGCGAGCGTTCGTGCATCGCTGGTCGAGCACGCCAGGGGCCTTAACTATGCGTGGCCACGCGCCGGTACAGCAGCTCGATGATCGCCGACAGCAACTCGGCCTGGCCGCTTTCCAAAAGCAGCGCGGCTTTTGTCAACAGCTCGCGGCGCTGGTTCATGACCACCACGGCCGCGCGGGCCCCCTCGGGCGTCAACCGGCCGCCGGTGCCAAAGCGACTATAAAGTTCATCGAATTCGGCCGGGCTCCAGTTGCCAAACAACTGGGGCTCGGCGGCGATCAATTCGTCGACCGTGGGATTGGTGCGCTGGTCGAAGAGCCGATGCGCCAAGAGCGACGGATTCTGAAACAGCTCGTCGACCGAAACTTCCAAGCCCGTGGCCAATTGGTGCAGCGTCCGCGCGTGCGGCTTGGCGTTTGCGCCGCTGAGGATGCCCTTCACGGTCCGCTCATCGAGGCCCGTTCGCTCGACGACCTGGGCGAGAGTCAGGCCCAGACGGGCCATCAAGCGGCGCAGATTGGCAGCATAGTCGGACATGGTCAGCTTGGGCTGGGCGCCGTGCAGAATAGGTGCGTTTTGCTGAGCAAAATAAATGCACTTTTTGTGTTGACGCGATACGATACATATGTATACTAGTCGCGAGCAGGGAAGTCAAGCGGACCGTCGATGACGAGGATTTAAACCACCAAGGACACGAAGAGCACAAAGACGGAGAAGCACAATCGGAAGCCGTCTCGCGGACGATCGGCCGGACGCGTAGCTACTACACCCGGGTTCCAACACCCAGGGGCCGATAGTCGCCGTCTTATTCTCTTTGTGATCTTCGTGTCCTTCGTGGTTCACTTCGTAGCGAGTTGATGGGACAGCAAGAGTTTTTGGGGTTCAAAAATCGCGTCGCGGATTGGCCCGCGCCGCAGGCGCGCTGCCACAGGGAGTCATGGTTGGCAAAATAAGGAGTGGGCGGATGAACGAACCACGGAGAGAGTCATACCGGGATTTGTTTCGCGTCTGGATCGCGTCGTACGACAACTGGCGGCCCGCCGGCTGGGATGAGACGCCCCCCGTGGCCGTGGCGGTCGCGCCGGCCGAGAACGATTGCTTCACCGCCGACGAAGCCGCCGCGTATTTAGAAGGTTTCAATACGTGCGCGTCCGACGATTCGCCAGGGCTGTGGGCGATCGCCGTGCCGGTGGTCATCCGCTACGAAGGAGACCCGCTGCCGGGCGAGAAGATTCGGCCGCGGCGACTACGGTTGAGGGCGCGATAAGTGGGAAACGAGGACAGGGTCCGCGAACTGTCATTCCCGCGCAGGCGGGAATCCAGCGAATCTCAAAACCGCGGAGCACGACGAGGATGGAAAGCCACCGCACACGACTTTTGTTCGTAACGGCCCTGCCCGGGTCCTCTGGATTCCCGCCTGCGCGGGAATGACGGAGGGGACGGATGGGCGGGAAACCAACACGACGTCATTCCCGCGCAGGCGGGAATCCAGCAAGCTGAGCATCCATGAAGCAACCTGCCGTTTACATTCTGGCCAGCCAACAAAACGGCACATTGTACATCGGCGCCACCAGCGACCTTGTCCAGCGGATCTGGCAACACAAGAACGACCTCGTCGAGGGATTCACAAATAAGTATCGCGTGCATCTGCTGGTCTATTATGAACTGCACGACGACATGGAGAGCGCCATCATCCGCGAGAAACAATTGAAGAAATGGAATCGAGCGTGGAAGCTGCGCATGATCGAGGAGAAAAACCCGGACTGGAAGGACTTGTTTGAGTCGATCGTCTGACCGTCATTCCCGCACCGCGGAAAGCCAACACTTCGTCATTCCCGCGCAGGCGGGAATCCAGCAAAGCGCAAAACGCTGGAGCGCGACCGGGTTGGCAGGCCACCGCGTGACTTCTCTCGTCAGCGCCCTCCCCGAGTCTCTGGATTCCCGCATTCGCGGGAATGACGGACGGGGCGGCTGCGCGCGATTCCAACACTTCTCGCGATTCCAACACGTCGTCATTCCCGCGCAGGCGGGAAACCAGCAAAGCGCAAAACGGTGGAGCGCGACCAGCTTGGCAGGCGACCGCGCACGATTCTTTCTCGTCAGCGTCATTTCCGAGTTCACTGGATTCCCGCCTTCGCGGGAATGACGGACGGGATGGCTGCACGCGATTCCAACACTTCTCGCGATTCCAACACGTCGCCATTCCCGCGCAGGCGGGAAACCAGCAAAGCGCAAAACGGTGGAGCGCGACCAGCTTGGCAGGCCACCGCGCACGATTTCTCTCTCGTCAGCGCCCACTCCGAGTCACTGGATTCCCGCCTGCGCGAGAATGACGGAGGGCGCGGAAAGCGACACGGCGTTGGCGGAAGCGCCGAAAACCCATCGCTCCCGCCAGGCCCAACAGCGCGATCACAAGCGTCGAAGGCTCGGGCACGGGCTGCACTTCTGCCGCGGTACCGTTGGTGGTTGTCGCGTTCCAATTGCTCGAAATCATGTTGATGTCGAAGATGTTCACCACCGTGTCGTGATTCACGTCGCCGGAGCTGAAGGCATCCACGGGGCCCGTCGGGTTCCAGTTTGACGAAACGAGATTGATGTCGAAGATGTTGACGACGCCGTCGTGGTTGGCGTCGCCATCGAGCTCGTCGAGGGTTATCTGCGTGTCGCCGTAGACGACGCTGTAACCGTGAGTGGTCGCGTCGGTGGCGTTGGCGAACTTACCCGTGAGCGTGCCCGCGTTGTAGGTGGCGATTGCATACGTGGCAGCGCCATCGAGCGTGCCCAGAATGTCGAGGACGCTGGCGGTCCCGAGAGCTAGTGCGCCGGTGATGCTCAATTTGTCGATCGTCGCGGCGCTCACTTCGGTGGCTAGTGTGCCGTTGATCTTCACGCTGTTGGTCACGCTCAGCGTGCCGACCGAGGCGCCGGGCGCGAGCGTTCCGAAAACCGTGATCGGCGCGGCAATGGTGCCGGTTCCGCCCAGGGTTGCCCCCGTGGCCACGGTGACTGCCCCGGTTCCGTTGTTGGCGCCATTGACCAGTAGCTTGCCTTCGGCCACGTAGGTGCCGCTGGTGTACGTGTTGGTTCCACTAAGGACCAGCGTGCCCGGGCCAATTTTGGTCAAGCCGCCGACTTCCGCGCCGCCGACGTTCGCGATTGCACCCGAGAGGTTCACCGTGCTCGCGCCAGCGGCCGTGACATACAGCATCTTGCTCAGGCCAATCGCGCCGGAGTACGTGGAACTGCCCGTCGTATGCGTTGAGCCGATGGACGATGCGGTTCCTGGATTGACGCGGATATCGCGGCCGATTTCGACGCCCGCCGCGCCGATCTCGAGCGAGGAGGGCAGCGCATTGGCGCCCGAAGTGCCGAGCACGATGGTTCGGTCCGAGCCGGCGGCCGGGTTGCCCAAGGGACCGTCGACGCCGGGCATCACATTGGCCGTGACGACGAACCCACCGGTCTGAATCGTGGTTTTGCCGGCAAACGAACTCTGGCCGCCCAGCGCAACCTTATGATTGCTGCGCGAATCGAGGTAGCCGGCGCCCATGATCTTGCCATTAAACGTCGCCAAGGCGTCCTCGGGCGGATTGGTCGAGGTGTACGCGACCCCAGTTGCCGCGCTGTTTCCCGTCAGCACGTTTCCTTCTCCGAGTGGGCCGCCGAAATCCTCGTTGTTGTTGTTCAGATCGAGCGTGGCGCTGGCCGAGATGTGTACGAACGTGGTCGAATCGAACAAGGTTCCCACATTGTTCGTCGACGATTGCAGGGTGCCTTGCTCGATATAGACGTCGCCGTCGAACGTGTTCCCGCCGTTGACGACCCAGGTGCCGACGCCACGCTTGACGATGCTGCCATAGCCGCTGATTGAGTTTTTGTCGGTGCTGAAGTTAAAGCCGTTGGTGTCGACGGTCATCACGCCGGCCGTGCGAATCTGACGTGTCGTGGCCGATAGATCCACATTGGCGGCCAGCCGCAGCGTGCCACCTGAGAACAGGAGTCCGCCCAGCCCGAGATTCGTCGGGGCGGCAATTTCGACAACGCCGCCATAGAGATTGGTCTGATTGGCCGCGCCGGGCGTGCCGTAAGCGTTGGTGCCCGTCAGCTTGAGCACGCCGTCTCCGGTCTTGGTAAGCACCATGCCGGTGCCGCTGTTGACGATCGTCGAAGCGACCGTGAGTGTGTTGCCCGCGCCGACGACGTGGAATCGCAATTCACGGGTGAACGCGCCGCCCTGTCCGGCGGCCGTAAGCGAGCCGGGGCCGGCGATCGATCCGCTCGTCGAAGCCAACACGCCTCCGCTGTCGATCGTCAGAGTCTTAGTGGCGTCGATCGTGAGCGTTTGATTCGAGGCGAAGTTCAACGTGTTGATCGTTTTGTCCGCGGTGACGTTGCCGGTCAACGGGCCATCGATCTTGACGTTCTTCGTGGGCGACCAGAGCGGGTTGGCCGGCTCGTCGCTGGTTTCGTAGGTTGCCAGCGGAGTGACGGTCGTGTCGGTCATCGTGGCCCATTCCGTGCCCTTGGTAGCCCAGCCGCCGAGGATGCCATTGGGGAGCGTCGGCGCGGTCGTGATGACCACATTGCCATCACCCGCGAAATCGAGCGACGCCCCGGCAGCGGTCGAGCGCGCAAGGCTGGCGATGGTCAAACTTGCGGTGTGGCCTGCGCCTTTGACAACCTTGAGCGTGGCGGCGCCGGCCGGGTGCGTGACGCCATTTTCTTCAGGTGGGACGGGCGGAGCGCTGACATTGATGGCGCCCAACGTTTCGCTGCTGTCGGCGTTGCTGGCCCCGAGCAGCGTGATGCCTCCCGCGAGCTGGATGCCGGCCGCGTCACGGACGCGATCGGCGAGGTTCTGCGTGCCGGTGTTGTCGAGGATTAACTCGGTGCGGAAAATATGAATGGCTTCGTTGCCGACATCGCTTTCGTCGGAGGTTCCGCTAATGCGGCCGCCATCGATCAGTCGCACCGTGCCTCCGCCGCGCAGATCGGTGTCGCCGGTGTAAGTGTTGTTTCCGCGCCACGTCCAATCGGTCTCGCGTCCATTCGTGAAGGGTTTGAGGATGGTTGGCTCCGTGGCATTGAATGTGCCGATGGGTGCGCCGCCGGTGATCGAGCCGCTCCAGTCCTGATCGCGGCGGCCGTCGAAGACCAGGTATGCGCCGCCGAGAACCACGGTGCCGCCGCCGCTGAGGGTTCCGATCCGTTCGTCCTGGCCGTTGAAATCAAAGGTCGCCAAGGCGGCCACATTCAAATGCACGAGCTTCGTTAGTGCGACAATCGGCGCCGCGGTTGGCATGGCGCCGTCGTTGGTGGTCGATTGCGTGAGCCGCACAGTGCCCGTGCCGGCGATGTTCAGCGTTCCTTGAAAGCCGCCGACTCGGCCCGCGGGATTGTTGGCGTCGGCGACCGTGCCGGCTAATAGGCCGAGCAGCACCGCGTTGGCGGAGTTGTTGGTGATGGTCACGCTGCCGCTGCCGGCCAGCGTGGGCTGTTTGCCGCCATCGGCGGCCGTGTCGCTGGCAATTCCCAGCCGCAGTTGCCCGGCATTCGCGGCCACATTCACGTCGAGCGTCGAGGCCACGGCCAGGGTGTGCTCGATGGCGAAGCTGCCCGCGCCCGTTTGATTGATGGATGGGTTCGGCCCGACGAAGAGCAATGGAACGGTTGGAAAGCCGTTCGTGCCGGTGCCGGCAATCTTTGAGCCGGCCACCGTGCTATTGAGGTTGATTTTATTGACGTTGAAGAACGCGGGAGACAGCGCGTCGCCATCGGTGAAGTTGTTCGTGGCCGTGTAGGCCGCGCCGCCCGCGTCACCGAAGACGAGCGTGTCGGCGCCGAAGGCGGTCGCACCGACAGGCCCAACTCCACCGACCCACTTCGTCGGATCGTTCCAATTGCCCGTGGCGTTATTCCAGGGGAATGTCTGCGCGACGGCCGCGCGTGGCGAGCCTACCGCTAGTGCCGCCAAGGCAACGACGAAACCGCCCGCTAGCGAGTGCCTTTTGAATCTCATCGGTGGATCTCCAGGTGGAATTCAGCGAGCGCGGACGCCCGTGCGCGATGGCCAAGCAGAATAGACCGATTCCACAGCGAACCAAGAGCTCGCCTATAGCTGCACCCAAGTGCGCCGCGGAATCCGGGGATAGTTCCTTCACTGAACGCGAGCCGGGGCGACCGCCCGGCACTCACACAGCGCACTCGCGGAGTGCGGGCGCAGCCCTCTGGGTCGGCGAGCGTTCCGTGCGGTCCGGAAGCCGGACCGCGCCTCGTTACCATACTGAATGCCGGAGGCGCGCCACGCAATGATTTTTTGGGGATTTTGCGGCTTTTGCCGCGATTTTGCCGCGCGTAGCGGGCCTGAATTCGGGCGGCGCACCCTATCGTAGGTACCGGCCGCCGGACGGTACCTAGCGCCGCCGCTAGATCGTGAGTACGGAATTGTCGGAATCGCACGGAACGGACGCCTATTGCCTGCAAGCGATCCACGAAGGTTTCGCGAGTCGCGCTGCAGCTCCCGTCCTGCGGCCGGGACCTACCACTCCCTCGCTGGCGCGTCGGGCTGGTATGCGCTCAGCCCAGCACGCGGGCCAGCTTCTCGTGCGTGGTTGGCGCGTCGAGTTGTGCTTTGCCGAAGCCTTCGATCGCGCCGGCGGCGATTGCCGTTTGTTGATGCTCGGCGTAGTTCGAGACCAGCATGACGGGCACGGCGGCAAGTAGTGGGTCGGCCTTCATTTGGTGGAGGATGTCCAGGCCGTCGGTGTAGTCGGCGTCGAGCTTGCGGTTGATCAGCACCAGGTCGATGCCGCCTGAGCGCAACTGGGCCAGCGTGTCGTCGGGTCCGTGCGTTTGCACGACTTCCGCGCCATAGCGCTGCTCCAACAAGCGGCGGATCGCGCCGTGATCGGGCGGGCATTGTCCGACATCGAGAACGCGTTTTTTCATGGGGTCAGGACTTGTTTGAAGTGACCGCATTCATGCGGTCCGGATGCAGGCGAGTCAACGTAACCCCGGATTACGTAGTTGGCAACGCGTCGTCGACACTGGCTTTACCGGACCCGCTGAAGCGGGTCACTACAAACGCGTACGGTCACTACGAATGTGGCTTCCTACTTTTCATCCTCGGCTTGAATCGCAAACAGGTGCGTCTTGTTGGCGATGTACAGCACGTTGTTGGCCACCACCGGCGTGGTGTAAACCGAATTGCCCAGGTTGATCTCGGCCAGGATTTCCTTCTTCGGCGAGAGGCGGAAGATCGTGATCTTGCCTTCCTCGTCGCCGATGAAGACCTTGTCCTCGACGATCAGGGCCGAGGCCCAGCAGGCGGCGAACAAGTCGTGCGTCCAGTAGGGCTTGCCCGTCTTGGCGTCGAGGCAATGAAACAGACCGCTGAAGTCGGCGATGAACAGCAGATCGTTCTTGATGGCCACGGTGCCGCACGTGCGGTGCATGGTCTCGGTGAAGTCGATCTTTTTGTCGTTGTTCTGATCGAACTCGGAGTAATGCCAGACCATGGCCGAGTTGGGATTCGGCCGGGCAATCTCGCCGTCCTTCGCCACCACGGCTTGCAGCCGCTTATGCGGAATGGGCGTCTTGGGGTCCTTCAGGTTGAAGGCCAGCTCCGTGCTCACATCGCCGCGCTTCGTGGGGTCGATGCACCACAGGTGGCCGATGCCTTCGCCGTGCTCGGGGTCTTGCCCAACGCCCAGATAGACGAGGTTGTTGTACACGACCGGCGTGCCGATGATCTCATTGCGCGTGCCGCGCCCGCCCAGGATGTACTCCGACTCCTTGGGGTTGGCGTCGAACTTCCACAGCAGCTTGGCCTTGCCGTCCTTCGTGGCCTCGCCCAGAAAGCTGTACAGGTAAGCGTCTCCGCCGGCGAACATCACCTGGGGCACGCCGCCGAGCACCGCGTACGCGGGCGACGACCACTGACCGTGCAAGATGTTCAATCCGGGCGAGGCGTCGGTCCACAGCACCTTGCCCGTATTCTTATCGACGGCCAGAAAGCTGGGGGCCTGCGGCGCGGGCAGGTTGTTGTGAGATTCGTCGACGCCGTTCGAGGTGCATACCCACAGGATGTCGCCCGTGGCCGTGATCGAGCAACTGCACATGTTGTGCTGCGAGACGCCCAATTCGCCCATCATGTCGAGCCGCCAGATGACGTCGGCCTCGTCCTTGTCTTTTAGTTTTTCGGACGTGAAGAGGCCGTCGTTCTCGCCGTCGTGAAAACCCTCGGTGTCGAGGCACAAGACCTCGCCGCGGCTGGTGACGAACCACAGGCGTTCGCCTTCGACGTACGGCGCACAGCAGATGCCCTGCAGCGGCCAATCGTGAACGCGACCCGTGGGCAGCTTTTCGCTCGAGTGCTGCCAGAGGAACTTGCCGTCGGCTTCGTTGAAGGCCAGCAAGCAGCCCAGATCGACCGCGGCCGGATAGCGCTTCAGCCAGCCGCCGCCGTTGTTGGTGCCGACGAAGACCTTACCGCCGACGACGACCGGGTTGCCATAGCTTTGCGAACCGAGCTTGGCCACCCACTTGACGTTCTTGGCGGTGTCTTTCTTCCATTCGCCCGACTTGGCGTCGAAATCCCCTGACTCAAAGTCGGTGCAGATGTTCTTTCCTTCGGGCGTGTTGTTGCGCACGGACGTGCCGCCCCACTGATTCCACTCGCGCGTGATGCCGCCGGCGCCGGCCTTGGTGGCCGGGGCCCCTTTTGCCACGGGCGTCCCCTTCTTCACTGGCGCCTCCTTCGTCACTGGCGCGTTGTAGGCGACCGTTTTGATGGCGCCCTGCGAGGTGCTTTTGGCAGCGCTGCTGGGTGCGGAACTGCTGAATTGGGCGACCGGCTTGTCGGCGACAAACTCTCCTGGGGCCGTGCTGTCGGCAGCGCTGGCAACGACCGTTTCTTGCCGGCCTGGTTCCGCCACGGCAGGCTCGGCGACAAGTTGCAGCGCGATGTAGAGTCCCAGGAAGAAGGCGACCGCCGCGAATAGGCTCTGTTTCAAACTCATACGATTCACATTCTCCCTGTCGCTGATATTGCTGTCACAAGTAGCTGTCGTGTTGCCGCGAGCATGACGCACTCGCTTCTCTGCGAGTCGCGGCTAACTGTTAGTTCGCCGTCACGCTGACGTTGTCCAAAAAGATCTCCGCGTCGCTGGCGTTGCCGAACAAACCAGGGCTGCCGGCGTGGTTGCCCTCGACGTCGACGGCTTCGATCGTCCACTGCTTGGGCTCGGGCTCGCCGCGCGGCCAGACTTTGCCGCGAAGCACGGCCTTGCCGTCTTCGTTGGCGGCGCTGAATTTCATCGTGTACCAGGTGTCGGTCTTCCACGCGAAGGGCACGGATTTGGAAAACCGATCGAGCTTCGCGGTCCACGAGCGGATTTGCAATTCCTGATGGTCGCCCATCAGGTCGAGCGTGTAGCGCTGCGCGATCAGTCCAATGTCGGGCATGCGGCCGCCGCCAACCTTCGGCGCTTCATCGTCGTCGGTCTTCTTGGGCGGGGGCGGAGTCTGCGTTGCCGTAGCCGCGCTAGCCGTTGCACCGGCGGCTGGGGCAGCGGGCGGCGGCGCGACGCTTCGCTGGCCTCCGCGGACGTCGGCTTGCACCGTGTAGTCGTGCAGATCGGTCGGGCCCATCCAACTTTGGCTGCGCGTTCCCTTGGGAATGGTCGTTACTTTGACCATGACCTTGTCGCCATCCAAATCGCGCACGACGTGCCGATAGCGGGCCCCGACCCAAGTGATGGGCACTTGGTTGTCGCTGAAGTCGAACTTCCAGGGCAACGGCGGCTCGATGCGGATGCGCGCGGTTCCTGCCAGCTTGCCGGCCGTGGCAGTAACTAAGACGCCGCGGTGGGTCGCAGTGCTGTCAGTGGCTGCCTGGTCGGCCGTGAATTGTCCCTGCTTGTCGATCTGTCCACCCCCGTCAACCGAGTACGTCGCGGGAGCAACCTTCAGAAGTTGGCCCTTGGCGTTGTACAACCGGGTTTGGAACTGGACCGTCTCGCCCGGCTTGATCAGCACCTCGGCCGGCACAAGTTGAATTTGCGCGGGCTGCATGTCGGTGAGCGCGGCTTCTTTCGCCGGCGCCGGCCGCGGGTCTACTTGGGGCTTAGTCTCGGTCGTCTTGGCGTCGGACTTGCCAATGCAATACATCGCCAGCGTCGTGGGCAGGTAGATGCGGCCGTGCGAGACGATGGGCGAGCCGTGGACCTCTTCGCCTTCGCCCAGCTTCAGCCGCAAGCGATGAACGATCTTCAAGTGGTCCCCGGTCGGCTCCAGGACGTGCCACGCGCTGGTCGTGCAGGCGTAGATTTTGCCGTCCGCGTACAGCAGGCTGGCGCGCGCGATGGTGCCCATCAGGCGAGTCTTCTTACTGAGCAGCTTTCCCGTCGCCGCGTCGACGACGTACAGCACGTTGGAGTCATCCAGGGCGTACAGCCGGCCATTGACCAGGAGCGGCGAGCTTTTGCCGATCATGATGTTTTTTTCGCGCCACAGTTCACCGCTGGTGGTGATGTCATCCGCCCCGGCGCCTTTGATCGCGGCCAGCGCGCCCATCGAGCTATCGTCGCGGTTCTCTTCGCTTTGGCCCATGTACACCGTATCGCCGGCCACGATCGGCGACGTATTCATCCCTCGCAGCGACAAGCGGTACGTCCAGATGGGCTTGCCGGTGCGCGGTTGAAGTGCCCACACCGCGCCGTCGCCGGAGCCGAAGACCATCGCCGCCTGGCCGTTGAGCACGGCCAATGCGGGCGTGCTATACGTGGTGTCGTCGGGCAGCGGTCGCGTGCCGTTCATCCACACCAGCGTGCCGTTAGTTTTGTCGAAGGCCATGAAGCGATGTGCCGGCCGGGCCAGCTCGCCCCAACCCGTCGTCACGGCGCTAATAATGCACAGATCCTCGAAGATCACCGGCACGTTGGTCCGGCCGCCGTAGGTGCTGAGCAGACCAAACTCCTCGCTCAGCGAGTGCGACCAAACGGTCTTGCCGGTTTCTCCGTCGAGACACTGCAAGTACCCGCACACACCCATCGCGTACACACGTCCGGTCGTCGGATCGCCGACGCAGCAGCTCCAGGCCACGCGCTCGGCCGGCACGTCGGAGAGAAAGACGTTGAACTTGTTTTCCCAGAGGATCTTGCCGGTCGCCGCGTCGGCGCAGACAACTTTCTCGCCCTCGCTGGGCGTGCCCGGCTCGCTACGGCAAAGCGTGTACAGCTTGCCGCGCATCACGATGGGCGTGGACCGCGTGGCCAGCTCCGGTTTGCTCCACAACAGGTTTTCGCCGGCGGGATCCCAACGGTCGACCAGCCCCTTCTCGCGCGAAATGCCGTTTTGCTCCGGACCGCGCCACATGGGCCAGTCGAGCGGATCCCAGGCGACTGGATTGTTGTCGACGACCGGCGCAGCCAGTTTCGCGGGAACGGCTGCCGCCGTTGTCACTACCTGCTTGGCTGCTTTTGACTGGGTCGTTTTTGGCTGGGCCGTTTTGGACTGGGCAGTGGCCGTTTGACAGATGCCAGTAATCAGGCCCATCCAAACGGCGAGGGCGACATTCGCGACTAGCGCTCGTGTGACGATCGGGAGACGCATGAGAGGTTCCCTCAGCGTGATTGAGGGTCCGGTTGTGGGGATTGGGCAGGCGGGACGTACCTGTTTAGGATACGCCAGCGGCCAGAGTTGGGCAAGCAAGCCGGTCCTGGCGGCACGCCAGCGGCTCGAAAACCCACGAAGAATGCCACACCGCGCTGCCAGCATCTTTTACCGGACGCGATCCGTCGGGCGACTAAGAACCTCGAACGTCATTCCCGCGAAAGCGGGAATCCAGGGAGTCGGGGAGGGGGCAGCGAACGAGACTTGTGCGCGGCGGTTGTAAATCGTGTGGTGCAGGGCCATCTTGCAGCTCACTGGGTTCCCGCCTGCGCGGGAATGACGGTAACGGCCCGCCTGTGCGGGAATGACGATAACGGTGAGCCTCTGCAACTGGACGCCTCGGACGCTTGCGAGCACGAGGACAGATGCTGGCAACGGATGGTTAAGTTCGCGGGGCTAAATGCGGCTCGCCTAGTCCAACCACTCATCGGTGGGATCGAACTTGGGCATGGCCACGATCAGCACCGTCATGCGGCCGATGGCCCGGTGCCGCACGCCGGGCCGAATCAGAATGCACATGCCCGGCCGCACCGGCAGCGTGTCGCCGTCGAGCTGCATCGCGGCCTCGGCGTCGCATTCGAGGAAGTAATAAGTCTCGGTGAGCCGCTTGTGATAGTGCAGCTTGGCTTCCGACGAAATCTCGGTGCGGTGAATCGTGGCCGGAAAATCAGCGACCTCACCAAAAGCCCGCCGTGCCTGCCCGCAGGGACATGCGACCGGCGGAATGTCGGCGAAGTCGGCGATTTCGTAGCGGTCGGTCGATGTGCTGGTCATGGTTGGCCCTCGCTCATAGCCCCCAAACAGAATAGCCGTTCAAGTTTCACATTTACGCCGCCACTTGCACCGTACCAGATCGGCCGCAGGCAGGCCAGCCGAGGGTTTTCTCGGTGGAAAACTGTACCGCGTGGGCGCGTTTTACCGTGGCGCGAAAGGGCTGTTTTTGGCTTTTAAGCGTGCAGGTTTTCCCGACCGGCACGACCCGCGCGTTAAGGTTTGACCACCCTACGGGTCCGGAAATGTTTGCGCAGGAAGAGCGGTAAGCCATTTGCTGAAAATTACTTCCGAACGTTCAAGGGTCTCTCTTGGGGCAGCCGATACGTTTGTTGTCCCTTAACGAGGAATACGTGCCCTCGAGGCAAGTAAGGGAGTGCCAAGGAACCGCTTCGTGTTTTCGAGTCAAGGATTGGCTCGACGGCCCTTGGTGCAATAACCGTGTGAACTGCGGGCACCGGCCCCCGCCACCCACCTGCCAGCGCTCAATAGCGTCCCACCCAAGCAGGTTCTTCCCCCACGGAAGAACCAACCAGCAAGCGGAGCGATCCCTCTCGCTCGACAGAACAACGGTGTTGCTATTTGCGTTCGTCAGTTTGGTGCGCGCTGCCGCCCTCAGTTCGATGCAAAGGAGATGTTGCTCGATGAAATGGAACATGTTTTTTGGAGCGCTCGTCGTTAGCGTTGGCCTGTGTAGCCAGAGCTTCGGTTTCGAGCTCCTGGACCGTATGCTCGGCGTCAGCCGTTCGAGCGGCGGTGGCTGCTGCGAGTCAAGCTGCTGCGAAGAGCAGTCCTGCTGTGCCGAGAAGAGCTGCTGCGAACAACCCAGCTGCTGCGAGAAGAAGTGTGAGCCCGCTTGCTGTGAGAAGAGCTGCTGCGAACAAGAGTCGTGCTGCGATCCTTGCAACAGCTGCTGCAAGAAGAAGTGCGACCTGTTCGGAGGTCTGAAGGGAATGTTCGATTGCGGCGGCTGCAAGAAGAGCTGCTGCGAGGCATCTTGCTGCGACGCCGAGCCGGCGTGCTGCGAGAAGCCGTCTTGCTGTGAGAAGTCCTCGTGCTGCGAGAAGAAGAGCTGCTGCGAAGAGAAGAGCTGCTGCGAAGAGCCGTCCTGCTGCGATTCTTGCAACAGCGGTTGCAAGAAAAAGTGCTGTGGCGGTCTGTTCTCGGGACTCTTCAAGAAGAAGTGCTGCAAGAAGAGCTGCTGCAACACCTGCGATAGCTGCAACAGCTGCAATAGCTGTGGCGGTGGCGGCGCCGGTCACACCGACGCTCCCGCTGCTGAAGGCACTGCCGCCCCGATGCCCCCCGCCCCCATGGCCGATCCCTCGGCCTCGATCCAGGGCAAGCGTCGTGTCGTCCAGGCCAGCAATGCGGTTGCCCGTCGTAACTAACGACCAGGCGTGCTGAGTGAGTTTTAAGTCTGCCCGGGAGTCACCTCCCGGGCAGACTTTTTTTATGCGCTATAGCGGAGGGTGGCACGTCCCTGAGCGCCGCGAAGGGCGTGGACGACGTTTTCTACTCCAGGCATGGATTGCGTGGGACCCTGCAACTCCGTAGGAGTTGCAGCGATTAGCCGGTGGTATCGCTGCGCTCGACCACCGGCTAAGGGCTAGGACCCCTGCGGGGTCAGTTCGGGATGCGATCGCAACATCAAAACGAGCGTGTTGGACCTCGCCAGATAAGTCCGACCACTCCCTCGCTAGCGCGTCGGGCTAGTATGCGCTAAGTGCCGCTTCGGCCGGCACTTGTCGCCCCCAACAGCCCCGCCGTAAAACCGACCGCGTCCGCATGCTCGCGACTGATCTGTTGCAGGCGATCGTATCGCTGGGCGCGGGCCGCCAGTTCCAACAGACCCGGGGCAAAGCCTGAATTTCGCCCACCGGCGGCCAGTCGAGAAGCCGACTCCTCGAGCGCTTCGGCCGTGCGGCCCATCCGCGCCAACAGCCCGACGAGAACTTCGCCGGCCACGGCGGCGGAGTTTGTCTGACCAGTGCGGTCCGTCTCGGCCAGTTCATCGGCCCGCTGCCGGAAGTAGGCCACGGCTTCGTCCGCGCACTCTCCCAGCAGTCCGCGAAAAAATTGGGCATGTGCCGGGTAGGTGTCGCCAAACGGCTCTTGGCCCGCGAATTGATACTGCGTGCTGAGTCGGCGGCCGTACTCCGTCAGGTCCAACGCCAGCCGCAAGGTCGCGGGATCTTCGCAGACCAGCGCGAAGCGGACCACCGCGGCCAGGTGCGTGGTGTCGACGTGGTAGTTGTCCCCCTCGAACAACTCGGGCCGGCCGCTGACCAATTCTTGCAGCAATACGGCGGCCGGTTCATGCCCTTCGCGGCGCACGATGTCGGCCCGCACGTTGCGCAATAACTCCTCGTGCAAGTGCCGCACGAGCACGCCGGCCACGGCCTGTTTGTCGGCCGGGGGACGACCGTGCATCTGCGCGTCGAAGAGCGAGATGGCGTTGCACGTGCCGTAATTCTCGAGCACCAGCTCGAAGCCCAACCGCGGGCACACGCCCTCGTACAAGGCCACTTCGATGATCTGTTCCACAACGCTCGGCCCCGCGGGCGCTTGTTCGGCGAATCCTTGCTCCGCGAATTGCTGTTCCGCGGATTCCCGATCTGCGGATTCTTGCTCTGTGGTTGCTTGCTCGTCCGCACTGCTGGCTGCGGTACTGCTGGCCGCTTTGGCGGTTTCTCTCTCGCGAAGTTCTTCCAGGGCCACGGCCACGTCGGCTTTCTCGCCCACGGGCCGCAAATACATCCACGCTTCGCGCACTCGTCCGGCCTCGAGCAGCAAACTGCCCACTTCGCGACAGGCCTCGAGGTACTTCTCCTCCATCCGCGTGCGCGCGGGCTCGGGCAGATCGTCGAGCGTACCGCTGGGAACAATCGGCAAGCCCAATTCATGGCGGGCTTGCATGAGTCGTGCATCGAACAGCTCGTGATACTGGCCCGTGCCGCGCAAATGATCGGCCAGCCGCGTACATGCCGCCGGCGCGCCTTGCGCGGCCAGCGTGGACTGGAGCTCGTCGAAGATCGATTCCGAGGGCGTCATCGTGGGGCAACTCAATTCGGTGGGCTGCTGTGAGGGGAGCGTCGTGGTGTGCATATCGCGTTGCTGTCTGAATCGTATCAGAGCGCCACACGCGAAAAAGGGGACAGGTCCAATAATCGCGAACCGATTTGCCGCATCCAGACCGGCGACGGATTATTGGACCAGTCCCCTTTTTCGCGTATTGGTCATTGTTGCGCCGCCGGTTAGCATGGAACCACTTGTTCCCTCCGATCCTGCACGGTCTCGAACGAATCGCACGCCGCCAATGCCCGAAAAGTCGCCCAGTTTTGCCGGCCTGCGTGTCGCCGCCTTCGAGAGTCGGCGTGCCGAGGAGATGGCGCGCCTGATCGAGCGGCTGGGCGGCACGCCCCTGGTCAGCCCTTCGATGCGCGAAGTGCCGCTGGGCGAGAATCCCGCGGCCGTCGATTTCGCCTACCGACTAGTGAGCGGAGAGATCGACATGGTCGTGCTGCTGACCGGCGTGGGCACGCGACACCTGGTCGCGCAGATCGAGCGGCACATGGATCGCACGCGGTTCCTCGAAGCGCTCTCCGACGTCACGACCATCGTCCGCGGTCCCAAGCCGCTGACCGCGATGAAGGAATTGGGCGTCGAACCTTCGCTCCGCGTGCCCGAGCCCAATACGTGGCGCGAAGTCTTGCAAACGATTGACCAGAACGTGAACGTCGCCAACCAGACGGTCGCCGTGCAAGAGTACGGATTGCCCAACGCCAGCCTCGTCGCCGGACTTGAAGCCCGCGGAGCGACCGTCCGCTCGATCAAGGTCTATCAATACGACTTTCCCGAGGACACCGCGCCGCTGGTGGCGAATGTGCGGGCGATTGCCGCCGGCGGAGTCGACGTGGCGCTGTTCACCTCCGCACACCAGGTGGTGAACCTGCTGCGAATGGCCGAGCGGCTGGGATTGATCGCCAAGGTGCGCGAACAATTCGCGCGGCTGGTCGTCGCATCCATCGGTCCCACGACCAGCGAGACCCTGCGCGAGTGCGAGTTGCCGGTGGATATCGAACCCGAACACCCGAAGATGGGACATCTGGTTTCCGCGGCTGCGGCGCGCTCGGGCAGATTGCTCAAAGCCAAACTGCGGGGACAACCCAGCGAGCCGGTCGCGCACATCTCCTCGCCCCGGTCGCCTGCGATGACACCTTTGCTGCCGCCCGGCAAAGGTCCGTGGGATGACGGCCCGTTCATGAAGGCCTGCCGCCGCGAGCCGAGCGACCGCGTGCCCGTCTGGCTGATGCGGCAGGCGGGGCGCTACATGGCCGAGTATCGGGCCATCCGCGCGAAGACGACTTTCCTGGAGTTGTGCAAGAATCCCGAGCTGTGCGCGGAAGTGATGCTGACGGCCGTTCGGCGATTGGGCGTCGACGCGGCGATTATCTTCGCCGACTTGCTGCCGATGCTCGAGCCGATGGGTCTGGACTTGGAGTTCGCCACCGGCGAGGGACCGGTGATCCATAACCCCCTTCGCGAAGGCCGCGACGTCGACCGCCTGATCGAGTTGGAATGCGTCGATGCGCTCGGCTTCGTCATGGAAACGGTGCGGCTGACGCGGGCCGATCTGCCGCCCGAGATTCCGCTGTTGGGCTTCGCCGGGGCTCCGTTCACGCTGGCCAGCTACGCGATCGAAGGGGGCGCGAGCCGCAATTACGCGCACACGAAGTCACTGATGTACCGCGACGAAGCGGCCTGGCACGAACTGATGGGCCGGCTGGCCCGTGGCGTCACGCGGTACCTCAATGCCCAGATTGCAGCGGGCGCGCAAGCCGTGCAGATCTTCGATAGCTGGGCCGGATGCCTTTCGCCCGACGACTATCGTCGCTACGTACTGCCGCACACCAAGGCCGTGCTCGCAGGAGTCACTCCCGGCGTGCCGGCGATCAACTTCGCCACAGGCAACCCGGCGCTGTTGCCGCTGTTGTCCGAGGCCGGCGGCGCGGTGATCGGCATCGATTGGCGCGTTCGACTGGATGACGCCTGGCGAACGGTCGGCTACGACAAAGCCGTGCAAGGCAACCTCGACCCAACCGTGCTGCTGGCCGAGCCGGCGGAAATCCGACGGCAAGCACAAGAGGTCCTACGGCAGGCGGCCGGCCGGCCGGGATATATTTTTAATCTCGGTCACGGCGTACTGCCGCAAACGCCGGTGGAAAATGCGATCGCCCTGGTTGAGGCCGTGCATGAGTTGGGTGCAAAACCGTAATTGCTCCGGTGAGCGGTGATTCTGGGACAGAATTTGTCAGCCACGGATTGAACACAGATGAAACACGGATCAAGGAAGAACGACGAAATCGAACCGCGGATGAACGCAGATGAACGCAGATTTGAATAATGAAACACGATGCTTCATGGCCTCGTCTCATTGTAGATTTCCATAGCAACATTCCTTCGTCTTGATCCGCGTTTATCTGCGGTTATTAAGAGTCTATCCGGATACTGGCATTGCCATAAATCGTGGTTTTGACGAAGGTTCGTGCATTCCGTCTCATTTCACCTACGGAGTGCCTGGCCATGCGATTCAAAACGTCTCC
>Ga0163144_10008208_pt1 | contig 22635 bp, 21 predicted proteins | sample OliLak19BULKMAT1_FD_123175 | JGI IMG/M metagenome (GOLD analysis project Ga0163144, IMG submission 123175) | Freshwater microbial mat bacterial communities from Lake Vanda, McMurdo Dry Valleys, Antarctica - Oligotrophic Lake LV.19.BULKMAT1 | ecosystem: Environmental > Aquatic > Freshwater >...
AAAGGCCGACGGCCGAGTGCGGGACCACGGAGCGATCTCGATGGATTTCCACGGCATGGGCGGCGTGCCCTACTCGACATACCTGGCTCCGCCGGTGGAGATCTTCCACCGGACCGCGAAGAAGGTCGGCCTCGCGAAGCTGTCGCGCGACGAGGAGACGCTCGTGACGATCCGCTACCTCGAGGCCGCCGCGCTCGCGGGCCGGGCTTACATCCCGCGCTAGCGCAATTGCTAGACTTGGGTCTTGGCCAACCTCCATAAAGCAGGCTTCGTCGCGCTCGCCGGACGCCCCAACGTCGGCAAGTCGACCTTGATGAACTCGCTGCTCAAGTTCAAGCTGTCGATCGTCTCGCACAAGCCCCAGACGACGCGCCACAAGATCTTGGGGATTCTCGAGGGCGAGGATTTTCAGGCCTGCTTCCTCGACACGCCGGGGCTCATCGACGAGCCGTCGGACCATCTCCAGAAGAGCCTGCGCGTCGAGTCGACCCGCGCGATCCGCGACGACGCCGACCTGGTCGTTTACATGGTGGACGCCGTCGAGTCTAATCCGGAGAAGGTCGGCAACACGTTCGTGCGCCCCGGCACCCCGGTCATCCTCGTGATCAACAAGTGCGACCGCGACGTGGCCGAGACGCGCCTCGCCGCGATCGAGAAGGCTTACTCTCTCGCGCTCAACCCGGAGAAGGTCTTCCGCATTTCCGCCCTCAAGGGGCAGGGAGTCGAGGAGTTGAAGACGGAAATCCTCTCCCGCCTGCCCGAAAGCGAGCCTTTCTACGACAAGGGCCAGCTCTCCGACCGCTGGGAGCGCTTCTTCGCCACCGAGATCGTCCGCGAGCAGGTCTTCGACCTCTACCACGACGAGATCCCGCACGCGGTCGCGGTCGTCGTCGAAACCTTCCGCGAGAACAAAGGCACGCCCGACGACGTGTTCGCGACGCTTTATGTTGAGCGCGACGGCCAGAAAGGGATCATCATCGGCAAGGGCGGCAAGGACCTGCACCGCCTCACCGAGCGCTCCCAGGCGATGCTCGAGGCCTTCCTCGGCCGCGAGGTCAACCTCGAGCTCTGGATCAAGGTCCGCAAGGATTGGCGAAAGGATCCGCGTTCCCTTAAAGAGTTCGGCTACACGACTTAGGGCCGCCTGCGCCCGGCATCATACCCTCGGATGGTTCGTTGCTTTAAAGCAACAAACCAATTGAGGTAGTGGGACTCCCCGGCCGTTGCGGCATGCAACTTTTCGGGGTGCTCGATCGTATGAAGGGTATGCTTAACGACAATGCAGTCACCCGCATGGCCGCTCTCCTGAGGGAACGACGGATGCAGCGCCGCATTTCCCAACGGCAGCTCGCCGACTGGGCCGGCGTCAATGTTTCCGTCGTCAGCCGCGCTGAAAAGGGCGAAGACGCTCAGCTGTCGACCTGGGACAAGCTATTCCGCGGTCTCGGAGAGCTCCTCGAATTCGGCTCGACGCATTCCAGCGCGGACAGGCTTGATGGCGCGTTTTGGCCGGAGATAAAGTAATATCTGACCCGAATGAAGAAGAACAAGCCCGCCGCGCCCAAAGAGCCTAAACCCCGTCCTGCCGGCAAAACCGCGGACGAGATGGGCAAGCAGCAGCGTGAGATCTCGGTGTCCGAATTCTTCACCAAGAACCGCCACCTGCTCGGCTTCGACAATCCGCGCAAAGCGTTGCTTACGGCCGTCAAGGAAGCCGTCGACAACGCTCTCGACGCCTCGGAAGAAGCGGGAATTCTGCCCGAGATCGTCGTCAAGCTCGCGGCGGTCACCCCGGACGGCGGCCCCGCGCCCGTCGTCTCGCAGGCCACGCGCTTCCAGGTCACGATCATCGACTACGGCCCCGGCATCGTCCGCGACCAGATTCCTAAGATTTTCGCCAAGCTGCTCTACGGGTCGAAGTTCCACCGCCTGCGCATGAGCCGCGGCCAGCAGGGCATCGGCATCTCGGCGGCCGGCATGTACGGGCAGCTCACGACCGGCAAGCCGGTCAAGATCATCTCGCGCACGGGCGAGAAGCAGCCCGCGCACTACTTCGAGGTCCAGATCGACTCGAAGAAGAACGAGCCCATCATCCTCGAGAAGAAGCAGATCGAGTGGGAAGCTCACCGCGGCACCCAGGTGACCATCGAGCTCGAGGGCAAGTACGTGAAGGGCCGAGCCTCGGTCGACGAGTACATGGAGCTGTCCGCTATCTCGAACCCTCACGCCCAATTCACCTATCACGCCCCCGACGGCGAGACCAAGGTCTACCCTCGCACGATCCAGCACAACCCCGATCCGCCCAAGGAGATCAAGCCGCATCCGTACGGCATCGAGCTCGGCATGCTCCTCAAAATGCTCCAGGACACCAAGAGCCATTGGCTCGGGGGCTTCCTGTCCGCCGATTTCTCCCGCGTCTCGACCGAGACCGCCGAGCAGATGTGCAAGGAAGCCGGGATTTCGCCGAAGAAGCGCCCGCGCGACGTCGTCGGCATGGAAGCCGAGAAGCTGTTCCGGACCATCCAGGGCACCAAGCTCATGGCGCCGCCCACGAACTGCCTCTCGCCGATCGGCGAGAAGGCGATCCTCGCCGGCCTCTTCAAGCAGATCAAGGGCGACTTCTACACCGCCGTCACCCGTCCGCCCGCGGTTTACCGCGGCAACCCGTTCGTCATCGAGGCCGGCCTCGCGTGGGGCCGCGGCCCGGAGCAGGCGGCGCTCGACGCGGCCAACGCCATCAAGGCCCCGCTCGCCGAGGGCGAGTCGCACGACGGCGACGACAACGAGCTCGCGCGCGTGATGCGCTTCGCCAACCGAGTTCCCCTCCTCTATCAACAGTCCGCCTGCTCCACGTTCAAGGCCGTGCTGGACACGACCTGGAAGAACTACGGCATTCCGCAATCCCGTGGAGCTCCCCCCGCCGGCCCGATGGTCATCTTCGTGCACATGGCCTCGGTGTGGGTGCCTTTCACGAGCGAGTCCAAGGAAGCCCTCGCGGACTACGATGAGATCCGCAAGGAGATCACCCTCGCGCTGCGCGAAGCCGGACGGCGCCTGGGCGTGTTCATCAAGCGGCGCGCGCGCGCGCACGCCGAGAGCAAGCGCCGCGACATCTTCGAGCTGTACATCGAGGAAGTGGTAGGCGCCTGCAAACGCCTCAAGGGCGGCAAGCTCGCCGAGGGCAAGCTGCGCGACCAGCTCACCCAGATCGCCAAGAAGATCACCGGCGGCCAGAAGACCGACGAGATGCTCGATAAGAACGCGGGCCCGCACGGCCTGCCGAACTCAATCATCGTCACGGCCGAAGGCATCGAGGGCGAGGTTCCGGTCGAAGGCCCCGTCGCCGTGGTCGAGGCCCCTGCGCCGGCTCCGACGAAAAAGAAGAAGAAAAAATAAATGGCCAAGAGACACCCCGCCGTAGAAAAGAAGCTCATCGGCCTCGCCGATCTCGTGATCGACGCGGCGGCGCGCAAGAAGGACCCCTCGATCTCGATCCCCGTGCGGTCCCTCTCGAACGTGACCTTCAACGCGAAGAAGGGCTACATCGAGATGGGCAAGAACAAGCAGCTGCGCACGTTCTTCAACGTCGGCATGGCGAAGAAGTTCATGCAGACGATGCTCGTGGCCGACGCGCTCAACGAGCTTCAGAAGGCGGACCTCACGACGAGCCTGCGCGAGATCTATTATCGAACGAAGCACACGATGGGCGACTCTCACGAGAACACCTTCGACGACCAGGCGGAGTCGGACCCGGTCATCGAGGACCTCGAGGTGGGCCTGGCCGCGCTGCGCGAGGAGTTTCATGTCCGCGCCGAGAACGCGGGCACGATCATCGGCCCCGTCGTCTTCGAGGACGACGGCGATAAGGTGGACTGCGCCAAGCTCGGCAAGGGCGGCTACTCCGTGCCCTCCATCGTTGAGGAGGAATACCTAAAGATCAAGAAGTGCACGGCCGACTTCGTGCTGCTCATCGAGAAAGGAACGCAGTGGAACCGCCTCGCCGAGGACAAGTTCTGGCGCAAGTATAACTGCATCCTGCTCACCGGCAACGGGCAGCCGCCGCGCGGCGTGCGCCGCCTGGCGCGCCGCCTGCACGAGGAGAAGAAGCTCCCGGTCTACGTCCTCGTCGATAACGACCCGTGGGGGTACTACATCTACTCCGTCGTGAAGCAGGGCTCCATCAACCTCGCGTTCGAGAGCCAGCGCATGGCGATCCCCGCCGCGAAGTTCATCGGCCTCTCAAGCGCCGACCCGGAATCCTACGACCTGCCGCGCAACGTCGGCATCAAGCTCAACGACAAGGACATCGGCCGCGCGAAGGAGCTCATGAACTACGCGTGGTTCCAGAAGAAGGAGTGGCAGGTCGAGATCAAGCGCATGCTCACGAGCGGCCTCAAGTACGAGCTCGACGCGCTCGCGAACAAGGACTTCCAGTACCTGACCAAGACCTACCTGCCCAAGAAGCTCAAGGACCGCGACTGGCTCGACTGACGGTCACCCGATCGTCTAAATAGGTTTTCGTTTCCTCCGTGGGCCCGCCGAGGACGCCCGCCTATAATGACCTCAGCCGTGGAGGTCACGATGAAGAGCCCGCTCCCGCTCGCGTCGCTGCTGTTGCTCTCCGCCTGCGCCGCAATCCGTCCCGATCACTCCGAGCCCAAGGACCTCCCCCCGCCCGCGAGAGAGGAGATTTCCTGGGAGTCTCTTTTCTGGGAGCCGTGGGGCGATCCGTTGCATGAAAAGTACGCGGAGCTGTTCGGGAAGCCGTTCCCGAACGCGGGACGCCAGCACTTCGAGACGGATCACCCGTTCGACGACGTGAAGAAGTACCAGCTCGCGTTCGAGCAAGCCGCGGTGACCGGGGCTCGCTCCGATAGCGCCGGCAAGGAGGTCTCGCTCGACCTGCCCGGCTCCGCCGGCAAAGCTCTTTCCATCGAGGCCGACGATAATAACATCCGGCTGACGGTCGCGCGGCACAGCGCGCCCCGTCGCTACCAGATTTATCCCGGCGAGCAGGTCGTGCTGCCGCTGCCCCAAGGCGCGGACCCGGCGACCGCGAGGATGACCCGCGACGGCGACCGGATCCGCATCACGTTCCAGGAACGGAAGTCCTAGAAATGGAAGTTCAGGGCCCCGGTGACCATGTAGCCGCTGTCGTCGATGTCCCGGCCGAAGGGATGCGCCGCGTCCCGCGTGCGGTAGGCCGACAGCCAGACGTAGCGCCAGGAGCCGTCGATCGACCAGTGCTTGTTGAACCACGCCTGCAGCCCGGCGCCCGCGTGCGGGCCGAACCGGTGGTCCGTGCGGTCATCGAACGGCGAGCCCGCCTTGATGTGCGTGTAATACCAGCCCGCCCCTCCGAGCAGGTAAGGCGAGATCGGCTGCCCGGGGAACAGATACGCCAGCAGCGAGGCCTGCACCGGGATAAGGTCGACCGTCGTCGTGCCGATCTTGTCCTGCCTGAGGTCCGCCGACCCTTCAAGGGCGAACGCCGAGGTCATGTGGAATCGCACCTGAGCGCCTCCGCTCCAGCTCCCCTTGTCGACGTCTTTGGGCTTGGAGTACATCCCGCGCCCGCCGATAGATAAGCCGGGACGGGAGCCGACGACTACGCCGTCATCCGTCGCAGCCGAAGCCGGCCATGCGCCGGCCAACAGCAGCAACGCGAACAGCCATGATTTCTTCATAAGCGTTCCTCCCTTCTAGGGACAGTGTAGCCCCGAGAGGCATGAAGGACGCGTGAATCTATTTTGCCGTGAGGATGCGGTAGCGCCCGTGCCGGGAGCGCTCGCGAAACCGCTCGGCGAGGTAGCCGTCCAGGATCGGCCCGCCGGCGTTCATCGGCGACGTCGGGCGGGGCTGATCGGACTGAATCACCACATTCACGCGCGCCAAGTCGGAAACGATGCGCGTCTGCACGTCCTCGCGGTCGGTGATGCCGGGTTGGAGATTGAAGAACATCGTGCCCGGAGCGCGCTGCGTCAGGAAATAGAGCATCTCGTGAGGCGGATCGGCGACATCAAATCGCGTATCGTGGACGAAGATGCGCTCGCCGGGAGGAACCAACGCTTGGACCTCGCGGACGAGGGACTCGAGCGTTCCCGCCTCTTCTCGTGAAAGATAGACCCCTTGCGCCGCGGCGATCTCGACTTGCCGCGTCCCGGGGAGCGGGAGCACGAGCTTGTAGTACCACATCAGGTATCCCATCCAAAGCATGCACGCGAAAGCGGCGCGCGCGAGCTTTGACCGCCAGTGAAGGGATATCAGGCAGGGAAGGAGGATGAAGAACGGGATCGGAAACGAGTATAAGTTCCCGCTCTTGACGTAGTAGCCCAGCAGGAAGGTCCCCAGGAGCAGGACCGCGGTCATGACCTTGTTCCCGCGCTTGACCCAAGCCCAAACCAAGCCGAAAAAAGCCAGGTACCGGTAGGCGTCATAGAGCCAAAAAAGCCTCAGGAAGTCGGGTCCGAACGGAAGATGAAAAGCCTCGCGAATCCTGCGGACGACGAAGCCCCGCTCCGAAAAGCCCGCCACGTAAAGATACGCGCGCGGGTAGTCGATCAGGCTTACGCGCAGGTCCGCGAGCGGGACCATCCATAAAAAATACAGCGCCGGCGGAACGACCGCGCTCAGAAAGCCGGCCGCGTACCAGCCAATCAGCGGGCGAGTCCTCAGGACCGCGTGCGTGGCCAAAAAGGCCAGCAGCGAATAGACCGCGAGATCGTAGCGTACGAGGACGTTGAATCCGGTCAAGCCGCCCGCGAGCAGCAGCCACCCGGGCAGGCCGCCGAGAAGAAACTCGACGTGCGCCGCCGTCGACGCGAGCGCGAGCAAGGAGGACAGGACCGTCGGATGCGCCCCCCCGTAATCCTGCCCCGCGAATGTTCCGTTGCCGAGCGCCAAGGTCGCGAAGGCCCCGGCCGCGAGAGCGACCCCCGTCTTCATCCCCGCGCGCCGCGTGAGATGGTACACGAGCACGACGATCAGCCATTTGGGCACGGTGCCGAAGGCGAAGCGCGCGGCCAGCACGGTTTCGCCGAAGAGCCGGAAGATCGCCGCGAGGAGGTAGAACGAGCCCGGCGGCGTGTAGCCCGCGAAATCGCGGAACGGGACCTCGCCGCGCAGGACGAGCATCGCGCCCACGATCGCGAAGTTATCGGTCTGCATGTACAGGCCGAAGTACGAGCCCAGCCACAGGAGTATCAGCGAGAGGAACGCCAGGAAGGCCAGGCCCGCCAGCTGGAGCCTGTGGGCCAAGCTAAGGTGCGGCGATCTCGGCGGGTTTCGGGGACGCGGAGCCGTTGCGGACCCGGGACAGCAACTTGTTCTCGTCGGCCGTCGGGAGATGGTCGACGTAGGTATACTCGCTTAAAACCGCCTCGTAGCGGTCGACGAGGTCCGCCGCCTCGCGCGGCTTGAGCGCGCCGGACTTGATCTGTCCGTCCGCGGCCTCCTTGATCATGCGCACAAGCTCGAAGTCGGAGTACTGGATGCCGGTGAGCACGTCGCGCACCGATTGGCCCTGGATCGTCTCCTCGATGTAGTATCCCTTGTCCTCCGCCTTGTCCTGGAAGACGTGGACCTCGTTGACGCGGCCGAACAGGTTGTGGATGTCGCCCATCGTCGCCTGGTAGGCGCCCATCAGGAAGAAGCCCAGGTAGTAAGGCTTGCCGTCGAGCGCGTGGACCGGCAAGGTGCCGCCCGCGCTGCGGTGGCAGGCGAAATTGGTGATCTTGCCGTCGGAGTCGCACGTGATGTCGACGAGGCTCGCGCGGCGAGTGGGCTCCTCGTCGAGGCGGTGCAGGGGCATGATCGGGAACAGCTGGCCGATCGCCCACGAGTCGGGCAGCGACTGGAAGAGCGAGAAGTTGCAGAGGTACTGATCGTATAGCGCCTTCTGCATCTCGAGCAGGTCCTCGGAGACGAACTTCGCCTTCGGCAGGTGCTTGCCGATCTCGATGCACAGCTTCCAGTATAGGTGCTCGACCTTGGCCTTGTCCTCGAGGCCGAGATAGCCGAGCTTAAAGAGCGTGAAGGATTCCTCGAGGTGCTGCTGGCCGTCGTGGAAGCTCTCGGCGATATTCTTGGGGTTGAGCGCCTTGATCGCGTCGCGCAGCTCGCGCACGACCTGATGCTCGTCAGGCGTCTCCCGGAACTCGATCGGGGTGGCACCCGTCTCGATGGAGCCGAACACGTTGACGACGAGCAGCGCGTGGTGGGCGACCATCGTGCGGCCGGACTCGGTGACCAGGTTCGGCTCGGGCACCTTCTCCTGCTTGCAGACCTCCTGCACGGAGTAAACGACGTCCGACACGTACTCGCGCATGTTGTAGTTCATCGAGCTGTCGACCGCGGTGTGGGTCCCGTCGTAGTCGACGCCCAGGCCGCCGCCACAGTCAAGATACTCAACGCCGAGCCCCATCTTGCGCAGCTTCGCGTAGTAGCGCGCGCCTTCCTTGACCGCGTCCTTGATCACGCGGATATCGCTGATTTGGGAGCCGATGTGGAAGTGCACGAGCTTGAGGCAGTCGGCCATGCCCTCGGCCTTCAGGGTCTCGACGGCCGCCAAGATCTCGGGGGTCGTCAAGCCGAATTTCGCGAAGTGTCCCGACGAAGAGCGCCACTTGCCGACGCCCGTCGTCTGGAGCTTCACGCGCACGCCGATCAACGGCCGCACGCCGGCGTCCTTCGCGGCGTCGAGCAGCAGGCGCAGCTCGGAGAGCTTCTCCACGACGACGATGACCCTTTTGCCGAGCTTGAGGCCGATCATCGCGAGGCGCATCATCGACTCGTCCTTGTAGCCGTTCACGATCGTGAGCGACTCGTTCGAATTCATGGCCAGGACCGCCAGCAGCTCGCCCTTCGAGCCGGCCTCGAGGCCGTATTGGTACTGCCGGCCCGCGTCGCAGATCTCCTCGACGACCTCGCGGAACTGGTTGACCTTGATCGGGTACACGCCGAAGAAGCGCGCGCCGTAGCCGTACTCCTTGATCGCCTCGGCGAAGGCCTCATTGATCAAGGTCACCCGGCGGCGCAGGATGTCCTGGAAGCGGATGAGCACGGGCATCTTGATCCCGCGCGACGCGACGTCGTCGACGACGTCGAGGATATCGATCGCGCCCTCGGGCTCGCGCTTGGGCTGCAACGTCACGTTGCCCTTCTGGTTGATGCCGAAGTACTTCAGCCCCCAACCTTCGAGGTTGTAAAGCTGCTCGGCGGCTTCGATCGTCCACGTCTTCGGAGGGGGCATTGTGAGATTATATCAATACGGCGAGAAATGGCCCGGATATTTCTCGCCGACGCACGGCGCCTTGAGGCACGGCTTGATCAGCGCGCGCAGGCCCCATTCGTCGTTTTCGGCGTAGGCGGACTTGTAGGCGGCGAGCGCCTCCTCGCGGCGCCCGAGCGCGTCGAGCACCTGGCCCGCGCGCACCCGGCTCCACACCATATACTTCGTGCGCACGGCGCGCGCCTCGGCGCCCGCGACGAACTCCGCGAGAGCCGCTTCCTTCTCGCCCGAGGCCCACAATAAGGTGCCGAGCAAAGCGTGGCTGCTGGCCAGGTTCATCGCGAGGTACCGGCCCGACTTCACCCGCGCCTGGTATTCGCGCGCCTCCCGGACCGCCTCGGCGAGCTCCTTGCTCTCGTACAGCGCCGAAATGAACGCGGAATCGAGCATCGCGCTGCCGGGATACTGCGCGTGGACCTCCCGCATCAGCCGCAGCCCTTCCTTGGGATTATACGCGCCGAATGGATCCTCGAGGTAGATTTCGACAAGGATCATCTGCGCGGTGACCTTCGCGTAGCGGCCTCTATCGGCGGCCAGGCGGATCTGCCTGAGCCCCCGCTCGCGGTCGCCGCCGAGGACGATCTTCGTCAGCCAGCCGGCGAACTTGGGGATCGTGGCGACGTAATAGTCGAACATTCCCAGGCCGAGGATCGCGTCATAGAGCTCGGGCTCGAGCTTCACGGCGCGCCGCACGTACTTCATCGACGCGCGGCCGTGGCCGAACGCCTGCAGCCAGCGGCGTTGCACGATGGCGAGGCGGCCGAACATCCCATGCGACGCGCCCAGAATGAACAGGGCGTCGGGATCGTTGGGGTTCGACTTCAAATAAGTCTCGGCGACCTTGATGCTCTCGAGGGCCTTCACCTCGAAGGATTTCAGCAGGGCCGGGTCCCCCTGCTTTTCGCCGTAGATGAAGGTGATGAGATCGATGGCCGCCCGGCCGAAATACGCGTGCGGGTAGGCCGGATCGAGGGCGATGGCCTGACGCATGTCCTCTTCGGCCTGGGTGAAGCGCATCAGGTAGATGTCGTCCACGCCGGCCATGAGGAGCTTGTCCATCTCCGGGGTGACCGAGGTCTTGCGGGCGGCGGCGGGAGCCGCCAAACAGAGCAGAATGAGTAATTGTCGCACGGGCAGGCGATATTCTATCATTGGGTCAGCTCTTTATGAAGGCCATCCTGGCCCGCGACGGCCATGCCGCACTGACCGAAGTCCCTGTCCCCTTGATCGGGGACGGCGAATTCCTATTGGCCGACGAAATCTGCGGCCTGTGCGGCACCGACGTGATGAAGCTCGACCCAAAGGAGAAGGACGCGATCCTCGGCCACGAGCTGTGCGGCGTCGTCGAAAAAGCCGGACCCTCCTCCCCCTTTCTCCCCGGAGAGCGCGTCGTTGTCTCCCACCACGTCCCCTGCCTCGCCTGCCATTACTGCCGCAAGGGCCAGGAGAGCATGTGCCGGCAGTTCAAGTCCACGAACATCGATCCGGGCGGCTTCGCCGAGTTCGTGCGCGTGCCGGCCCTTCACGCCCAGCACGCCTCCTTCAAGGTCCCCGAGGGCCTCGGCGCGATCTCCGCGTCCCAGACGGAGCCTCTGGCCTGCGTTCTTCGGAACGTGAAGAGGATCGGCGCCCAAAAAGGCGACGTCATCGGGGTCATCGGATTGGGAGCGATCGGCCAGATGACGGGGCAGCTGCTGAGGATCATCGGGGCGACCGCCGTCGGGCTCGACCTCGATGCCGACCGCGTCAAGAAATTCTCGCGTTGGGGAACGGCGACGATGAACGCCGACGAATTTGCCCAGCTCGGCAAGGACCAGAGCGAAGGCCGGGGCTTCGACGCGATCATCTTCTCCGCCGGCACGCCGGCGCTCGTCGCGCGCTGCGTCTCCTGGCTGCGCGACGGCGGCATCCTGAACGTGTTCGCCTCTTTCCATCCGGACCCGTTCATGAAGCTGGATCTCAATGCGATCTATCATCGGGAGCTATCCGTGCTCTCGTCGTATTCGCCTTCGCTCGTCGATCTGAAAGAGGCGTTCGAGCTCATCGCGTCGAAGAGGTTCAATCCGCTGCTCCTCGCTCCGATGTCCTTTCCGTTTTCGTCCTTCAACGACGCGATCAAGGCCGTGAAGTCGCGGCAAACCCTCAAGTCCGTTCTGGTCCCCCGATGAAGGCCGTCATCTATCACGGGCCGCGAGACATCCGCCTCGAGGAGGTCCCGATGCCCGAGCCCGGGCCCGGCGAGGCCGTCGTCAAGCTCGGCGCGGCGCTGACCTGCGGCACCGACTTCAAGGCGTACCGTCAGGGCCACCGCGTGCTGCTCGGAGACTATCCCTCCCCTTTCGGACACGAGCTCGCGGGCGTCGTCTCCGCCGTGGGCAAGGGCGCGGCCGTCCGAGAGGGCGACCGCGTCGTGGTCGCGAACTCCGCGCCCATGGACGACTGCTTCTGGTGCGTCAACGGCCAGAATCACCTGTGCCGTAGCCTGAAGCTCCACAACGGCGCCTACGCGGAGTACGATCTCGTGCCCGCGCACATCGTGCGCCAGAACCTGCATCCTCTCAAGGCCTCGGTCGCCTTCGAGATCGGCGCGCTGGCCGAGCCGTTCTCCTGCGCGATCCACGCCGCCGAGGTCCACGGCGTGCGCGAAGGCGAGACCGCGCTCGTGATCGGCGCCGGGCCCATGTGCCTGTTCCTCGTCCACGCGCTGCGCGCGCGCGGGGCGGTCGTGGGCGTCGTCGGCCGCTCGAAGGGCCCGCTGGCCGCCGCGCTCGCCGCGGGCGCCGCCGCGACGTTCAGCGTGCTCGACGGCTCTGTCGAGGGCAAGGTCCTCGCGTGGGCCGACGGGCGCGGCCCCGATCACGTCTTTGAGGCCGTGGGCACCCCCGACACCTATCTTCAGGCGGTGGCGCTCGTGCGCGACGGAGGCAAGGTCTGCCTGTTCGGCGGCTGCGCGCACGGCGCGACGGTCCCGCTCGACGTGCACCGGCTCCACTACAAGCAGATCACCTTGCACGGCGTGTTCCACCACACGCCGAGGCACTTCAAGGAGGCCGTGAGGCTCCTGTCCGAAGGCAAGGTCAAGACGGAGCTCATCATCGCGGGCTCCGTCCGCCTCGCGGACATTCCCTCCTTCTTCGCCGCGAACGCCGACAAGTCCATCCCGAAGGCCGTGGTGACCGCGTGAGCCTCGAGCGCGCCTTCGCCGTCGCCCGCCGCGTGCATCCCCGCTCGACGAGCCCGAATCCCCGCGTCGGCTGCGTGCTCGTCAAAGGCGGGCGCGTGATCGCGGAAGGCGCGCACCTCGCGTTCGGGAAGCCCCACGCCGAGCCGAACGCGCTGACGAAGGCCGGCGCGCGCGCCAAGGGCGCTACCGCCTACATCACGATGGAGCCCTGCGCGCGCTTCGCGGGCAAGAAGACGCCGTCCTGCGCCGAGACGCTGGCCGCCGCGGGCGTCGCGCGCGTCGTCTGCGCCTCGCTCGACCCGAACCCGAAGGTCGCCGGCCGCGGCCTCGCGATCCTGCGCCGCGCGGGCGTCGCCGTCGAGCGCGACGCCTCCTTCCAGGCCGAGGCCGAGGCCCTCAACCGCGGGTTCTACTCGCGCATGCGGCGCGGCCGACCCTGGGTCGTCCTCAAGACCGCGCTGTCGCTCGACGGCAAGGCCGCCGCCGTCAACGGCAAGTCGCGCTGGGTCACCGGAAAGAAGGCCCGAACCGCGGTGCACGCGATGCGCGCGGAGCTCGACGCGATCCTCGTCGGCGCGGGCACCGTGCTCGCCGACAATCCCGCGCTGACGTCCCACGGATTCGGGAAGAATCCGCTGCGCGTCGTCCTCGCGGGACGCAGAAAGCTTTCCCCTCGCCTGCGGGTCTTCGACGCTTCCGCCCCGACCGTCGTCTACCGCGGTTCTCTGCGCGCGGCGCTGAAGGATCTCTCCAAGCGCGGGATCGGCACAATCATGATCGAAGGCGGCCCGACGATCCACGCCTCCTTCCTGAGAGCCGGGCTCGTGGACGAGGCGCGCGTCTTCCTGGCGCCCAAGCTCCTCTCGGGCTCGAACGACCCGAACACGGCGCCGCGCCTCGAGGCGCCGAAAGTATCCCGGCTCGGCGACGACTGGCTCGTTTCGGGGGTCCTTTCATGACGGCCCCGGCGGCGAACACATGGCCCCGATGGATTGTCTATTTTAATAGACAATGTTTTATGGGCACTACCATGGGGCGGGCTTAATGTTTACCGGCATCATCAACCATCTCGGCACGGTCAAGAAGCGGACCGCTTCGACCTTGACCATCAATGGCCCGCTGAAGCCCAAACGAGGAGCTTCCATCGCCGTCAATGGCGTTTGCCTCACCGCGACGAACGGCTTAACCTTCGACGTCGGCCCGGACACTTGGTCTCGCACCAACCTCGGAACTCTCAAAACCGGCGACGCGGTCAACGTGGAGCCTTCGCTGCGGCTTGGGGACGAGATCGGAGGACACTTCGTCAGCGGCCACGTGGACGCAGCAGCCGAAGTAATTTCCATCGCCCCGTGGACCGAGGGTTTCTGGAAGTTGCGCGTCCATTTGCCGTCGATCTTGAGGGGCCTCGTCGCGGTCAAAGGTTCGATCGCCATAGACGGCATCAGCTTGACCGTCACTTCCGTCAATAAGGGCTCCTTCGAGGTCATGCTCGTGCCGCACACCCTTCAAAACACGAGCCTTCGCCGCCGCGCCGCGGGCGACAAGGTGAACCTGGAAGCCGACCCCCTCGCGCGCTACGCGCTCGCCGCGGCCAGGAGCCTCAAATGAAATTCGACCGGATCGAGGACGCAATCACCGACATTCGCAAAGGAAAAATGATCGTCGTCGTCGATGACCCCAACCGCGAGAACGAGGGCGACGTGGTGATCGCCGCCGAGAAGTGCGGCGTCGCCGCCGTCAACTTCATGGCCGTGCACGCGCGCGGCCTCATCTGCGTGCCGCTGCCCCCCGCGCGCCTCAACGCGCTCAAGCTCCAGCCGATGATCGATCCCTCCGCCAGCCTGTCGAGCGTCCCGGGCAAGGACACCGCCTTTACGATCTCCGTCGACGCCAAGCGCGGGACGAGCACGGGCATCTCGGCGCGCGACCGCGCGGTCACGATCAAGGCGCTCATCGACCCGCGAACGAAGCCCGAGGACCTCGGCCGCCCCGGCCACATCTTCCCCCTGCGGGCCAAGGAAGGCGGCGTCCTGGTGCGCGCGGGACACACGGAGGCCGCCGTCGACCTCGCGCGCCTCGCGGGCTTAAACCCCTCGGGCGTCATCTGCGAGATCCTCAACCCCGACGGCAGCATGTCGCGCACGCCCCAGCTCATGAAGTTCGCCCGCAAACACAAGCTGCGAATCATCACCATCGCCGATCTCATCGACCACCGCCGCCGCAAGGACCGCCTCGTCGAGCGCCGCGCGAGCGCGAAGCTGCCGACGAAGTACGGCGACTTCACGATCCGCGTCTACGAGGAGACTTTGACCGGCAAGGTCCATCTCGCGATGGTCAAGGGCGAGGTGCGAGGCGCCAAGAACGTGCTCGTCCGCGTGCACTCCTCCTGCGTGACGGGCGACGCGTTATTCTCCGCCAAGTGCGACTGCGGGCTCCAGCTCGACGCCGCCCTCAAGCAGATCGCGGCCGCGAAGAAGGGCGTGCTCGTCTACCTGAACCAGGAAGGCCGCGGCATCGGCCTCATCAACAAGATCAAGGCGTACGCGCTCCAGGACAAGGGGCTCGACACCGTCCAGGCGAACCTGGCCCTCGGGCTCAAGCCCGACCTTCGCGAGTACGGCATCGGCGCTCAAATTCTCGCCGATCAAGGCCTGACCTCGATCCGCATCCTCACCAATAACCCGCGCAAAATCGTCGGCATCGAGGGCTACGGCCTGAACGTGGCCGAGCGCGTGCACCTGCAGATGCCTTCTACGAAGCACACCGCCCGCTACCTGCGCGTGAAGCGCGAGAAGATGGGCCACCTGCTGACGGTTCCCGAGGAGATCAGATGAAGCGAGTCGCCATCGTCAAATCGCGGTTCAACGAGGAGGTCACCTCGAGGCTGCTCGCGAGCTGCCTCAAGACCTTCAAGTCTGAAGGCTGGACGGACGCGCAGCTGAAGGTCGTCGAGGTCCCCGGCGGCTGGGAGATCCCGTGGGCCGTGCAGGAGCTCGCGAAGACCAACCTCTACCAGGCCGTCGTCACGCTCGGTTGCGTGATGAAGGGCCAGACGCCGCAGAACGACCACCTCGCGCGCTCCGTCGTGCAGAGCCTGCACCGCATCTCGCTCGAGACGCGCATCCCCGTGATCCTGGGCGTCATGACGCCCAACAACGAGGGTCAGGCGATGGCCCGCACGAAAGGGAAGATGGACCGCGGCCACGAGGCCGCGCTCGCGGCGCTTGAAATGATCGCGCTCAAGGAGGAGCTCCGTGGGTCGTAGGCGGCTGGCGCGCGAGATCGCCCTTCAGGCCCTGTACATCGCGGACGTGGCGCACACGCCCGCGGCCGAGGCCTTCACCATCGTGACCCGCCGCGAGGGCGAGGAGGCCGACGCCGAGACGCTCGCCTTCGCCCGCGATCTCGCGCTCGGCACGAGCGAGCGCATCGAGGCCCTGGATCTCACGATCCAGGAAAAGGCCGCGAACTGGTCCATGGTCCGCATGGCGGCCGTCGACCGCAACGTCCTGCGCCTGGCGGCCTACGAGCTCGAGGCCCGGACCGACACGCCCGTCGGCGTGATCATCGACGAGGCCATCGAGATCGTGCGCAAGTACTCGACCGAAGAGGCCACGCGCTTCATCAACGGCATCCTCGACTCGTTAAAAAAACTTCGCGAAGCGAAGCCGAAGAAGCATGTCCGCAAAAAAGAGCCCGAAAGCTGAGGTCGCGGCGCTTCGCGCCGAGATCAAGGAGCACGACCGGCGCTATTACGAGCTCGCCGCGCCGACGATCGCGGACGCCGAATACGACGCGCTGCTCGCGAGGCTGAAGGCCCTCGAGGAGGCGCATCCCGAGCTCCTCACGCCCGGCTCGCCGACGCAAAAGGTCGGCGGCGCCGTCTCCTCGACCTTCGCGCCGGTCAAGCACGCGCGGCCCATGCTCTCGCTCGATAACACGTACAACGAGGAGGATATCCGGGCCTGGAACGACCGGGTCCTAAAGAACCTCCCACCCGGCGGAAAGCCCTCCTACGTGCTTGAGCAGAAGCTCGACGGCCTGTCCTGCGCGCTGACATACGAAAAAGGCCGCTTCGTCCGCGCGGCGACGCGCGGCGACGGAGACACGGGCGAGGACGTGACCGAGAACGTCCGGTTCGTGCACAACGTTCCTCTCATAATATCCTGCGCGCCCGATTTCCTGGAGATCCGAGGTGAAATCGTTCTTTTCTTCTCGGACTTCAACAAGATCAACGAAGGAGAGAAGGCGGCGGGCCGAGAGCCGTTCGTCAATCCCCGGAATTGCGCCGCGGGCTCGCTGCGCCAAAAGGACGCGCAGGTCACGAAGGCGCGACGTCTCAAGTTCTTCGTCCACTCCTACGGCGATTGGCTCCCCGAGCACGGCCTGCCGGGTCATTCGGCGTTTCTCTCGAATTGCGCGAGCATGGGATTCAAAGTGGAGCCCTTCGAGATCGTTTCCTCGATCGAGGAGGTCGTCTCCCGGTACAAGGCCTTCAATCCCGCGACCTTGCCGTACGCCGTCGATGGCCTCGTCGTCAAGGTGGACTCCTTCGCACAGCAGAAGCGCCTCGGCTTTACCGCAAAATCTCCCCGCTGGGCCGTCGCCTTCAAGTATCCCGCGCAGCAGGCGACCTCCGTCGTGCGCGATGTCGAATTCTCGGTGGGACGCACCGGGACCATCACGCCCGTCGCCAAGGTGGAGCCGGTCTTCTGCGGCGGCGTGACGATCTCCAACGTCACCCTCCACAATTTCGAGGAGATTGAACGTCTGGGAGTACGCATAGGCGACACGGTCGTCATCGAGCGCGCCGGGGAAGTGATTCCCAAAATCGTAAAGGTGGTCAAAAAAGCACAAAATTCAATTTTAATCATCGTTCCGAAGGCTTGCCCTACGTGTGGAGGGGCCGTTGTTAAAGAAGAAGGTCTTGTCGCGGTATTCTGCGACAACCCCTCCTGCCCCGCGCAGGTCCGCCGCACCCTTGAGCACTTCGCCTCCCGCCCCGCGATGGACATCGTGGGCCTCGGCGACTCCGCCGTCGACCAGCTCGTCGCCAAGAAGCTCGTCGCGAACGCGGCCGACCTGTACTCCCTGAAGAAAGAGGACCTGCTCGGCCTCGAGCTGTTCAAGGACAAGAAGGCGGATAACCTGCTGGCGCAGATCGAAGCGAGCAAGACGAAGACCCTCGACCGGGTGATCTACGGCCTCGGCATCCGCCATATCGGCGAGAAGACGGCGGAGACGGTCGCGGAGCGCATGGACCTCGACGCATTGCTGAAAGCGAGCGAGGAGGAGCTCCAGGCCGTGCCCGACATCGGTCCGGTCGTGGCGACTTCGTTGCACGCCTTCTTCGCCTCCCTCGCGGGCAAGGACCTGATCGGCCGTCTGCGCAAGGCGGGCGTCAGGATGCCGAAGCCCGAGCGGGTAATCGCGGCGGGGGCGCCCTTTTCCGGCATGACGTTCGTGTTCACGGGCGAGCTGACGGGAAGCACGCGCGACGAGGCAGAGGAGCTGGTCAAATCCCTCGGCGGCAAGGCCTCGGGCTCCGTCTCCGCCAAGACAACGTACGTGGTCGCCGGCGAGGCGGCCGGCTCTAAGCTCAAGAAGGCGCAAGGCTTAGGCGTGAAGGTCCTGACCGAGACGCAGTTCCGGGAGATGGCCCAATGAGCGTCAAGAAAGAGCGCGAGCACCCGCGCACGGCCCTGCTGCACGTCGCCGACCGCACGGGCGTCGTCGAGTTCGCCCACGCTTTGATCGCCCTCGGCTTTGAGCTCGTCGCCACGGGGCCCACCGCCACCGCGCTGCGCCACGCGGGCGCCCCGCACAAGACCGTCTCCGAGTTCGTGGGCGAGCGCCTGCCCGCCGACGCGCTGGGCCTCCTGCACCCGAAGCTCATCGCGGCCATCACCGACGAGAAGCCGCGCGTGGACCTCGTGGCCGTGAACCTCTACCCCCTCTCCGCGGCGACCTCCGACCCCGCGCTTTCCCAGAACGAGGTCCTCGCCTACGTGGACCCTGTGGGCCCGGCGCTGCTGCGCGCCGCCGCGCGCAACTTCAAGCACGTGATCCCGCTTTGCGACCCCGACGACTACCAGCAGGCCGAGGACACGCTCAAGTCCTACGACCGCATGCTGCCCGACCGGCGCCAGACCTTGGCCGCCAAGGCCTTCCACTACTGCGCCTACTACGACTCGACGGTCGCGCAGTACCTGGGCGGCCAGTGGGAGGAGTTCCCCGACGAGGTCGTCATCGCGCTCAAGAAATCCGCCGACCTGCGCTACGGCGAGAACCCCCATCAGGCGGGCGCCTTCTACACCCTCTCCGGCGCCCGGCCCTGGGGCCTCAACGCGGCGAAGCTCCACCTCGGCCGCCCGCTCGTCTACGGGCATTACCTGGACCTCGAAACCGCCTGGGAGCTCGTGAACGCGTTTCCGGAGCCCTCCTGCGCGATCGTCAAGCACGGCATCCCCGCGGGCTTCGCGTGCGGCGAGGACCTCGCGAAGGCCGCGCGCAGCGCCTACGCGGGCGACCCGCGCGGCTGCTTCCGGGGCACGGCCGCGGTCAACCAGGAGGTCGACGCCGCCTCCGCGGCCTTCTTCGCGGAGGAGTTCGTCTCCTGCATCGCCGCGCCCGAGTTCTCCCCGAAGGCGCTCCAGCTCCTGAAGACCAAGAAGGACATCCGCCTCGTGACCTTGCCGTCCAAGCTGATCTCCGCGCACGAGCTCGATCTGCGAGCCGTCGCGGGCGGCATGCTGGTCCAGGACCGCGACCAGCGCCCGTTCGTGGGCGACATCAAGACGATGTCCCGCCGCCACCCCACCGGCCGCGAGACACGCAGCATGACCGTCGCCTGGCACACCGCGATGCACGCGCGCACGCACGCCGCGGTGATCGCGCGCGGCACGGCCGTGATCGGCGTCGGCTCGGGTCAGACCTCCCGCCTCGACGCCGTGAGCCTCGCCCTCGTGAAGTCCCAGGAGCGCCACCCCATCCTGGCCGTCGGCGAGCCCATGGTCATGGCCTCCGACGGCGCGCTGGCCGCCGAGCACGTGCTGGCCGCCGCCGAGGGCGGCGTGACGGCCGTGATCCATCCGGGCGGCGCGTCGGCCGACAAGGACGCGGCGGAGGCCGCCGACGCGCGCGGCATCGCCCTGGTCTCGACCGGCGTCCGCCACTTCAGGCACTAGCCGGGGTTGACGATCCAGCGTTCCCGGGCTACAATCGCGTCATGCAGCGAGAGTCCACGATCGTCCGGCTCCGAATCACGAGCCCGACCTATACCGCCGCCGAAATCGAGGCCAAGCTCGAGCTCAAGCCCGACGAGTCCTGGAAGATCGGCGACCGTACGGGCACGTTCGGGGCGATCCTCAAGGACCACGGCTACCAGCTCGACTCGACCGCCATGATGACGCTCAAGATCGACGATCACTTCCGGTCCCTGCTCAAGCGCATCGCGCCGGTCGCGCAGAAGATCGGGGAGATCTCGGGCCAGGCGAAGGTCGAGATCGTGGTCTCGGTGATCTCCAAATACATCCCGCCCGTGAGCTTCCAGCGCGACGACCTGCGCTGGATGGCCGCGATGGGCGCTCAGCTCGAGGTCGAGCTCACCCAGATGGTCGAGCGCCCGGCGCAGAGCCCGGAAAAGAAGCCCGGCGACAAGGAAAACCCCACGCCGTCGTTCTGACGCGCTACTTCGGGACTTTGACGCCCCTCAGATCGGGCGACTCGGGATACGCGAGCCCCATGCGGCTCAGCGTCTTACGGATGATCCGGGTATAGTCGAGGTCGCGGTTGGGCTTATTATCCGCGGCCACCACGTTCCACGGCGCGTGCCAGGTGCTCGTGCGCGCGAGGATCGCGCCGAAGGCGGACTGCAGCGCGTCCCATTTCTTGCGCATCTCGAGGTCGCCCATCGAGAACTTCCAATTCTTCTCGAGGCGGTCGATGCGCGCCTGCAGCCGCTCGCGCTGCACGTCCTTCGACACGTGCAGGAAGATCTTGACGACCTTCACGCCCTGCCTGGCCAGCTCGAGCTCGAAGGCGTTGATGCGCGCGTAGCGGGCCTCGACGGTCGCCGCGTCGTGCGTGCCGAACACGGCCGGGACGATGATGTCCTCGTAATGGGAGCGGTTGAAGACGCCGATCACGCCGGGCTTCGGGACCTCCTTCTTGATGCGCTCGAGGAAATCCTGGGCGGCCTCCTCGGCGGTCGGCTTCTTGAACGCGGCGACGCGCACGAAAGCGGGGTTGAGGCCGGTCATGCCGTGCTTGATGACGCCGTCCTTGCCGGCGGTGTCCATGCCCTGGATGACGACGAGCACGGCCTGGGTCTTGGCCGCCGCCAGGACGTCCTCGAGCTTATTGAGCTTCTTGATCTCCTTCTTGAGATGCTTGGCGGCCTTTTTGTCCGAATAGCCGTCCTCGTGCCCGGTCGGCACGACGGAAAGGTCCACGGCCTCGCCGGGGGCGGCGGTCGCTCCGTCGAAGCGGGCGTTCAGGGACGCGGCGGAGGCGGCGAGCGCCTCGCGCTCCTTGGGCTTGGCCGCGGCGATGGCTTTGCCGATCTTCTCGAGCGCGTCGGCGGCCTTCTCGGCCTTATGCCCCCCCGCCTCGCGCAAGGACGCCACGAGGGCGGGCAATTCGATCTTGGGCGAGGCCAAGGCGGCGGCGACGGCCGAGCGCGCGGCGAACACGGCGGGCGCGGCGGCGGCGGCGGGCGCGGGCGCCACCTGCGCCTGGAAGGCGGCGTTGAGCCCGAGCCCCGGCGCGGGCGCCGCCAGGGCGGCGGTCAGGGGCGCGAGCTGCATGCTGATGGCGCTCACGACGGGCCCGCGCGCGACGGGCACGATCGGGGCGGAGACGCGCATCTGCGCGTGAGAGGAAGCAACAACGACCAGGGCGGTGATGACCGCCGCGAGGATTCGCCTCATTGGACTCAGTATAAAGGAGCCGGAGGCGCCGCGCGTGGGCCTACTGGGCACCTCGGAGGAGGAAAAGGGCCCAGAACACTCGATTGAGTTATCACCAATATTCCACCGGTGGAAAATTGGGGATAACTTCAAGAAGCGGCGATTCAGCGCGGCGCGCTTATCGTTCAGACGGCACGTCCCAGCATTCGTTGGCGTGCTTGAGGAGGTCGGTCTCGGTCTGCGCGCGGCGCACGAAGTCCTGCACTTCCTTGGACTTCCAGGCGGCGCCGACCTTCGGCCAGGCGGATGCGAGGGACTCGGTCCTGAGGTCCGCGACGGCGAACGGCAAGGCGTTGAGCAGCTTCGCGCGGCCGTTGGGGACCACCAGCACCATCGATTGAGGGCTCTCGGCGCGGGTGACCATCTCCTGCTGGATGCCCCAGGGATAGATCGCGAGCTTGGGACCTTTGAGGGACGCGGCGGCGATCTTCAGGTTCATGACCGCTTCCTTCCATTGCTCATCAGTGGCCGCCAGGGAATCCCAAGCGTGGGCGGCGCGGCCCAAGCGCATCATGGGGCCGGTGACGAAGGTGCGCACGCCGCGCTTCGCGGCCTGCTCATAAACGGCGACGGCGTCGCCGACATTTATTTTCGTCGGGATAAATACGAGTTCAGGCTCAAGCCCGCGCTCAACTAGGCGGTCGATCGCGGCCCAAGCGGGGGCGTAACCCGAACCCGGCCGAAGCCTTTCATGAACGTCGCCGGTGGCGCCGTCGATCGATATCTGGACACATGCGATTTTGAGTTCTTTCAGTTTATCGCAGGCGGCGTCGTCAAGATCGAGACCGTTCGTCTCGATCTTAATTTCCACGCCCCCCTTCGTGAGGGTCTCGAAGATTTCGATCGCCCAAGGCGAACCCATGGGCTCCCCGCCGCCGAAGGCGACATAGGCGATGCCGTTCTCCACTATTTGGCGGGTTAAAGAGAGCGCTTGTTCGCGCGTCATCTCGTCGGGCCAAGCCTTATCCGGCCCCGACTCCTCGCAGCAGTGCAGGCAGCGGCCCGTGCAGCGGTTGCTCAGCTGCCAGGCAAGAAAGAGAGGGGCGCCGTAGTCGCCCACGGACGCCCCTCTCCGGTCCATCAGGTGAAGCGGATGTAGGGCTGGGCCATCACGCGCTCGGAAACTTCCTCAAGAGAGGGCGTCTCCCAAGCGAGCTTCGGCTCGGCCTTGGCATCCGTCACGGTTTTCTGGT
>Ga0163144_10008211_pt1 | contig 22630 bp, 16 predicted proteins | sample OliLak19BULKMAT1_FD_123175 | JGI IMG/M metagenome (GOLD analysis project Ga0163144, IMG submission 123175) | Freshwater microbial mat bacterial communities from Lake Vanda, McMurdo Dry Valleys, Antarctica - Oligotrophic Lake LV.19.BULKMAT1 | ecosystem: Environmental > Aquatic > Freshwater >...
AATGAAGGCGTTTACCATCACTTCAATGCAGGTGAAGGCTTTTGGGAAAATATTTACCGGGGAAATTGATGCTAGAAAGTCGCTGAGCGGCCCAATTGGCATTGCAAAAGAGTTTGGTGGCACTTGGGATTGGCTTAGATTCTGGAGCATGACAGGTATACTGTCTATGGTACTTGCTTTCATGAATATTCTCCCCATACCAGCACTTGATGGTGGCCACGTGGTGTTTACGCTGTACGAGATTATTACCCGAAGAAAGCCATCGGACAAATTTCTGGAAGTAACCCAAAAAATAGGTATGGCCATACTATTTAGCTTGATGCTATTTGCAATATTTAATGATATTGTTAAGTTTTTCTAGCAATCAAGTTGGTCTGCACATAAAGAATACTATGCCTAGCAATATACATACTCGATAGAATCTGGTTTTATATTTCTTGTCAATATCAATTTTTTTATACTTTGATGTTACAATGTTGGCAAGTGTAGCTGAAGGCAACCCATTTTTAGTAATTGTTAAAAATTTGTATCTGTGCAGAACCTATCTTTATCAATTATCCAATCTTCTATTTACTGGGAAGACATCAATGCTAATCTCTCGATGTTTGAAGAGAAAATATGGCAAATAGATCAGACGACAGATTTGATATTGCTCCCTGAAATGTTTACCACAGGGTTTTCTATGAATGCAAAATCGCTTGCAGAGCACCCAAATGGCCATACTTTCAAATGGATGAAACAAATGGCAGCCCAAACTGGTGCTGTGATAGCAGGAAGCTATATTGTGAGGGATGGTGCCTGTTTTTTTAACAGATTGTTGTGGGTGTCACCTGACGGAAGCTGCGATTTTTACAACAAAAGGCATCTTTTCACCTTGACTGGAGAACATGAAATATACCAAAAAGGAAAAGAAAGGCTGGTAAAGGAATTGAAAGGGTGGAAAATACGCCCGTTGGTCTGTTACGATTTGCGTTTTCCAGTTTGGAGCAGAAACAAGGTGCAAAATGGCGTATTTGATTTCGATTTGTTGATTTGTGTAGCCAATTGGCCTAGCAGTAGAAATGCAGCTTGGGAAACCTTGCTCAAGGCCAGAGCAGTTGAAAATTCTTGCTATTGTGCTGGTATCAACATTGTAGGAACGGATAAAAGAGGCTTTACATACACAGGCAATTCTGCCATTTATAATCCTATTGTTGAAACAATATTGGCACCTGCTACCTCAGAAAGTATAAATACTGTAGTTCTATCGAAGGAATTTTTAGAGCTTTATCGGCAAAAATTTCCGTTTCTTGAAGATGGTGACCGGTTTGAAATTGACTCAGAGCTTTAGGGCTACTTCTTCAAAAACTTCTCTGTTTTGTTGTCAATATTAAGGTAATACACGCCTTCGGAAAGATTTTCACAAGTGATTTCTTTGCCTTTGCCTTTCAACAGGGGGTTGCCATAGCCGTCTACGATTTCGTAATCGGTGGCACGCGAAAGGTAGATTTTGTTGGCTACTCGTTTTGGAAAAAAAGTCACTTCCGGAAGTGTGGCCACATATTCAAAAGTTTTTGAATAGAACGAATTTCCATCTTTCTCCAAAACCCTGATTCTGTACTTATTTAGGCCTGAATTGTGATTTGTGGGGTAAGCGTACGAATTGCTCGATGCAGAACCTTTGCTGGGTACCTCTTTGAGCACAATCCAATTGTTGTACAAAAATTGCTCTACAAACACCCTACTATTTTTACTTTCGCCTTTGGTAATCCACTTGATTTCGCCCTCATCGATCGTAAATGTGGCAAACACAAAATTGTTGATCGATCTGATTACTTGCGAATTCAGAATTTTAGGTTTGCAATCCTCTTTGTGTGTTATTTTAATGTTTACAAATGAATTGACGGCAACAGACGACAAATCAATCTCATAAGCACTTGATTTAATGTTGTCCATGATTTTCACTTCATTGAGAAACACCTCGTCTGTGCAAAAATCTTTCATGTTAGATGCAAAGGGATTTTGAACATACAAATTTTTACCCTGATAGTTGCCTGATATTACAAACGATTGGGAAGATGTGTTTTCAAAAAATAATGAGTTGATCAAAATAAAACACAGCGCAATGCTCATGTACAATTTCTGTTTGGCTCTCAGTAGATATTACTAAGGCTTTCGTAATGTACAAAAATCTGTATTAAATGTGAACCTTGCAAGATTTTAATTGCTTTTTAATCAATTCAAGAGTTGAAATACGGCAAATGCAGATAGGTAAGCCAATATTCCTAAATATAAAAACTGTAAAATGGCTATTTTCCATTGGCCGGTTTCTTTTTTCACTACGGCAATGGTGCTCATACATTGCAGTGCAAATGCATAGAAAACCAAAAGCGACATTCCCCGGGCGAAATCAAAAAACGGTTTTCCTGTTTTAGGGTCGGTTTGTTTTTGCAATTTTGTTTTTAGAGATTCTACTTCAGCTCCTTCACCCACCGAATATATGGTAGAAATAGTGCCCACAAACACTTCTCTGGCTGCAAAAGAGGTGATTACGGCAATTCCTATCTTCCAATCGAATCCAATAGGTGCAATAGCTGGCTCAATGAATTTGCCAAAATGACCAGCAAAGGAAGCTTCTAGTTTGGCTGCTGCCACATCGTTGTCCATGTCTCTTATGTTGGTCAATTGCCCGTTTTCATATCTTGTGATCACCATTTTTTCGGCATTTTGCATCGCTTCTTTTGGACCATAGGTAGATAAAAACCACAAAATTACCGATATGGAAATAATTACTTTACCTGCACTAAACACAAATGCTTGCACTTTTTCTACTACCGAGAAGCCCACATTTCGCCATTTTGGCATTTTGTAGTCAGGCATTTCAAGAATAAAAAAACTTTTCTCTCCAGTTTTCACAAGCATTTTTAATAAAAATGCCGAAATCAATGCCATGAAAAAGCCCAACAAATACATGAGCATCATAGTCAATCCTTGCAAATTAAGAAAACCTAGAATGTTTGTGTTAGGAATAATAAGTGCGATAATGATTGTGTAAACTGGAATTCGAGCAGAGCAACTTATCAATGGTGTTACAAAAATAGTGATCAGCCTTTCTTTGGAATTTCCAATATTGCGCGTAGCCATGATGGCAGGAATTGCACAAGCCGCCCCCGAGAAAAGCGGAACTATACTTTTTCCATTTAGTCCAAATGGTTTCATCAGGTTGTCCATCAAAAACATCACTCTTGCCATATAGCCAGTTTCTTCCAGCACGGCAATAAAGGCAAATAGAAACGCAATCTGCGGTATAAATACCAGCACGCCTCCCAGACCCGAAATTATGCCATCGGTAAGTAAATCTATCAATATATTTCCAGGAAGTAGTTGTTTTAAAAACGAATTTAACTGCGTTATTCCATTGTCTATCAGTTCCATAGGCAATGTAGCCCACGAAAATATGGCTTGAAATATTATATAAAATATAGCCAGAAGCAAAAAATAACCAAAGATGCGGTTTGTAAATATTTTATCCAATTTTTCAGAGATGCGATGTCGGGCATTATAGGTTTCCGCATTCACCGATACATCGTACAACTGGTTTATTTTCTGATAGCGTTGTATCGTTTCCTGAGTCTGGATTTTCACACTTTCAAAGCCATTTCTTTTCAGTATTTCTGCTATCTTAATTTTTTGAAAGGCAGGTATCCAGCGGATAGTTTTGTATTGGTGGGCTATCAATTCAGCAATGTAAAGGCTACTGCAGTTCAGCAATGCCCCTACTTCAGCAAATACTTGTTGATGCGCAAATTCGGAGGTGATAAATTTTAAGTCACGACTGGCTTGTGGCTTTTTTATTACTTTGGTAATGGCAGTTTTTAAGGCATCTGTACCAATTCCCTTTCTAGCATTGAGTGTAAGTACTTCGCAACCTTCCAGAGCCCTACTCAATTTTTCGGTATATATTTTCAGCCCAGCTTTTTCTGTCACATCTATCATGTTAAGGCAAAGAATTACGGGCAGCCCTAAGTCAAATATTTGAGTAAAAAGTAGCAGATTGCGTTTGAGGTTTGAGGCATCGACTACTATAACTGTTAGGTCGGGGTAGTCGGTACTAGCCGGATTGGTGAGCACATCAAACACAATCTCTTCATCGTACGATTTTGGGTAGATGCTGTATGTACCCGGTAGGTCAATTATTTGTACTATCTCATTATTAAGCAGTTTGCACAGGCCTGATTTCCTTTCAACAGTTACTCCGGGAAAATTTCCTACTTTTTGATTTAAACCAGTAAGTTGATTAAAAAGTGTGGTTTTGCCGCTGTTGGGGTTGCCAATGAGGGTGATTTTGAAGAGTTTTTCGTCAGCCATTCAAACATGTCATTAAGCTTAGTCGATAAAAATCTGTGCCGCTTCCTCTTTACGCAATGCCAAATGGTAGCCACTCACCCGCACACAAAATGGCGAACCAAAGGGTGCTTTGCAACACACTTCAATTTCATTGCCAGGAATGCAACCCATCTCTAAAAATTTAACAGAGAGGTTTGAATTGTTGAATCCTGTGATTATTCCCTTTTGGCCTGTACGTAGATCTGCTACCGTTTTCAAATTAGACTAATTCTAAAGAGTGCAAATGTAGGGATGAATTCGAACAATAAAAAAATGATTTGATTTTCAAGAAATTTATATGCCTAAGTATGGTAAAATAGTTTTTAGATACTTTTTCTAATAGCAGAAATGTAGCCAAAGATTGCGAGCGCAAGGGGGATGTTGAATTTGGGCACCTCAACAGTTGCCATTGTACATTCTAAGGATAATTGCCTATTTTTAGACCCAACATTCATGCAAATACGCCACTACCAAAGTCTCTTATTTTTTATATTATTAACAATTGCCCATTGTACTTTTTCGCAAAAACGGCCTAAAATAGGCTTGGCTCTAAGCGGTGGAGGTGTGCGGGGCTTGGCTCATATTGGGATATTGAAAGCCATAGACGAGGCTGGAATTAAAATAGATTATATAGCCGGAACTAGCATAGGTGCAATAGTTGGCGGCTTGTACGCAGCGGGGTACAGTGCAGATAACATTGAAAAAATAGCTCTTTCTGAAGATTGGAACCAACTTATTGGCAACCAGCTTTCGCTCAAAAGTATATCGATCGAGGAAAAGCCAGAGTACAACAAGTATATAAGTGAGTTTGAGGTAAAAAGGGGCCGATTCCAGCTGCCAAGCGGTATGATAGAAGGGCAAGAGCTCACTTTGGAGCTGAGCCGTCTTTTTATGCCCGTATATAAAGAAAGGAATTTCAGAAGATTTAATATCCCTTTTGTCTGTATGGCTACCGACCTCACCACGGGGAAGCCTGTGTTGCTCGATACAGGAAGTATCGTGAACTCCATTCGTGCTAGCATGGCGATTTCTTCTATTTTCACCCCTGTTGAAATGAACAATATGCTGCTAGCCGATGGCGGTATTGCTTTCAATTTCCCTGTTGATATTGTGAGAAGCATGGGAGCAGATATCGTAATTGGAGTCGATATTGGTGAGCCGCTTCGAAAGAAGGCAGAGATAAAATCGATTATTGACGTGTTTATGCAAATCAATTCCTTTGCCGATTTACGCAACTTTGAGGTACAAAAAAAGAATGCCAACATACTTATTACGCCAGATTTGAACGGTGTATATGGAACCGATTTTACCAAGAGCGATACCATTATCAAACGAGGAATACAAACTGGCAAGCTGTACGTTGCCTCCTTAAAAAGGCTCAATGATTCGCTCAATAGCATTTATTCGCCTCAAATTGTAAATCATAATTTACCAAAAGTTGATACCATTGCTATTGGCAAAATAGAGATTATAGGCAATAAAACTGTTTCTAACAAATTGATAATGTACCACTTACGAAATATTGAAAACAGAAAGGTGACCACTGGAAGGATAAATGAAGCCTTAAAAAATCTGTATGGTACTCGGTACTTTAGCCATATCAGGTACGAGTTGGTTGCTATGGATTCCAATGCAGTTTTGAAGCTAAACCTAGATGAAATACCTGGCACTTACGCAAAATTTGCTGTGAATTACCACTCTTTCCTGGGGGCATCTCTGATTCTGAATGCTACTTTTAAAAACAAACTTGGTGACAATTCGAAAATATTGCTTTCGGCCAACATTAGCGAATCGCCTATGTGGAGATCAGAATTTCACAAATACATAGGCCAACGGCACAAATATTTTTTTCAATCAGGATTCCATTTTAGCAGGCTCAATTTTCCCATTTATCAACCCAGTGGGGCACTTACCAATATTTATAAGCAAAACTACTTTGCTTTAGATTTTAGAATTACGAGAATATTTGGTGTAAACGCTATGCTGGGTGTGGGCATAAAAGGAGAACACCATATTGTGAACCCAGAGGTAGGCCTTAACTTCCTTTTCAAACGTGCAAACTACACCAATCTGAACTACTATGCAATTTACAATTTTAATACACTTAATAATAAAATGTTTCCAACCAAGGGCCATGAGCTTGTCGCTGAGGCTAATTACATATCAGAGCCTTCGTTTCGTAGCACTGAGGCGGTAGATTCGCTTTACAGCATATTAGGATTAGAAGATGATTTTTCGTTTTCTCAGCCTTATTTTCAACTGAAGGTAAATGGCAAAGTATTCTATCCAGTTTCAAAAAAAGTGACACTAATAACGGCAGCCCAAATTGGGCTGACAGGTGGTATTACGCACCGAACCATCTTTAATGATTTTGGCATAGGCGGCATCAAAGCAGTATATAGAAATAATATAGCCTTTGCGGGATTTTTCGACTACGAATTTTTCCAGCCCAATGCCATTGTATTTAGTGAAAGTGTACAGTGGGAGATGTCTAAAAATATTTTTCTTACAGGTGCTTTCAACGTGGGCAGCTTTCAAATAAAACTAGAAGACTATTTAAATAAGCTTCAAACCAAAGATTACGCTATTTTTGGCGGGTCGTTAAGCCTCGGATTTAACACTTTTCTTGGGCCAGTACACCTTACAGCTATGAAAGGCAGTAGATTTGCACAAGACGTGCGGTTTTATGTAAATATAGGCTTTAACTTTTAACTCGCATTTCGCCAACTGATTCTGAAATTTATATCAAACATGAACAAATACGTAAACCAAACTCTGATTTTTGGCCTTGCAGGAGGTTTCGCATGTTTTCTCTGGTTTATTATCGTTTATTATGCAGGGGCAAACCCGTTTTATAGCTTCTCTCAAAAGCTCGTTATTCTGCTGCAGGCTGTCATTTGCTATATTGCGATCCGGTATTTCAGGGAAAAGTACTTCAACGATGCATTTTCATTTGGTGAGGGTATTCTTTGTGGCTTGCTGGTTACGGTGTTACTCTCGGTATTTTGTTCGGTAATGGTGTATGCTTTTATTGAAATTGTAGATCCTGAAATGGTAGTAAGCCATATAGCAGAACTAAAAAAATACTTGATTGAAAACAAAAAATTGCTAGTTGACGAGTCGAGCATAGATGTGTACGAGGGCAATTTTAAAAATGTGGATGGGGTAACAACATATACCTTGGTGCTAGATGAGTTTATTTGGAAAATAATTAGAGGCCTGATGTTTACGATACTTAGTTCGCTTACACTCAGGAGGTCCAAAGTTTAGATTGTCTGATTTGGATTGTGAAAAACTTAATAAACTTCGGAGTGAAGGCCTTTACATAATCGAAAGCTTTTAATACATGAAACCTCAAGTAACTGTAGTAATACCACTTTTAAATGAAGCCGAATCCTTGCCAGAATTGTGCGAATGGATAGCTAAAGTGATGATCGACAACCAATTTACACACGAGATAATACTGGTAGATGATGGGAGTACAGATGCTTCTTGGGATGTAATTAAAACTTTATCAGCAACATACCCTGCTATCAAAGGAATCTCCTTCAACCGCAATTATGGCAAATCTGCTGCGTTGAACGAGGGTTTTCGCAAAGCTGAAGGCGATGTAGTGATTACGCTTGATGCCGATTTGCAAGATAGCCCTGATGAGATACCCGAATTGTATAGACTCATAAAAGTAGAAGGCTACGATCTGATATCGGGCTGGAAGGCCAAACGCTACGACCCTATTACCAAAACCATTCCAACCAAGCTGTTCAATGCTGCTACGCGATGGATGTCGGGCATTGAGCTACACGACTTCAATTGTGGTCTCAAAGCCTATAAACTTAAGGTTGTCAAAAACATAGAAATATATGGCGAAATGCACCGCTACATACCCGTGATTGCGAAGTGGAGTGGATACTCAAAAATAGGAGAGAAAGTTGTGCAACATCAGTCGAGAAAATATGGCACTACCAAATTTGGTTGGGACAGGTTCTTAAATGGTTTCTTGGACCTACTTTCGATTTCATTCGTAACTAAATTTCGCAGAAAACCCATGCACTTCTTTGGTAGCATGGGCATTTTGTCGTTCCTGATTGGCTTTGCCACTACTTTTTGGGTGCTATTTGAAAAGCAATACAACATTTATCATGGCCAAAAGGTGAGAGATGTAACGTCTCAGCCCCTATTTTTCTTGGCTTTGATAGCCTTGGTTGTAGGTGTGCAGTTTTTTTTGGCAGGCTACATTGGCGAAATTATCAATGTAAGTACTAGCCGCAAAGGGCAAGAATACCTTATTTCAGACACTGTGGGTATAGAAATGGATTGATTAGCTTATTGGAAGTCTTATTGAGCAGAAATGCTTTGATCATAACTTTGGAAAGTTAGAAGATATGAACCAAACCTAAGCTAGAATACCTTTTTATAAATAGATGAAAGGGAAAGTTGAAATTTGTTGTCGATGATACCAACCAAGTCTGTCAATTTTCCAAATTCGAATAGTTCGCAATGATTTGCAGCAATCTTCTTCTAAAGTTTGATATGCGGTCTGAGCTGAGCCACTATCCTATATTCCTTGATTGAGGGTATAGATTTGTAAATGTCAAATTTCTCTGAAAGATCTCTGGATGGGGTAAAGGGCGATAATATTTCAGCTATAAATGCAGGACTTAACAAGGTATCGCATTGCTCATCTACGAAATGAGGTTTGCCTTGCACGATAAGCAAATCGGGATAGCAGTAGCTGCCCGAAACAGGGTCGAATAAGGGGAGGTCATTAAAAAAAATTTCTAAATCTTTATCATTTTCAAATACGTTTGAAAATGATAAAACCAATTCCTAAGCACCTTATTGTGCTCTTTGCTTGCCCCGTCCATTGCTATTAATTCACCAAAAATAAGTTCATGCTTGGTATCGCTATCTCGCTCCAAGGCTAAAAAAGCTGATCCGAGAGTTACTGCGGTGCTTACCATAAACCAAACTTTATAATCAAGTGTAAATTACTGCAGAGAGAAATAAAAATTTCAAAAACAACTACCTCCCAATACGCTTCTTTTTGAACCCATCTTCGTTTTTCCGTATAGGAAAGAGTTATCGCAAATAGAGTTGCAGAGATGCCGTCAAATGATAAAAGCATTACCGTACTTCTATGAATACGGCAATGCTTTTGTGGGATTTTAATTATTCTGATGTATAATGCTTATTGCATTAGCACAGCCCTGTATTTGGGAATATTTTTCAAAACAGCACCTGTGCCTCTCACTACGGCTCTTAGTGGATCTTCAGCCACGTGAATAGGTAAGCGGGTTTTCATGGCAAGGCGTTTGTCGAGCCCTTTCAGCAAGGCTCCACCGCCTGTCAAGTATATGCCACGGTCGTAAATATCGGCAGAAAGCTCGGGAGGCGCGGTTTCCAACGCTTTCAGCACGGCTTCTTCAATTTTAGATACCGATTTGTCGAGCGCAAAAGCGATTTCCGAATATGATACTTTGATAACTTTGGGAATTCCCGTCATCAAATCTCGCCCTCTTATTTCATAGTCGTTTGGTGGATTGTCGAGCTCTGTGAGGGCTGAACCCACTTCCATTTTCACCTTTTCGGCCGAGCGTTCGCCTATTAGCAAATTGTGCTGCCTGCGCATATAGTCTAATATATCTTTGTTGAAAACATCGCCAGCAATACGAATCGATTGATCGCAAACGATGCCCGAAAGAGCTATAACGGCAATTTCGGTGGTTCCACCGCCAATATCCACTACCATATTTCCGATGGGTTGTTCAATATCAATACCCACTCCTATTGCAGCAGCTATAGGCTCGTACACCATGTACACCTCTTTGGCTCCTGCGTGCTCTGCTGAGTCTCGCACGGCTCTTTTTTCTACCTCTGTAATGCCCGAAGGAATGCAAATCACCATGCGGTGCGAAGGTGCAAAAAGACGATTTCTGCCTCCATCTATCATTTTAATCATTTCCCGAATCATGTGTTCGGCAGCATGGAAATCTGCAATCACACCATCTTTGAGTGGCCGAATCGTCTTTATATTGTCATGCGTTTTTTCGTGCATTTGCATAGCTTGCTTTCCTACGGCCAATACCTTGCCTGTAAGCTTGTCAAGTGCAATAATGGAAGGCTCGTCAACGGTTATTTTGTCGTTATAAATAATGAGTGTGTTGGCAGTGCCCAAATCGATTGCCAAATCACTGGTGAAGAAGTCAAATAATCCCATAATGAAGGTCTGAGAGAGGAGAAAAAGATTGTTGAAAGGGATAAGTACAAAACTAAGGTATAAATAGCCAGATTAAAAATGCAATTGCAAATAATATGCCGCCATTTATTGAATCAAAACTGATTTGTTGTAGGATCAGCCGCTTGTTTTTCGCCACACATTTTCGATCAAACTTTTCTTTTTCCCAGATTGAGCATAATTGCTGAGCGGGTTGACCAAGGAATTGGCAAAAAGACAGCAAAAAGTTTGGTGTCATTTATCCAAAAGTTTCGAAATCTGAGTTGCTAGTAGGTGGTCTTTCTCTGTAACTATGTCACCAGCATCGTGGGTATTGAGTTTTATTTCTACAATATTATACACATTGCTCCACCACGGATGGTGATTGGCCTTTTCAGCCAATAGTGCCACACGGGTCATAAATGCGAAAGCTTCGCTAAAATCTTTGAATTCAAATTTTTGTACTAAAGTGTTTTTTTCTTCTTTCCACATGATTTTATTTATTTATGTTATTGTTGTGCTCAAATAACTCGTTGTTTACACTATTTTTAGTAGTCGGCCGATACTACTATTGCAATGCCGTTTAGTTAATCTCACCCCTTCTCCCGTGGGGGCTAGGGGGTGAGGTCAAATAAATTTGCTTGAATAAACGATATTGATATGTAATTACCGGTTAGTTTTAATTGCATTTTAAGGCCAATCCTAAATCCAATTGTTGCCACTGAGCTTCAGGCCTTTGTGTAAAGTACCGAAAAAAGGCTTACATCTATTGATTTTATTTTATTTTTGACATCATAATTTGCTAACCATGGCCAAATCGGTTTTTAAAGTGATTCTGTTATTTTTGTACGTGTCGCTGTGCCAGGCCCAGGGCGATTTGTTTCAAGACAAATCTACCTACATAACCGAAGTAAAAAAGATAGTAGAGGCCACCAAAAACCGCAATCTAATAGCTACGGTCGAGAAATTCGAAACAGATTATTGGAACAAACAGCTACTGGACGACATAAATAAGAATAAAATAACCAAGATTAGCTTGGCTATTAAAAGCAAGGGTTACAGCTTCAACGTGCAAGGAATTGCCTTTTTGAACAGCTTGATGAAGGCCCTAGACAACCAAGAAATGAACAGCACCAAGCTGCAAAACTATTTGGAAACGGTAGCCAAAACGGTTGATTTTCAAGAGGTAAAAGTACTGAACAACTTTCTTCTTACTGCTGCCTTGTTTTTGGAAAAGCGACACTTGTTTTATTCGTTCAACAATTATATCCAAGCAGAAGGTGGTTCGTTTGAATTCTCGTATGCTGGCTTTTCAATTATTTCGGCAGCAGATGTGGTGGGCGAGCAGCCCCAGCAAAACAACACGCAAGGCGATCCCGTAGCGGAATCTCAACCCGTAGATATTTTCAACACAGGCATAGTGCAATCTTTTGACGGCCCTTTGATAAAAGTGGAAAACGCAAACTTGCTGCTTATTTCCAGATTCGATACTTTGATCATTCAAAATACCAAAGGCTCACTCCAGTTGATCGACAACAAATTTCTTGGATCGGGTGGTAAAGTAACCTGGGCTAATGTAGCCAGCGACTTGGCTGGTGCAGAAGCCACCTTTGCAGACTACGGTTTTAATGTGTCGAAAAACGAATTGCTGATTGAAAATACCACATTCACCAATCCCAGTTTGCTGGAAAATACGGTACAAGGCATCTTGGAGTACAAGCCTCCCGCCAGCAGAAATTTGCAGGCAACCAATTACCCCAAATTCACTTCCAATACCAACGATGTAGTGATTAATAAGCTATCAAAAAGCATCACCTACGTGGGTGCATTTTCATTGATTGGAAGAAAATTTTCTAGTACTTGTGTGGATGAAAAGCCATCAACTATGAATTACAATGATGGGAAAAACCGCTTTCTGGTGAGTTCAAATCACTTTATCTTCAGAGATTCTTCTATCACCGCTCTACCTGCCAGTATCATTGTATTCATTGGCAGCGACTCTATTTTGCACCCAGGCCTCGGATTTAGCTACGAACCCAAAAATAAAAGCGTGCGATTTAAAAAGGAAAAAGGCCTTTTTCAAAGCAGTTTGTTTCGCGACACCTACCACGGATTTGAGTTTGCCATAGACCAGATAGATTGGAATATCGATTCTGACAGCATGAACCTTACCATTCTGGCTGCAAAGCGCCAGATTCCTGCCATTTTCAAATCTACGTATTACTTCAATTCCAATGACTTTCAGAAGATGATTGGCGTGGGCACTTTTCACCCCCTAAAAATATTGCAGTATTACCTGCGAAACAACAAGGTTGCGTATATTATCTTGGAAGACTTGGCAAAAACGATGAAGCTTAACAAAGAAACAGTAGCGGGAAGCATGGCTGATCTTGATAGAAAAGGGTTTGTGACATTTGACCCATCTTCTGGCCAAATAATAATTTTGCCTAAAGGAACATTATTTTTGCAAGCTTTTGAGGGCAAATCCGACTATGATAATCTGTATATACCTTCACTTTCGCCCGAACTTCCCAATGCAACAATTAAATTTGGCAAAGATAATCCGATGATTATCAGAGGGGTAAATCGGTTTTTTGTGAGCGACTCATCGCATGTGTTTGCCATTCCTGATAAGGGCATTGTGAAAGTGTATCAAAACCACGATTTGTATTTTGATGGGGTGCTTATTGCCGGATACTTTCTTTTCAAGGGCAGTGATTTTCAACTGCATTACAATGACTTTGAGGTAAAGCTCACCAAAATTGATACGCTGAAGTTTCTTAAAAGCAAAACCAAGGCCTCAAGCAACAATTCCGAAAAGCAGTTTATGAACAACAATTTGGTGTATTCGAAAGGAACCCTTTTTATTAATGATCCGGAGAATAAATCGGGCAAAAAAAATATGCCCGAATACCCAAGATTCGATGCTGAAACAGGAGCTTATGTGTACTTTACAGGCAAGGAAATATTAGGTGGCGCCTACGACAGAAGGGTATATTTCAAAATTCCACCCTTCAAGACTGACAGTGTAAAAAGTACGGAAAAAAGCAAATTGAAATTCAAAGGCAAGTTTAACACTAGTGGCGTTTTGCCAGATTTTGAAGAGGAACTGAAGGTAATGCCCGACAACTCACTAGGATTTGTACACAAAGCACCAACATTGGGTTACGATGTATTTAATGGCAAAGCCAAGTTTTTTGGCACAATCAGTTTGAACAATGAAGGCATACGAGGTGAAGGCTACTTGAAATATCATTCTTCAACATGGTATTCAAGCGATTTTGTTTTTTACCAAGATTCAATTGTGGCTCGAGGGGCTCAGGCCAAAATAATGGAGAAAATAGATTCAAATGGCTATTTCCCAGACACCGATATTGCAGATTACGAACTTAAGTATTCACTCATTAAGGATACAATGTTTGTCATCAACTTCAACTACCCTTTCGAGTTGTACAAGAAAACAGTGCAGTTAGAAGGCAACTTGGCAGTGTCGCCAAATGGTGTGTCGGGAAGTGGGCTGTTGGAAATTAAAAAAGAGCGTGTAATTGCTCCTAAAATAGAATTTAACCAGAAAAATGTGGTAGCCCGCCATGCAGTACTGAATAGCAAATTACCAGGCTACACTAAAAACAGCTTGGAAGTGAACAATGTAAAAATCACATTTATATTAAAAGATGCCTTTGCCTACATCAATCCAGAAATCAGGGGTGTAGCTGGTATAAGTTTCCCGCTTTGTGCCTATGCTACCTCGATAGAAAATGCCAAGTGGGATCTGACAAAGAAAACGGTATCTATGACAGCCGAAAATCCAGACGACATCAGCAAATCGTATTTCTTGGCAACAAACCCTAAATATGATTCGCTGGTATTTAACGGAGCAGCAGCCTTGTACGACATCAACAAAAAGCAGCTCAAAATAGAAGGTGTGCCATATATCAAATCGTCTGATTCAAAGATAATTCCCGACAGCGGCAAAGTGCAGATTGGTGAAGAAGGCTATGTGAAAACGTTGAAAAAGGCACAGTTGGTAATAGACACGCTTACCGCCTACCATCATTTAGTAAAAGGCAAAATAGAAATTGAATCGAAATACAAGTTCAGTGGAAGTGCTGTTTACCGGTATTCGGCAGAAGTGGGCGACACAGTATCTATTCCCTTTAGCAATTTTTATACAGAGGAGCAAATTTTGAATAAGAACGAAACATCGAGATACACTGCTTCGCAAGGTGATATTGCAGAAGGAGATAAATTTTACGTAGCCCCAAGGGTATTGTACAAAGGAAAAGTGAAACTGGTGGCTCACAAGCAAACGCTTCTCTTCGATGGCATGGTGAAGATGGAAATACACAATAAAGAGCTTGCAACCGACTGGATTCCTTACAAACATGACGGTACCCTTAAGGAATTTGTAGTACAACTCGCCCAGCAAAACGATGCAACTGTCAACAAAGGCAAAAGGAATGCGCAAGTCGTGACCAATATTTCAGAAGCTGGCACAGAAGACACCACCAATGCAGAGCCTTATGTTCCACAGCAGCTGTATAGTGGATTTTTTAATGAGGTAGGCGATTTCGATTTGTACAGCACCCTAGTTTCGCACCGCAAAAACGATGACGACCATGAAATATTTAGTGCCACAGGTGAGCTACGCTATGCCAGAGATATTAGTTCATTCGTAGTGGCCGAGGCAAAAAGAATGGCTGGAAGCACGCTAGTGGGCAACAAATACATTTATAACGATTCGTTGCAAACGCTCGATTGCTTAGGTTCGTTTACGCTGGCTCGTTCCGATGCCAATTTTTCGATTGCTGTAGTAGGTGAAGCAAGGGAAAATATAAAGAAACACAGCTATGTACTTGACGGAATGGTTTCGTTGAAAATGAATATGCCCCCAAAAGCGCTCGATTTAGCTGCCAAACGCATAGCTGAAATATATATGGAGCAAATGCTGTTGCGAAGCGACACTAGCAATCAAGTCCAAACCGACTTGCTCACTTTAAAAATTGCCCAATTTGCCGGAGATAAAGCAGCCAAAAACTATGAAAAACACATGGCAGACATGCGAGACTACAAGCCCATGTATAAATTTGTGCCTAAGCTGCTGGAAGGAATGGCATTTGAAAAGATAAACTTTGTCTGGTCGAATGAACACAAAGCTTGGTACAGCAAAGGCAAGCTAAAACTGCTCAATATTCTTGGTAACGACATTAATACTTATGTAGATGGTTATGTGGAAGTGAAGCGTACCGATCTGGGCGACATTGTGACTATAGCTTTGCGGCCTAATAGCGACAACTGGTACTACTTCAACTACCAACCAGGCCGATTGGCATTGCTTTCCTCCGATGAAGATTTCAATACTGCAGTTTCTGGCAAAACAAAGGGCGAGACAGGCACACCCAATGTATATACTTTTGTGAGGGCAGACGAAGCCGAAGAAGCGCTGTTCATGAAGGAATTTTTCAAAAATTATTTGGGGCTGAATTACGATGAATTGACCGATTATAAGCAAAACAGAAGCCAAGAACAACAAGTACCTAAAGCAGACGAGCAGACAGAGACCAACCCAGAGCCAGCCGAACTGGAAGCACCCAAAAAGAAGAAAAAGAAGGCCAAAAAGGCGGACATTACCAGCGATGAACAGGCGGTGGAAGAAAATGCCGAACCAGCTAATGAACCAGCTAACCAAGCACCAGATCCGGTAAAATCGGTTGAGAAAAAGAAAGCGAAAAAAGCTGAAGTTCCTGCCCTACCTGCCGTGGAAGAATCGAACCCTGAGCCTGCTGCGGCAGAGCCAGTAAAAGAGAAAGCTAAGCCTGTAAAACAACCCAAGACAGAAAAGAAAAAGACCAAAAAGGTGGATATAACCTCGGAAGATACCGAACCCACTGAGCCTGCTATTGAGGAAACCAACCCCGAACCGGTGGAGGCCGCACCCAAAAAACCGAAAAAGAAAAAGGCAAAAGCAGATAGCGAAGGGGTAGAGTAAAATTGATAGATGGCAAGAACTGCCAATCGCATTTATACTTTCTGTAACAGGTTTTAAATTCAATCGCTATTTTAAAGGAATAGCACAGGGAATGAACTTGGCATTTGGTTCAGAGTACCGAACTGAAACCTATGGTATTTTTAATGGAGAAACCAATTCTTGGCAAACATTCGACCAAACGCAAGCAGGGGGAGCGCAAGGGGTCAACCACAGTTTTTTACCAACGCTCTTTCTACCACTTCAAGGGGAATTGATGTAGTAATCAATTACTCTCCCAAGATAGGGCCAGGAATATTGAATTTAAGCTATGCAGCCAACTTTAATTGTATGATTTTGGGTGCCGTCAAAACTTCGGGCTTACTGGCAGGAAAAGAAGATACTTATTTCGATTTGCGGGAGCAATATTTCTTGAGAGCTTCTGCACCCAATGATAAGATGAACTTCACAGCCGATTATGGAGTTGGAAGATTCAATATAGTTGCACATATGGTTCGTTTTGGACAGGTTACGTTGGCCAATTTTAACTATGACCCCGATAATTTAGATGTGTATACACCTCAATACGTTGCGGATTTGTCTGTCAAATATCGAATTTTGCCTTCTTTGTCTTTGACTTTAGGGTCTCAAAATATGTTTAATGCCTATCCATCGAGGTTCTCTCCGTTGCTTACTGAATCTGGCGGATCATGGGATCCAGTGCAGCAAGGTTTTAATGGGCGACAATTTTTTGCTCGTTTAAACTTCAAAATTCCCACAAAGAAAAGTTAATCAAGCGCACAATTTTTTTTAATAAAAATGGATTGAATATTAGATTCAATCCATTTTCAATTTCTCGATAGCTGACTTGCTAATTTTATGGCTGAGAACAAGAGTATTATTAGAGCAGTTGTGGAGATTTTTATGAAGCAAGGAAAGGAGCTTCACCATTGACCAAGTTTTAAATGCGGATTGCAACTCATTTTGTCTGCTGGTTCGACATTATAAATATCGAACAGCATGAATATCTTGTCATCTACACTTGCAGCTATGCCTCATCTACTTTGATTTAGTTATTTGTTGTTCAAAAAGGCAATTATATTCATACGAGTCATAGCTTTGCATTTCAATTTAAAGCTTTAAAATGAACAGACTTATAAAGGTATTTTACATTTTACAAATTACCATTTCCCTTTCATTTGCTGAAGTATTCACCTACACGCCCGCAGCTGAAGTGAAGGCATCTGAATGGTTTCAGGTGAATGCCGAAAGCAAATCGGTTTTTGTCTATGATCATCCATTGGCTCCTTTTGTCATCTTTGATTGTAACGGAGAAATCACTCTGAATATCAAAAGCAAAAAAGATATCCGTTGGGTGGATATCAGACCCAAATCATTGGGATTGGTATATTCTTATACAGGGAGTAGCATTACTGTAAAAATTAAAAAGCCATGTCAGTTCTCAGTAGAGATCAATCAAATGCCGTATCAAGAACCTTTATTGGTATTTGCCAACCCAATTGAAAAATCGAAACCCAATCCGAAGGATTCTAATGTAATTTTCTACGAAACGGGTAAGGTGCATAAAATTGGCAAGATACAAGTGAAGAGCAATAAAACGCTTTATATAGAAGGTGGAGCAATTGTAGAAGGATATATTGTAGCAGAAAACGCCAATAATGTTAGAATAGCAGGAAGTGGAATATTAGATGGAGTTAATAACCGCACCTACCAGCAAGTGAAAAAAAGGTACAGGTTTGTTGACTTTACCGATTGCAACAATGTAACGCTGTCAGGCATTACCCTAATTAGAGCAACCACGTGGGAGGTTGTGCCCACACATTGTAACCAAATGCTCATTGACAACATACATATTTTAAGTGAGGGCGGAGGGGATGATGGCATCGATATCGTACGTACCAAAAACCTCGTAATTCAAAATTCATTCATTAGAACCAAAGACGATAATATAGTAGTGAAATGTATCGACAAGTACCCCGATACCGAAACCAGTGAAAACATTTTGGTGCGAAATTGTGTGCTATGGAATACCATTTGGGGCAATGCCATTGAAATTGGTTTTGAACTTGCTGCCACTGAAGTCAAAAACATTCGATTTCAAGATTGCGATATCATTCATTGCGAAGCTGGGGCGGCAATTGCGATACACAATACCGATTATGCACTAGTAAAAGATCTGGTTTTTGAAGATATTAGAATAGAAGAAACTACACAAAAACTTTTCGACATCTCCATTTTTTTAAGCCGATACAGTAAAGACAACCCATTTAGCAATGAAGAAACAACAAGGCGTTATTGGCACGGGGTTTGGGACAATGCGATAAGGTTGACTAATGAAGAGAAAGCCAAATTCAGTGCAAAACGCGGATCTATAGAAAACATTTTGTTTAAAAACATTTCCATAATTGATGGCTCCCCCAATGCTTTCTCTATAATTGCAGGTTACGACAATCAGCACATGATTAAGAACATCACTTTTGAAAACGTTACCATCTATGGCAAAAAAATAACCAATCTGGTCGATGGTAAATTTGCAGTAGAGTACGCTGAGAATATTGTATTTAAATAGCTTATACCGAAGTAGGGGCAGCATGCCTTAATAAACACAATATGCTTTTCAAATAAGTGTTATCACTTAGGCATTAATTGTAATGATTTTGGGAATAGCCATCATCAGTATCGCCATAGCCCTAGGCTCGTGCGCACCCTCTTTTTCATCAAAGCACATTAGCATTAAGGACATTGTATTTAGTAACGTACAAAAGCCAGATTTTATCATAATCGACAATTTGTCAGCAGAACTTACAGCTACTTTCGATTCTAAAGCCAACATAAAGCCAAGTAGCAATGGCTCTTTTAATGTTGGAATGATAAATGACTTGTATCTGGAAGAGGATCAAACAGACTAAAGATCGTATAAGTCAAGTAACTTTTTGCAGAGTTTAACAAAAGCGATAACAGGTGCTTTGTCTGCAGCTGAGGGTAACATTGCTGTGCAAACCCTAGAAATCAAGCGGTTCTTTATGCCTTGGCCATGAAATATGCAGATATGGATTATTTTATCAACATAAGAATTGAAACCTAAGGTGCAGTTGTAGCAGCTTATGCAAAAGGTAATGAGTTAAGAACATACCAACAAATTTGCTTTTGAGTTCAAGCGACTTGGCTTAATTTAACGAGCCAGGTTGTTTGATTTTTTTTCTAATAGAAACCCTTAAGGTAATTGCTATGGGTCTGCTCGAGTGCTCGAGTGCTTCACCACTTACACAAATTAATTTTTGAATTACCACCGCTCACTCGGGTGTGCAAATAGCTGAATCTTAAGGTGTTTTGGTCAGACTTAGTCGCAAAAATCTACGCTAATACTTTTCAAACCAATCAAATTTCTCTTTGATAATGGCATCTTTGTTTTGTTTGATATAGTCTAAAAACGAAGCGGCTACAGGTGAGTTGCTTTTGTTTTTGACCCAAATCATATTCCAGCTCGACTGAATTGGGAAACCCTCGACAGGAATTATTTGCAAATCGCCATTTTGTAGTTCGTTTTTTATGCCTATCAATGGCATAATTGAAAATCCCAACCCTGCAATTACGGCTTGCTTTACGGCCTCGTTAGAAGTCAACTCCATTTTCTTTCGTGCAGGCAGGTTATTTTGTTCAATAAACTTCTCCATCACATTTCTGGTACCTGAGCCTGGCTCTCGGTATATCAAAGGAATAGTTTCAAATAGGCTTCTGTCATAAAGCTGGTTGGTAAATTGTTGTTCTCTATTACCAACCAGATATAGTTTATTCAGCATAAGCTCAACCTTTTCTATTTGCATTTTCCCAGGCAATAGGGAAACTAAGGCAAAATCTACTTCATTCTTCTCCAGACTTTCGACTACTTTGGCTTTGTTGGTTACATCCAAAACCAATTCTATGCCTTCGTGCCGCTTCAGAAAGCCTGATAAAAAGTATGGCATTACATATTTTGCGGTCGATACAATTGAAATCTTAAGCCTGCCAGTCAACTGGCCCTTGTGAGCCAAGGTTCTGTCGTTAATTGCATTTACCTCATTTAAAATGTTTTCGGCTGCCTTTGCTATCTCTTTACCAAATTCTGTTATGTAGAGTTTTCGTCCGATCACCTCAGTAAGCGGAATATCAAACTGATCTTGAAGGTTTCGCAGTTGAATAGATACTGCAGGTTGCGTTAAAAAGAGCTGTTCTGATGCCTTTGTAATGCTTTCGGTCTGCGACACTTTTAAAAATATCTGTAGCTGATTTAAAGTAAAGTTCATAAATTAGCTTTATCACAAACATAATGAATATAAATAAAAATATATGATTGACTTAGTTCAAATTTGCAATGTATAATAAAACACCCACACATTAATATGACAAAAATAACCGTAGCAAAAGGCGATGGAATTGGCCCAGAAATAATGGATGCCACCCTCAAAATAATTATGGCCGCTGGTGCCAAGATTGAAATTGAAGAAATTGAAGTAGGCGAAAAAGTATATCTAGCTGGAAACACGGCTGGCATCGCCAAGGAGAGCTGGGATGTAATACGCAGGAATAAAATTTTCTTGAAAGCACCCATTACCACACCACAGGGCGGAGGCTATAAAAGCTTGAATGTCACTACACGCAAATTTTTAGGTCTGTATTCTAATGTGAGACCGTGCATGAGCTTGCACCCTTTTGTAAAAACCAAACATCCGATTATGGATATTGTGATGATTCGCGAAAACGAAGAGGATCTATATGCCGGAATCGAACACCAGCAGACTGACGAAGTGGTGCAATGCCTTAAGTTGGTAAGCCGCCCAGGATGTGAAAAAATTGTGCGTTACGCCTTTGAATATGCCAAGCAATATGGTCGCAAAAAGGTGACTTGCTTCACCAAAGACAACATAATGAAGCAAACCGATGGCTTATTTCATCAAGTATTTGATGAGATAGCAAAGGAATATCCCGAAATAGAAAACGAACATTGGATTATTGATATTGGAGCAGCTAAAATGGCCGATACGCCCGAAGTATTTGATGTGATCGTAACACTCAACTTATACGGAGATGTGCTTTCGGATGTAGCAGCTCAGATTGCTGGCTCTGTAGGCTTGGCCGGCTCTGCCAATATTGGCGAAGAATGTGCCATGTTTGAAGCCATACATGGTTCGGCACCACGCAGAGCAGGGCAAAACTTGGCCAATCCTTCAGGATTGTTGCAAGGGGCTATAATGATGCTAAACCATATTGGTGAGACTGAAGTAGCTGAAAAAGTACAAAATGCGTGGCTCAAAACCATCGAAGACGGCATCCACACCTACGATATTTTTAAAGAAGGCGTAAGCAAGCAAAAGGTAGGCACAAGCGAATTTGCCCAAGCAGTAATTGCCAATTTAGGTGGCAAACCTTCTGCTCTAAAAGCGGTATCGTATCCAAAAGACATTACCATGAATCTGCCAAAGTACAAAAAGAAAGCACCAGCAAAAAAGGAACTGGTAGGAGTAGATGTGTTTGTGCACTGGAATGGCACAAATCCTGATGAGTTGGCGGCTAAAGTGCAGCAAATCGAAACCAAAGAAATAAAACTGACTATGGTGACCAACAGAGGCATAAAAGTGTGGCCCGAGGGCTTTGAAGAAACTTTTTGCACCGACCATTGGCGTTGCAGATTTAAGCCTACAGAGGGAAATTTGATTGACAAGCAACACATTATTCAATTGCTATCGAGCGCTGTAGCTCAAAACGTAGATGCTATCAAAACCGAAAACTTGTACACCTTCGATGGCAAAGCAGGGTATTCTTTAGGGCAAGGGCAGTAGCGAATTGCTAATGCCTAATTGTTAATCAATGTCGTTTAGTTAGTCCATGGCCAGTCCTCATCCCTGCGCAAGGCGGGGAGGTGAGGTTAGCAAAATTGGTTAGCTAAACGGCATTCAATTATTGATTGTGAATGATTGGTTATAGAAGCATCTGAAGCTCAACTTCTTTTAAGCACTAAAAATCAAGAAAAACCCCCTTCAACGGGTTTGGGGCAGCAATTATTTACCTATTACTAATTTCAATATGAA
>Ga0163144_10008212_pt1 | contig 22627 bp, 17 predicted proteins | sample OliLak19BULKMAT1_FD_123175 | JGI IMG/M metagenome (GOLD analysis project Ga0163144, IMG submission 123175) | Freshwater microbial mat bacterial communities from Lake Vanda, McMurdo Dry Valleys, Antarctica - Oligotrophic Lake LV.19.BULKMAT1 | ecosystem: Environmental > Aquatic > Freshwater >...
GAAAAAGTAGAAGCTATTGCCCGCAATTACATAAACCTGCGCTACAGGCTACTGCCCTATTATTACAGCCTTTTTAAACAAATGGAAGAAACTGGCCTGCCCGTACAGCGCAGCCTTGTACTTACAGATGGCCAGCACCCTAAAACATATCAATGCAATTATGAAAACCAATTTATGGTAGGGCCAAGTATTTTGGTGGCGCCCATATCTGCCTTGCAAGATTTTGGCCAAGTGTTTTTACCCCCAAGGGGTGCAGACAGCTGGTACTACCTTTTTACCAGCGACCGCTGGCCCGCAGGAGAGCCCGTGGCTAAGGCTCCACTGGAGTTTTTGCCCGTATTTGTAGCCGCCGGAGCAATATTACCTATGCGCTCTCTGGTGCAACATGAGGGCCAGGCAGATGATGGTATACTCACGCTGCATGCTTACAAAGGCAGCGCACCTTCATCGTTTGATTTTTACTGGGACGAGGGCGACGGTTACGGCTACAAAACCGATATTTACCACCGCAGACACATACACCAAGACCCTATTGCTAACACCCTAACCCTGGCAGAAACCTCTGGTTCTATGCCACTGCCTTGGCATATGCTGCGTGTGCTGCTGCACGGGTACAATAGACCTACCAATGCCGCATTAGATGGCAATAAGGTGCCCATTTTAGAGACTATGTACAGCTTTACAGATGCGCTTCCAGATTTTGACCCGTTTGGCAATGATACAACAGCTTACAGCTGCCATGTGCAGGTACTAGAGGTTCCTTACAGTGCGGCCGCCATGCTTTTTACCTTTAGTTAATATCACAAACGCGTGCAAAACCGTGCTCTTGTTTGGTATAAATGCATAAACAGCATACATTTGCACGGTAATGAATATTATCCGCCCTTTGCACCGCAGTACCCGCAGATTCCCGCGAGAATCTGGCAGGCATTTGTAAGGGTAATGTCTGGATTAAGTTCTTACCGTTGCCCCACAAACGAAGGCTTGCCACACTCCGCTTTAGGATCTGGCAAGCCTTCGTTTCTTTTTGCCCATAAACTACCACTTATTTTCCCTTAATAGTAAACTGCCCTTTGCACTTTCTTAGTACTTAAAGTCTGCCCTTTACCTGCCATGTTTCTGTTTGCCTTCTTACAAAGTGCCTTTAGCCCATATGCTAAAGAAAATGCTAAAGCCAATGCCAAGCGCCGTTTTACCGTACAGGTAGCTACGCCAGCTCACGCGGCTTATGCACAGCAGATTGTAGATGAAATGGAAGCCTCTGCCAAGGTGCGGGGTACAGGTATATCTAAACGCAGCCCGGCTTTTATCCAAGAAAAAATGCAGGAGGGCAAAGCCGTTATTGCCTTGGCAGATGATGGCACTTGGGCAGGTTTTTGCTATATAGAATCATGGACAGATGGCAAGTATGTGGTAAACTCTGGCCTTATCGTTTCGCCATTATTTAGGGAGTATGGGCTAGCAAGCCGTATTAAAGCCAAGATTTTTAGACTTAGCCGGCAAAAGTTTCCGCAGGCTAAGATTTTTGGCCTTACTACCACTGCGGCCGTAATGAAAATAAATTCTGAGCTGGGCTACAAGCCAGTGCCGTACACAGCGCTTACAAGAGATGATCAGTTTTGGGCTGGGTGCCAGTCTTGTGTGAACTACCAGATTCTGCAAGCAAAAGAGCGTAGTAACTGCCTGTGTACTGGCATGCTTTATGACCCTGCGGCCCACAAAAGCCCGGTGGCCAAAGTAGCCAGCCGTGTTACCCAAGTCTTGGCTAGCGTCTCTACTAAATAAACATCCTCATTACACTTTATAAACTTTACACCAATGCTCTCTGCTTCTACAACGGTGGTACTGGCTTACTCTGGCGGCTTAGATACTACGTATTGTGCGCTGTACCTCTCTAAAATATTGGGGTATACTGTACATGCAGTAACCATAGATACGGGGGGATTTACTGCCGCACAGCTTACAGATATAGAAGCCCGTGCCCGCAAGCTGGGCGTAGCTGCTTTTGAGGTTATCCACGCTAAAGAGCAGTATTACAACCGGGTAGTAAAGTATTTACTTTACGGCAACGTGCTTAAAAACGGCACCTATCCGCTATCTGTAAGTGCAGAGCGGGTGGCCCAGGCCTCGCTACTGGCGCAGTATGTGGCAAAGGTGGGCGCTACCCATGTGGCCCATGGCAGTACTGGGGCGGGCAATGATCAGATTAGGTTTGATATGATTCTGCAGAATCTTGTGCCCGGCATCCAGATCATCACCCCTATTCGCGATCAGCAGCTAAGCCGTGATGCCGAGATTGCTTTTCTAAAAGAACATGGCGTACAAATGAACTTTGATAAAGCCCGCTACTCTATAAACCAGGGTTTGTGGGGCACCTCTGTTGGCGGCAAAGAAACTCTAAACAGCCGGCAGCCACTACCAGAAGAAGCTTGGCCCACGCAGGTAACTAAATCAGAGCCAATCGAGCTAGAAATTATCTTTGAGCTTGGCAACCCCGTAGCCCTTAACGGCCAGAGCTATGGCCACCCTGCCGCGCTCATAGAGGCCCTATCTGCCCTTGCTGCCCCATATGGCATTGGGCGCGATATTCATGTGGGCGATACTATTTTAGGCATTAAAGGCCGGGTAGGTTTTGAGGCGGCAGCACCTCTCATTCTCATAAAAGCACACCACACGCTAGAGAAACACACCCTAGGCAAGTGGCAGCTAAGCTGGAAAGACCAGCTGGCATCGTTTTATGGCAACTGGCTGCATGAGGGGCAATACCTAGACCCGGTAATGCGAGATTTAGAGGCTTTTATAGCCAGTACGCAGCGCACGGTGTCGGGGTCTGTTTTTGTGCGGCTACAACCTTACCGTTTTGAGGTGCTGGGCATAGAGTCTGTGCATGATTTAATGTCGGATAAATTTGGCACGTATGGCGAGGTAAACCGCACTTGGACGGGCGAAGACGTAAAAGGATTTATCAAGATTTTTGGCAATCAAAATGCTATATATCAGCAAATTAACCAAACCACTAACCCTTTTAATGCGTAGCGGCACATAGTATAGATGCAGCAGTTTTTTAGCGTAGCAGACGCCGCTGGCCCCACAGCCGCCCTAATAGCAGAGGTGCTGGCCTGCCGGCAAAACCCAAAAAAAGACCAGCTTTTAGGTCTGGGCAAAACACTAGGCTTACTGTTTTTAAACCCCAGCCTGCGCACCCGTGCCAGCACAGAGCTAGCCGCCCGCAACCTTGGTATGGATGTGCACGTGCTTAACGGTGGTGCCGATACCTGGGCCATGGAGTTTGCACAGGGGGCGATAATGAACAACACCCGCGTAGAGCATATAAAAGATGCTGCCGGCGTGCTGGGCCGCTATTATGATATTTTGGGCCTGCGCAGTTTTGCTTCTTTACAAAACAGAGAGGCAGACTATGGTGAACCAGTGCTAGATGCCCTAAAGCGGTATAGCGGCAAACAACTTGTAAGCCTAGAGAGCGCTACTCGCCACCCCTTGCAGAGTTTGGCAGATATGGCCACCATACAAAGCCATGCCACTAAACCTGCACTTAAAGTAGTGCTGGCCTGGGCCCCGCACATAAAGCCACTGCCGCAAGCGGTGGCAAACTCTTTTGCAGAGTGGAGCCTTGCCGCCGGCCACAGCCTTACCATTGCCCACCCACCGGGTATGGAGCTTGCCCCGCAGTTTACGCAGGGTGCTACCCTTAACCACAACCTAGAGGAGGCCCTGCAAGGGGCAGATTTTGTATACGTAAAAAACTGGTCTGCCTATGAGCCCTATGGCCATGTGCCCACCAATTACCAAAACTGGATGCTAACAGAGCAGCATCTGGCAAGTGCTCCAGCGGCGCGCATTATGCATTGCCTGCCCGTGCGCCGCAATGTAGAGCTATCTGATGAGCTACTAGATGGCCCCCGCTCTTTAGTACTAGAGCAGGCAGAAAACCGTATTTATGCCGCACAAGCTGTGCTGCGGCGCATGTTGTTACACATAGTGTAGTTTAGTATACTGGTAATATGCTAGCACAACCCACGGCCACGCAGCTAAAAGCACTTACAGACCACGCTGTTGTTTTGCTGCAAAAGCTGGTGCAAACCCCTTCTTTTTCTAAAGAAGAGCAGGGCACGGCAGCCATTCTTACCCAAACCTTGCAGGCCTGGGGCCTTGCCCCCCAGCAGGCGGGCAATAATATATATGCTTGGGCCACCCCCTACGCTGCTAACAGGCCCACGGTTTGGCTGGTAAGCCACCACGATACCGTGAAACCAAACAAGGGCTACACCCGCAACCCGTTTGGCGGGGAGATAGAAAACGGCATGCTCTACGGGCTAGGTAGCAACGATGCTGGCGGGCCGCTGGTAGCCATGCTTGCCGCAGCCAAGTTTTTAGCCACTGCTGCCATCCCCATAAATTTAGTTATACTTGCTTGTGCACAAGAAGAGATTTCTGGGCCGGGTGGCATCTCATCCTTACTACCTCACTTACCGGCCGCAGACCTTGTGCTCGTGGGCGAGCCTACCCGCCTGCAGGCTGCTGTGGCAGAAAAGGGGCTGCTAGTGCTAGACTGTGTAGCAAAGGGGGTTGCTGGCCATGCCGCCCGCCAAGAAGGGGTAAATGCCTTGTATGAAGCCCTGCCAGACCTAGCTTGGTTTAGAGATTTTAGCTTTGAGCGCATATCCCCTACCCTTGGCCCCATGCACATGGCCGTAACCCAGATAGAGGCTGGGAGCCAACACAACGTAGTGCCAGATAGCTGCCGCTTTACGGTAGATATCCGTGTAACGGATGCTTACACACATACTCAGGTTCTAGATATTATCCGCCAACATGTAAAAGCAGAGATAACCCCACGGAGCCTGCGTTTGCAGCCATCGGCCACACCAGCCGGGCACAAAGTGCTGGCAGCAATTGAGAGCATGGGCATTGCAACCTTTGGCTCGCCTACACTCTCAGATCAGGCACTAATCCCCTACCCGTCTGTAAAAATTGGCCCAGGAGATAGTGCACGCAGCCATACGGCCAATGAGTTTATTTACGTGCAGGAGATTGAACAAGCCATAGCCCTTTATATTTCTTTACTTAAAACAGTATATCCATAATGGCAACTCTTTGGGCTGGCAGTAACAAACAAACCGACAATGCGCAACGGGTGCAAGCATTTACAGCAGGCACAGATGCCACGCTAGATCTTGTACTGGCCCCCTACGATGTGCAAGGCAGTATGGCCCATGTAAAAATGCTGGCCGCCGTGGGGCTGCTCACCCAAGAAGAGGGAAAAACTCTGCTGGTTGGCTTGCAAAATGTATTAGCTACTATTAACGCTGGCACATTTGTAATGCCAGAGGGTGCCGAGGATATCCACTCTGCCATAGAGCTGCTCCTTACCGCAGAGCTGGGCAATGTTGGCAAGAAAATACACACCGCCCGCAGCCGAAACGACCAGGTTTTAACAGATCTAAAACTCTTTTTTAAGGCTGAATTAAAAGCGCTGGCCAGCCAAGTTGGCACACTGGCCCAAACCCTGCTTACCCTTAGCAACCAGTATGCACACATACCCATGCCGGGCTATACCCACTACCAAGTGGCTATGCCCTCTAGCTTTGGGCTGTGGTTAGGTGCTTATGCAGAGGCCCTTGCAGAAGACCTGTGGGTGCTAGAGGCCGCTTATAAACTAGCCGATAAAAACCCCCTGGGCTCTGCCGCAGGCTATGGCAGCAGCTTTCCTATAGACAGAGCCTTAACCACCCAGCTGCTGGGTTTTGGCTCTCTGCACTATAACTCTATTAATGCCCAAATGAGCCGGGGCAAAACCGAGAAAGCCGTGGCTAATGCGCTGGCTGCCGTGGGCGCAACCCTTGCCCGCCTTGCTGGCGATGTGGTGCTCTTTGCCAGCCAGAACTATGGGTTTGTAACCATGCCCGCAGCCCTAGCCACAGGCTCTAGCATTATGCCGCACAAGAAAAACCCAGATGTTTTTGAGCTTGTGCGCGCCCGGGGTAACCGCTTGCAAGCCCTGCCAGCTACACTAGCTTTTGTACAAACAAACCTGCATACAGGCTATCATAGAGATTTGCAGGTTATGAAAGAAAACATCTTTCCCGCCCTTGCCGATATGGCCCAGTGTGTAGATATGATGGCTTGGGCTATGCCCCAGGTGGCGCCAGTAGAGGGGCTGCTGGGCCAGGATATTTACAAGTATCTGGGCACTGTAGAAGAGATAAACAGCTTGGTTGTAGCTGGGGTGCCATTCCGCGATGCGTACCGCCAAGTTGCGGCAACCGTAGAGAACGGCACCTATGCCCCTGAAAGTACGCCTAGTTATACCCACATTGGCAGTGTTGGTAACTTAGGCAATGCTGGCATACGCGCCCAGCTAGATGCTGCGCTGGCAATTTTTCTATAGGCTTTTGCTTTTTATTGCATAGCCTTAAGTTGTAGTATGTAATCGCGCAAGCGGGCGGCTTCTATAAAGTCTAGGTCTTTTGCGGCAGCCTCCATTTGCTTTTGGGTTTCTTTTACCAGTTTTTCTATCTCTATCCGGCTCATGTATTGCACTACGGGGTCTGCGGCTGCATTTACCTCTTGGTTCATAGATATGTAGCGGGCCTCACGTTTGGCATCTGCCACGGTGGTTTGCTGCATAATAGAGTCGGTAGATTTTTTTACCGTTGTCGGGGTTATGTCATGCTCTGTATTGTAGGCCTCTTGCACACCGCGGCGGCGGTTAGTTTCTGCTATGGCCATTTCCATAGAGCCTGTCATCACATCTCCGTACATTATTACCATACCGTCACTATTACGGGCTGCCCGGCCTATTGTTTGCACCAGAGAGCGGTTATCGCGCAAAAACCCTTCTTTGTCGGCATCCATAATAGCCACAAGGCTTACCTCTGGCAGGTCTAGCCCTTCGCGCAGCAAGTTTACCCCCACCAGCACATCAAAAACGCCCAGCCGTAGCTCTCGCAGTATCTCTACCCGGTCTAGGGTCTTTACCTCTGAGTGTATGTAGCGGGTTTTTATGCCAATACGGTCTAGATATTTAGAGAGTTCTTCTGCCATGCGTTTGGTAAGGGTAGTTACCAGTACGCGCTCTTTGCGCTCTACGCGCAGGCCTATTTCGTGGATTAAATCGTCTATTTGGTTTAGGGTTGGCCGCACCTCTATACGTGGGTCTAGCAGGCCTGTTGGCCGTATAAGCTGTTCCACTACTACGCCCTCGCTTTTGCGTAGCTCGTACTCACCGGGGGTTGCAGATACGTAAATAACCTGATTTATAAGGCCCTCAAACTCTGTAAAGGTGAGGGGTCTATTGTCCATAGCAGAGGGTAACCGAAAGCCATACTCTACTAGGTTTACTTTACGGCTTCGGTCTCCGCCCCACATGGCCCGTATCTGCGGCATAGATGCGTGGCTTTCATCAACAACAAGTAGGTAATCATCAGGAAAATAATCTAACAGACAAAAGGGGCGGTCTCCGGCATTGCGCCTGTCAAAATACCGGCTGTAGTTTTCTATGCCGCTGCAGTAGCCAAGCTCGCGCATCATCTCTAGGTCAAACTCGGTACGCTCTCGTATGCGGGTAGCCTCTTGCAGGCGCATATCACCCTCAAAATGGGCAATCTGTTTTACCAAATCGTCTTGTATCTCGCGTATGGCCGTGTGCAGCAGGTCTTTGCCCGTTACAAAAAGATTTGCAGGAAAAAGGGTGGCAATCTTCTCTTCACTAAACTTGGCCCCAGAGGCTGGGTCTATTTTCTGAATAGCCTCTATTTCATCACCAAAAAAGATAACGCGGAAGGCAAAGTCTGCATAAGCCGGAAACACATCTACGGTGTCTCCCTTTATTCTAAAAGTGCCGCGTTTAAACTCACCCTCTGTGCGGCTGTAAAGTATGCTTACCAGCCTATACAAAAACTGATTGCGGGGTATTACATCGCCCACAGCCATGGTTATTTTGTTTTTGCCAAACTCCTCTGGGTTGCCTATGCCGTATATACAGCTTACGCTGGCCACCACTATCACATCGCGCCGGCCAGATACCAAGGATGAGGTTGCCGCTAGCCGCAGTTTCTCTATTTCTGAGTTTATGGCCAGGTCTTTTTCTATAAATGTGCCCGTGGTAGGCAGGTAAGCCTCGGGCTGGTAATAGTCATAATAGCTTACATAATACTCTACGGCATTGTGGGGAAAAAACTGTTTAAACTCCCCGTATAGCTGTGCGGCCAGCGTTTTATTGTGTGATAATATGAGGGTGGGTTTCTGTACGGCCTGTATTACATTGGCCACGGTAAAGGTTTTGCCGCTGCCGGTAACACCTAGCAATGTCTGGGCAAACTCTCCCTCTTGTACACCGGCTATTAATTTTTCTATTGCTTGTGGTTGGTCGCCTTTGGGCTCAAAGGGAGATTCTATTTCAAAAGACATAGGGTATAACCGGGATTGAAAGACAAAACAGCTTAGGTAGGGTGTAAAGTTCTAATTTTATCAGCAATAAACTATCCTATAGCAATTGCAATTATTATAGAAGAATGGAGAACGTTACTGGCCCAATAGTTCTTTTTGATGGTGTGTGCAACCTGTGCCAAGGCAGCATTCAGTTTATACTTACCCATGAGCGCTCAGACTCTACTTTGCGCTTTGCCAGTTTGCAATCTGAGACTGGGCGCCAACTATTGGCAGAACACGGCCTGCCCGCAGACTATTTTGAGAGCCTAGTTTACCTAGAAAGCGGCAAGGCTTATACTGCCTCAGACGGGGCACTACGCATAGCCCGCCATTTACGCTGGTACTTAAGCTGGTTAACAAATGGCCTTGTGCTACCCAGAGCCTGGCGCAATGGCATTTATGCTTGGATAGGCCGCAACAGGTATAGCTGGTTTGGCAAAAAAGAGGCCTGCTGGCTGCCAGAGAAACGTTTGCAGGCCCGTTTCTTATAGCTTGTGCGTATTAATAATTTGATTGCGCACACCGCCAAACATCACATCTTCTACGCCGGGGCTGGTAAGAAAATCGTGTGGGAAACCAAGGTCTATTTTGCTCACTGCATCTAGCATGGCTAAATGCGTGGCAGAGAGTTCAATATCTAAGCACGTGAGGCTTTGGGCTAGTTGATTGCCAGTTTTAGCTCCCACTAAAGGTATAATACTTGCCCACTGCTGCCGCACCCAAGCAAGGGCCACGGCCCCAGGAGCTGCATTAAGCTCGGCAGCAATATCTACTACGGCTTGGGCAATGGCGGTGGCCTTGTCAGATCGGCGGGCGCTGTGGGCAGGTGTGCGGCCTTGCTCACCTTTTAGGTATTTACCCGTAAGCACCCCACCTGCCATGGCCCCCCAAGGGGTTACGCTCATGCCAAAGTGCTTGGCCATGGGCAGCAGGTCGCGCTCAATATCGCGGCGTAAAAGACTGTACTCTACTTGCAGGCCTGCAAATTGTGTCCATCCTTTTAGCTCTGCCATCACGTTTGCAAGAGATACTACCCAGGCTGGGGTATCAGAAATGCCAATGTAGTGCACTTTGCCTTGGCGGATAAGATCATCCATACCGCGCAGCACTTCATCCACTGGGGTAAGCCCATCCCAAGCGTGCATCCAAAGCAGGTCTATATAGCTGGTATTTAGGCGCTTGAGGCTATCTTCTACAGACCGCATCATGTTTTTACGGTGGTTGCCAAAAAAGTTTGGGTCTCCGGGGCGGTCTCGCAGGGTAAACTTGGTAGCCACCACAAAGTGGTCACGGTCTGCGGCAATAAACTCGCCAAGCCATTTTTCACTGGTACCCTCTGTGTATTTGTTTGCCGTATCTAAAAAGTTGCCGCCGGCATTAGAATAGGTGTCAAAAACACTTTTGCTGTCTGTATAGTCTGCACCTAGGGCCCATTCTGTGCCAAAGGTCATAGTGCCTAGGCAAAGTTCTGATACGCGCAGGCCGGTGCGGCCCAGTAATTTGTATTTCATTGGATGTTTGTAAATAGGTCTTTAAAATTGGGTGTTTGCAAGGTAAATAGGTAGGCATAAATTACCCCCGCCGGGCTTATTATCTTTGTGCTACAAAACCAAAACCCTGTGATTAGGCTTTGGTATAGTAAATCTGCCAACAATGTTTCCTGAATACGACGTACTAGTAGTGGGTGCCGGCCATGCCGGTTGCGAGGCTGCCGCCGCTGCCGCCTCTTTAGGCTGCCGCACCATGCTGGCCACCATGAATATGGGCACCATTGCCCAGATGTCGTGCAATCCGGCTATGGGCGGTGTGGCTAAAGGCCAAATTGTGCGCGAAATTGATGCCCTAGGCGGGCTATCGGGCATTATTACAGATAAAACAGCCATACAGTTTAGGATGCTGAACCGCAGCAAAGGCCCCGCCATGTGGAGCCCAAGGGTGCAGTCAGACCGGTGGCGGTTTTCAGAAGAATGGCGCCTGCGCCTAGAGCGCCTGCCCAATTTAGATTTCTGGCAAGAGATGGTTACTGGCCTAGTTGTAAAACAAGGCCGTGTGGCGGGCGTGCGTACCAGCCTAGGGCTAGAGATTATGGCCAAAACCGTGGTACTCACAAACGGCACCTTCTTAAACGGGATTATCCACATAGGCGAGAAAACCTTTGGTGGAGGCCGCGCCGCAGAGCGTGCTGCAACAGGCATTACAGAGCAGCTCATAGAGCTTGGTTTTGAGGCTGGCCGCATGAAAACAGGCACCCCGCCCCGCGTAGATGGCCGCAGCCTGCACTACAACCGCATGGAGCCCCAGCATGGCGATGAGCACCCAGAGAAGTTTAGTTATTCTGATGAGACTGCCCCTCTTACCCACCAGCGCCCCTGCCACATAACCTATACAAACCATGCTGTGCATGAAGCCCTAAAAGAGGGCTTTGATCGCTCACCCATGTTTACGGGCCGCATCCAGGGCATTGGGCCCCGCTATTGCCCATCTGTAGAAGATAAAATAAACCGCTTTGCAGATAAAGAACGCCACCAGATTTTTGTAGAGCCAGAAGGCTGGGATACTGTAGAAGTGTACGTAAATGGGTTCTCTACCAGTTTGCCAGAAGATGTGCAGCAAAAAGCCATGCGCAAGATTGTTGGTTTTGAAGATGCCAAAATGTTCCGCCCGGGCTACGCCATAGAATACGATTTTTTCCAGCCTACGCAGCTAACCCACACCCTAGAAACCAAGCTTATAGCCGGCCTGTATTTTGCAGGGCAAATAAACGGCACCACAGGGTATGAAGAAGCCGCCGCCCAAGGGCTAATGGCAGGTATAAACGCGGCCCTTTCTGTTAAAGAACAAGGCGCCTTTACGCTCTCACGCTCAGAGGCTTACATAGGTGTGCTTATTGATGATCTGATTACCAAAGGCACAGACGAGCCCTACCGCATGTTTACCAGCCGCGCCGAGTACCGCCTGCTGCTGCGCCAAGACAATGCAGACCTGCGCCTAACCCAAAAAGGCTACGGCCTTGGGCTGGCCACAGATGCTGCTTACCAAAAAATGTGCATAAAGCGTGATGGTGCCGCCGCTCTAGAAAAGCGGCTTAATGCCCAAAAAATAGACCCAGAAGAAGCCAACGGCTTGCTAGAGGCTATGGGCACAGCCCTTATTAAGGAGCGCACAACCCTAGGCCGGCTACTAACTAGGCCAGATTTAACACTAAACCAAGTGCTGAGCCTGCAACCTCTTTTTGCCCAAGAAATGCATGCTGCCTACAACACAGAGGCCCGTGAGCAAACCGAGATTCTAATAAAATACCGCACCTATATAGAGAAAGAAGAAACCATAGCCCACCGGATGGAGACATTAGAACATCTGTTTATACGGCCCGATTTTAATTTTGACAGAGTGGGCTCACTTTCTAATGAGGCACGAGAAAAACTGGGTAAAGTACGGCCAAGTACCCTGGGGCAGGCCAGCAGAATATCGGGTATTACTCCGGCTGATGTTACCGCCCTCATGATGGCCGTGGGCCGGTAAGGCTCCCTTACATGCAACAACAAGTACCCCAGCGCCCCACATTAAACCAGCTTGCTCTGTTACCCAGACTGCCTCTGGTGCTGGTGCTAGAGAATATTCGCTCTGCCCAGAATGTAGGTAGCCTTTTCCGCACGGCAGATGCCTTTAGACTAGAGGCCTTATGCCTTTGTGGCTTTACCCCAGGCCCAGACAACAGAGATTTGCGCAAGGCTGCCTTGGGGGCAGATCTTAGCGTGCCTTACCAAACCTACCCAGATGGGCCCACCTGCCTGCAAGCTTTGGCAGCACAAGGTTATACGCTCTGGGCGCTAGAGCAAACAAACGCTAGCCAAGATCTATCAACAATAATAAAGCCCACTGGCCCAGTGGCTATTGTGCTAGGCAATGAGGTAGATGGGGTATCGCCACAGGCACTTGCCCTGTGCCATGGCGCGGTAGAGATAGCCCAGGGCGGCATAAAACATAGCCTTAATGTGGCCGTGGCAGGAGGTATAGCCGCTTGGTTTTTAAGCCAAAAAATGGCTAGCTAGGCAACAAAAGTTTTTCTAACTGCACAAGCATTTGTGTTTTATCTCTGTGTTTTATAACATCTGCCTGCCCCAGCAAAGCTTTTTTAGTTGCATTATCCCTATTACTAAGCACTAGCTGGATAGTATCGGCTAGGTCTGCATCTTGGTTGTAGAGATAGCCATAGGCGCCATTTTTAAGAATTTCTGTGGTGCCTGCGCTATTGTGGCCCACAACAGGTTTGGCAGATGCTAGCGCCTCTACAGTTACTAGACCATAAGTCTCATTATGGGTGGGCATTAACACAATGTCTATTGCCTGATAAAACAGGGTAACATCTTGGGCAAAAGGGAGAAAATAAATCCTTTTTTCTAGACCAAGTTTTTGGGCAGCATTTATAAGCTCTTGGTAGTACGCCTGGTGGCCTTGATTATGAGTGGGCGCTCCCATTATTGCCAGATGCACATGCGCAGGGAGCTTGCTTAGCGCTTTTATGGCTACATCTTGTCTTTTTTGTCTATCTAGGCGCCCTAGTAAGCCCATTATTATTACGCCATCTGGCAATGATAGTTTACTACGCGCATTAGCTTGGCTGCTGGCATTCTCTTTATACCTGTGGGTATCTATGCCATGGGGCACAATAAAGACTTTTTCCTTGGGCAACCAGGTGTTGCGTAGTGTTTCTGTTGCCAGGTAAGGCAGTGGGGCTATCCAGCCTGTTAGTTGTTTTTGTCTGGCAAAATGCGCTAGGCCACGCTTGGGAATACCTACCCGCATATGCTGCCAATACCATAGGCTAAACAATTTTTGCCCAAATATCCTTGCCCAAGCAGCCATGTCTAGATCGTTGTTGTGAGCTACAACTACTGGCGCATAGGCATTAATTTTTACTATTTTAAGCAATGCCTTTGCGGCTTTAATGTCAACATATTTAGAGCTGCGGTGCACAAAAATTGGGTCTAAACCTGCCAGAGCGGCTTCTTGAGCAAGTGTGGTATTCTCACTACAAACAAGAATTACGGCAAACTTCTGCTCTTGTCTTGCCCATAGTGCTAAATTTAGCACCATGTGTTCTAGGCCACCCCAAGCACCGGAAGAACAGTATAGAATTACTTTTTTCATTACGATGCCGCATACTGTTACCTTTTACATAAACAACAGTGTAAAAGGTAAAAACCTGGCTTTCTGGCTGCTAAAATTAAGGTGCATACGCCTCATTTTGCTGGCGGGTGCAATTAAGAAAGTTTGGGTATAGCTTTGCTTTTTGCGTAACCTTTTAGCCGTTTCTTATTTTGTTATACTATTTATTTAACTACTTAGATCTGCATTTTGATCTGGCCGGGGCTGGAGTGTTTAAATACCTGAGCTTTAGGGCCGTAGCCGCAGTTATTGTTTCTCTAATAATAACGGTGCTTTACGGCAAACAGCTTATTGGGTACTTGCGCCGCAAACAAGTGGGTGAGTCTATAAGAGATCTGGGCCTAGAGGGCCAAATGGCCAAGAAAGGCACCCCAACCATGGGCGGCTTTATGATACTGCTGGGGCTGCTGGTGCCAACGCTGCTCTTTGCCCGCCTAGATAATATTTATATTATTTTGCTGATAGTAACGGCGGTATGGCTGGGGCTTTTGGGTTTTTTAGACGATTACATAAAGGTTTTTAAAAAGAATAAAGAGGGCTTAAAAGGTGTATTTAAGGTTGTGGGGCAGGTGGGTCTGGGCATTATAGTGGGTCTTACGCTGTATTTCCACCCGGGGGTAAAAGTGCGTGAGTACCAAAACCGCACCATAAAAGTAGAAGACGTAACCAGAGAAGAAAATTTTGCCAAACGCCTAGACCGCACCATAGAAGAAAGCTTTGCTTACAGAGATATAAAAAGCACAGAAACTACCATTCCGTTTTTGAGAAATAACCGTTTAGATTATTCTATGTATGGCAAAATAGGCAATTGGGACCTTACCTGGCTGGTATACATAGGCATGGTAATCTTGGTTATTACCGCAGTATCTAACGGGGCCAACATTACAGATGGCCTAGATGGCCTTGCCGGGGGGGTGTCTGGCATAATAGTTTTTACCCTAGGCATACTGGCTTATGTAAGCGGTAACACTGTTTTTGCGCAATATCTAGGTATTATGTACATCCCAAACTCAGGCGAGCTAGTGGTTTTTTGCGCAGCGCTGGTGGGGGCTTGTATTGGGTTTTTGTGGTACAATGCACACCCTGCACAGGTATTTATGGGCGATACAGGCTCACTGGCGCTAGGTGGCATAATTGCCACATTGGCTCTGGTATTGCGTAAAGAGCTGCTGCTGCCCTTGCTTTGCGGGATATTTGTTATTGAAAACCTCTCGGTTGTTATGCAGGTAAGCTACTTTAAGTATACCAAAAAGAAATACGGGCAGGGCCGTCGCATCTTTCGGATGAGTCCGCTGCACCACCATTACCAGAAAGCCAACATTCCTGAGCCCAAGATTGTAACCCGTTTTTGGATCATTGGCATTGCCCTAGCGGCCATTACGTTAGGCACGCTCAAACTACAGTAAGGGGCAGCAAGCCGCTCTATAAACCATACCATAAACATGATTGTAATACTAGGAGGAGGTGAAAGCGGTATAGGAGCCGCACTACTGGCAAAAGCCAAAGGGCTGCCTTGTATTGTATCTGATAACGGCACCCTAGACACAGCCAGCAAAGCCGCACTTATAGGCGCAGATATCCCTTTTGAAGAAGGCGGCCATACAATGGCCACCGTTCTGGCAGCTACCTTGGTAATAAAAAGCCCTGGCATACCCCCCAAGGTACCTGCAGTATTGGCAGCGCTAGAGGCTGGCATACCTGTTATAGACGAGCTAGAATTTGCCTTTGCTTACGTGCAGGGCCGCACTATCTGCATTACCGGCAGCAACGGGAAAACCACCACAACCTTACTTATATATCACATTTTAGCAGAGGCTGGCTTTTCTGTTGGGCTGGGAGGCAATATAGGTAAAAGCTTGGCAGGGCAGCTGGCCGCAGGTTTGCAGCCAGACTGGTGGGTGCTAGAAACAAGCAGTTTTCAGCTAGATGGCTGGCGCACCTTTAGGCCAGATATTGCCTTGGTGCTCAATATTACGCCAGACCATCTAGACCGCTACGGGAGTATGGAGCCCTATGCAGATAGCAAACTATCTATTAGCCGGCATCAAAAATCAACAGATACTTTAATTTATTTTAAAGACGGAGGCTGGATAGAGCGCAAACTAAATGAGCGTACCCCGCCCAGCCGCTTACTAGCCTTTACCCTACCTTACAGCCAAGACCAAGCTGCCTGGGCCACCACAGAGGCGTTGCATTTCTTAGTAGGTGCAGACCATACAATCATAAACCTAGCGCATTTGCCCTTAAAGGGTCTGCATAACCAGCTTAACATGCTGGCCGCTGGCCTAGCGTTACTATCGGCGGGGGTGTCTTCTGTTGCCCTAGAGTGGGGGCTGCACTCTTTTATAAACGCGCCCCACCGGCTAGAGCTAGTGGCAGTAATAAACCAAGTATCTTTTATTAACGACTCTAAGGCCACAAACCCAGACTCTGTGCGCTATGCCCTAGAAGCCATGCAAAACCCGGTGGTGTGGATAGCCGGCGGTAAAGACAAAGGCAATGATTATACCCCACTAGAAGAGCTTGTGCGTAATAGGGTAAAGGCGTTAATATGTTTAACTAAATACCCAGAACCACTTTTGGCGGCCTTTCAGACTATTGTGCCCAATATACAGGTAACTGAGTCTATGGCAGACGCTATCCAAATTGCCTGTAAGCTGGCGGCCCCTGGCTACACCGTACTGCTATCACCGGCATGTGCCAGTTTTGATTTGTTTAAAAACTACGAGGACCGCGGAGACCAGTTCCGCACAGAAGTACAAGCCCTGGCTAAATAGTTTGATAGGCCTGCCAGCGGAGGATAAGTTCTGCAAAATCTGGGGGTAGCGGCGCCTCAAAAAATACGGGCTTGCCCGTGGCTGGGTGCTCAAAACCTAGCGTGGCCGCGTGCAGCGCCTGCCTGGGGCATATTTGCAAGCATCCCTGCACAAAATTGCGAAACTGGCCTGTCTGAGGGCCTTTTAATATTTTATCGCCGCCGTAGCTAGTGTCTGCAAAAAGGGTGTGGCCGGCATATTTCATATGGGCACGTATCTGGTGGGTACGGCCTGTTTCTAAGGTGCATTCTATCAGGCTGGCGTACGCAAAGCGCTCTAGCACTCTGTAGTGGGTAATGGCATGGCGGGTGCCCTCGCCGCCTTCTGGCTTAGCCTCTACAAGGCGCCTATCTTTTAAAGCGCGGCCTAAGGGTACGTTTATGGTGCCGGCCTCAGGGTCTGGCAGGCCCCAGACTAGAGCTCTGTATTTGCGCTCTATGGTGTGGGCAAAAAACTGGCGGCTTAGTTTCATCATGGCAAGATCTGTTTTTGCCACTACCAGCAGGCCGCTTGTGTCTTTGTCTATACGGTGCACAAGGCCAGGCCGCACAGGTGCAGAGCCTGCAGCTAGCTGATGGGCAAAGTGATAAACCAGCGCATTTACCAGCGTGCCCGTCCAATTACCAAAAGCTGGGTGCACTACCATGCCGGCGGGCTTATTTACCAAAAGCAGGTGCTCATCTTCATATACAATATCTAGCGGAATGTCTTGGCCCAGCAGCTCATCTGTGCGGGGTGGGTCTGGCAGGGTAAGGGTAAAAACATCGCCTGGTTTTACTTTATAGCTGGGCTTTAAGAGTGTGTTATTTACACGTACAAACCCAGCCTGCATGCCTGCTTGTATGCGGGTGCGGCTGGCGTTTGCCACACGCACAGCCAAAAACAGATCTGCCCGCATGAGTTGCTGGCCCCTGTCTGCAACTATGCGGTAATGCTCAAAGCCAGACTCTTGTACCTCCTCTGCCTCTAGAAAAGGTATATCAGGCAGGTCAGTATCCCCTGGGTCAGTATCCCTTGGGTCAGTATTAAGCAAAGCAGCGTCAGACATGGCTACAAATATCAGGGGCTGGGCACACTAGGCTGTAATTTTTTGGGTGGATGTTTCTAGCACTGCATTTACGGCACCGCCCATCCGCCAAAAATTCCGCTCATGTAAATTGACATTTTGTTTGCACATTACGTATGTGTGTGTACACTAAAGTTACCCTTAAATCAGTTTTTAAGTCTGCTGCTCCTTGTTTTTAAACACGATGCTTAGCCCAAAAAACTACTGGGGTGGGCACTAGCCCAGTTTTATCTTTCCTTTCCCTTTTATGCTACCTACTATGTTTTCTAAACATCTTCCACTTTTTGCTGCTGCCACGCTTGGCTCTGGCATTACGCTAGCGGCATTTTCTTTTTTGGGCATGGGCACTACAGAGGTGATAACCTTGCACCAGGCAGCTGCCAACCCGCAAGCCGTTAGCACCACAGCATCTGCATCAGCACTTAGCTCTGGATCTGGGCTTATAGCTGGCTCTGCGCCTAGCGCTGGCGCCCCGTTTGATTTTACTGCTACGGCAGAAAAGGCTTCTCCGTCTGTTGTTCATATTCTGGCCACTATGCCTAAGCCTGCTGGCGCGCGTAAGCAGCCTAGAGGGCAAGATCAATTGCGTCAATTTTTTGGAGATGATTTCCCCCCTTTAAATGAGTACCGCCAAGGGCCAGCCCAGCCGCAAGTAGGCTCTGGCTCTGGGGTAATTATAAGCAAAGACGGCTATATCGTAACCAACAACCACGTAGTAGGTGGCGCGGCAGAGGTAGAAGTTATTCTTTTTGATAAACGCACCGTAAAAGCCATAGTTGTGGGCACAGACCCCAGCTCAGACATTGCCGTAATCCGTATTAAAGAAGGTGGCCTGCAGCCGCTGGCTTTTGCCAACTCCGATGATGTTAAAACTGGACAGTGGGTTATGGCCATTGGCAACCCGTTTAATTTAGAAAACACAGTAACGGCCGGTGTAGTATCTGCCAAAGGCCGCAACCTGCGTATTGTGCAAGACAGCATGGCCATAGAGAGCTTTATCCAAACAGATGCAGCTGTAAACCCAGGCAACTCTGGTGGGGCACTTGTAAATCTAGACGGCAACTTAATAGGCATAAATACCGCTATTGCTAGCCCCACGGGTACTTTTGCTGGCTATTCATTTGCTGTGCCGGGCAATATTGTGCACAAGGTTGTAGAAGATCTTATTAAATATGGAGTGGCGCAGCGCGGCCTGCTTGGGGTGCAAATACAAGATATTAACACCAAACTAGCCGAGGATAAAAACCTTAAAAACACCAAAGGCGTCTATGTAGCTGCCGTGGGCCAAGGCTCTGCCGGGGCCGATGGCGGCATAAAACAAGGCGACGTTATCGTATCTGTAGATGGCAAAGCAACGAGCTCATCTGGCGTGCTGCAAGAGGCCATAGCCCGCCACCGCCCGGGCGATAAAGTAACGGTAATGCTAGACCGTGCCGGCGCACAAAAAACCATAGCTGTTACTCTAAAAAACAAAGCTGGCTCTACTGAGGTGGTTAAAAAAGAAACCAAAGGCCCACTAGCCTTAGGCCTAGAGCTTAAAGAAGTAGATGCAAAAATGCTAAAAGATGTTGACGCCGCTTACGGTGTGAAAGTAGAGCGCATTACCCCAGGTTTAGTGCAAGAACAAACCGACATGCGCCCCGGCTTTATAATCACTAAAATTGACAAAAAACCGATTAAAAATCTGGCAGATGCTAAAGAGGCTCTTAAAAACGCCAAAGAAGGCGTGCTCGTAGAGGGTGTATACCCCGGTATGCCAGGCACAATGTACTATGCCTTTGGGCAAGGCAATTAGCACTCGCCCTTGCCCTGCTACACTTGCAAAGCCAGCCCGCACCCAGGCTGGCTTTGCAGGTTTTAATTACAGGTACGGGTAGTACACTATCTACTGATGTAGCAGCATAGGTATAGTTGTGGGGGGCAGATGCATCTTCGTACCCCAGATTGTATGCAGACACCAGAACCCCAGCGCGTAGTAAACTTTCTGGTACAAGCCCGCTTGTTTGCCCTTGTAGTGGTGGCTGCCACGGTGGCTCTACCCTTTGTGCGCCCGCTAAACGGGGGCAGTATTATTACCGCGCTCAGCTTTTCTTTTTTTTTGCGGCTGGCTAGCTTAGGGTGGCGGCTGCCTGTGCCCGCCGTGCGTAGTGCACTTGCGTGGGGGCAGCTGGCGCTTTTTGGGCTGTTTGCTGCGGGATGCTTTTGGGTAGTAGATATGGGCTTTAGCCCCACTCTAGATGTGCGGCTAGGTCTGGCGGCTTTTCCCGCTCTGGTGCTCTTTTACCCATTGTCTGATAAAGACCGAGATGCTACCCTGTTTTGGTTTTCAGTTTCTGTGAGCATAATGGGCCTGGTATTGCTGGCAACCGCGCTACGGTTGTATTTGCTTTTTGGGCATAGTTATTATTTTGCGGGGGCCAGCCTTGCTTATCCGCTAGGGCTGCACAGAGTGTATTTTGCTTTGCATGCCTTAGCTGCTTTAGTGTTTGTGCAAATGGCAGGCAAGCGGTGGTTAAATACAGCTGGCTGGTGGTTGTGGCAGGTTTTTTTGGCCGGGTTTGTAGTCTTGCTTGCCAGCAGAAACGTAACGCTGCTTATGCTAGTGCTAACGCTGGTGTACATTTTCTGGCAGATATACACCAAGCATGCTCGGCTGGCCCTTGTGGTATTTATAAGTGTAAGCCTGCTAGTTGCGGCCAGCTTTCAGCTGCCTTATGTGCGCGGTATATTTTCTGTGGCCACAAATCCTAGAACAAGCTGGGGCACACCCGCCACCGCAAACCCATCAGACGGAGTGCAGATGCGGTACTTTATTTTGCAAGCAGCCCGCAAAGCACTAGCCACTATGCCACCATGGGGGTATGGCACAGGGGCGGCCCGGCATGTACTAACCACCGAGTACCAACGTATGGGCTTTCAGATTGGGGCAGAGGGTATGCTTAATGCCCATAACCAATATGTAGAGACCCTGCTAGATATTGGCTGGCTGGGCCTTATACTACTTTTGTGTATACTCTTTTATGGCTTTTACGTAGGGCTAAAGGGTAACCCTGCACTTAGCATCTTTATGGTACTATGTGCTGGTGCGTTTATGACAGAAAGCTATTTAGAGGCCCAAAAGGGTGTTGTTTTTATGACTCTTTTTTGGACAGTGCTGGGCACTGCCCCAACTAAAAAGTCTATATAACTAAAAATTCTATCTAACTAAAAAGGGTACACTACCAAAAAAGCGCACACAACTAAACACTTAGTTAGTTAACCAATTCTTGAGCGCCGCAGGTGTTTTGCCGGGCATGCTTATCTGCCACCGCCAGCAAGGCGAGGCCCCCACATTAACCATAAAGGTTTTACTCTCTGCCCCACGGGTGGCCTTAATTTCCACGCTTTGATATTCTACAAAGGGCAGATCCTCTTCTCTGTAGGGCTCCAGAAGGGGTTTATTGTCTAGCTCTGTGAGCACATCACCCACATGTATGCCGGCCTTTTCTGCCGGGCCTGCCCGCCATACGGCCTGCACAAGTATGCGCTCGCCAGCCCGCTGCTGGGTTATGCCTAGCCAGGGCCAAAATTTATCTTTGCGGTGGTCTATAGGCAATAACCCTACCCCAACCGCTAACAGATCTATATCTGGTAGGGCAGGTTTTGCTACCAAATCTTGCAGCCATTTTGATTGGTCTGAGCCACAAACATTTGTTAGCGCCTCAGCTATTGCCTGCCTGCTGGCATAAAATTGGGGGTCATTTTTTGCTTTTTGCCACAGGGCCCGCATAACGTCATCCAGGCTTTTGGCACCCTTGGTAATGGTGCGTATGTGCATATCTAGCGCCCAGCCTACTACAGAGCCTTGGGTGTAATAGTTTGCCGTTACGTTTATAGAGTTCTCATTGGGTCTGTAGTACTTTATCCAAGCCTCGTAACTAGCATCTTCTAGGCTTTGTACCCGCCAGCCTTGGGTATTGCCGGCTCCGTTAATATTGGCATTTAGTATGGCCAGATATTCTTTTGGGGTGTACTTGCCTGCACGGGTGGCCAGTAAGTCATCATAATAACTTGTAATACCTTCTGCAAACCAAAGGGTATTGGTGTAGTTTTCTGTCTGATAATCAAAGGGGCCCAAGCGCCGGGGCCGTATACGCTTTACGTTCCAGAGGTGGAAATACTCATGGGCTACTAGCGATAAAAACCCTTTAAACATCTTAGGGTCTTGCAGTAAAAGTGGGTTACCCTGCAATACGGTAGAGAATTTATGCTCAAGCCCACCACCGCCACCGCTTAAGTGGGTTATAAACAGGTACTCTTTAAGCGGGGGGGTATCTGGGGCAAAAATCTTATTGGCTTGGTGGGTTACATCTGTAATATCTGCCAAGTTAGCTTCTGTAAAAGATAACGTGGCCGGATAAGTGGCCAAGCGGTAAAGCACCCCATCACGCTCTACTCTTTGTTCTTTATGGCTGCCAATCTCAAAGGGAGAGTCCATAAGTTCGTCTAAGTCTGATGCTATGTATGCCCCACTCTTTAGGGGCAGTGGGGTGGATATTGTTGCCCACCCGTTTGGTAATTTTAAAGTTATGGCATGCGGCTTTGCAGCTAAGGCCGGGTTATAGACCAAAACAGCTGCAGGGGTAAAGAAACAATGGCTGGCATCTACATGGGCATTGCGTACAGAAAGCTCATTGGCATAATGCCTGTATTTTATGTGGAAAGGCTTACCGCCATGGCTCACCAGCCAGCTGGCTTTGTTTTGGCGCTCTAGCGTTAGGGGTTCACCAGCGTCATTCTGGGCCTCTATATACTCCATGTTTTTGGTATATTCACGCACTAGGTAGCTGCCGGGGGTCCATACGGGGTGATTTATTATATCTTCTTGGGTGCCTGCGGGCTCAAACCGGGCATCAATTTCTAAAAGATGGGCGTTCAGATTCGGAAAAGAGATCTGGTATTGGGTTTGGGCAGTTAGTTTAGCAGGCATGAAAAACCACAAGATCAAAAGGATGGCGCCAGGAGCGCGTAAAACTGTAGGCATGTGTAAGATAAGGCTTTTGGCCAGCATTTTAGTTTGTATGGTGGCGGTGGCTGGCTGCCAAGAGGCGACCAAAGTTCGGGAATGTTTGCCCCTTGCAGACTA
>Ga0163144_10008213_pt1 | contig 22626 bp, 30 predicted proteins | sample OliLak19BULKMAT1_FD_123175 | JGI IMG/M metagenome (GOLD analysis project Ga0163144, IMG submission 123175) | Freshwater microbial mat bacterial communities from Lake Vanda, McMurdo Dry Valleys, Antarctica - Oligotrophic Lake LV.19.BULKMAT1 | ecosystem: Environmental > Aquatic > Freshwater >...
ATAATTCAATGTGGTTATTATACAGCACAATCAACTATATTGCAATACGGCTAAAGCCTAAAAGCGTCTAACCCCACGACTAAAGTCACGGGGCTTGCGACGGGCTAAAGCCCCAAGAGGTCAACAATATGTCAACAACTTGGGGACATTCCTACAAAAATAAGACGTTCCACTCATACGGCACACCCCCCACTCTCTTGCTGTACGGTTACAGGACGGCAAGGGGTAGCAAGCTAAAACGCTTGCACCTCATACGCCGGAGGGGCTTGTGTATCGCGCTCACACGGCAAGCTGCACCTAGCGTCATGGGGTGCTGTGCAATGTCACGTTCCGATTGATACTGACGGCACATCAAAGCAGTGTTCGCTGTAATGTCATGAGAATACGCCTTCTCGCCTACCGCAAGCAATAAAGTCTATGACACGCGAATAGACAAGGCTACACCCCCACAAGTCGTGACGCTCCACAGCCGCTAAAGCGGCGTGGCTTCCAGTCCAACGCATGTCATGGTGTTTCGCTTTTTTGGAAGTGAGGGTCGTATCGTTGGATACCGTAAAAGCGAGACGTTCTATATAGTGTGGGTAGATTGTAGCTTTACCCTCTATGATCATAAGTAAGACACCCCTTCTTCAGGGGTGTTTTTGTTCTCACTTACAACAGCTACAAAGGAAAATCTTCCTCTTGTCCGTCGTCCGGCTCTTCGTCGGCAAAGGGAATCTCTTCCTCTTCTTCTGGTAAAGGCGCACCATGTTCTGGGTTCAGTAGTTCGGTGACCTTGTACAGCTTTTCAGCCGTCACCGAACCTACTACAAAGAAGCCTTCACGACCCGGCACCCCTGCAATGACACTGTAGGGGCGAGTTACTTCATTCCCGTCAATGTCCAGTTCGGGGTGCTTAGTAATCAAGCCCTCCGCCGTAATGCGTCCCACTTTTTTCATTGCGTCCATTAGGCAGCTGCCTCGAAGTCAGTTTCGGATAAGATACCCACACGATCCGCCAATGCGCCTGCTGCCGTCAGCGTTGCAAGTCCTGCTAACGTTGCGGAGGCGAGTGCGGTCTTTGTGCCATTCTTTACCATTTCGTTGGCAGCCGAACCCAACGTTATGACAGTGGACGTGGGCTTGTAGGGAAGTTGAATGGCGGTTCCGGCTGCCGACATAAGGGCAGTGGTCAGCGCCAACGGCTTCGACGTAACAATCGCTTCCATAAGGGTCTTGCCCTTTGCCACACCCGTTGCTCCTGCGGACAGCGCCAAGCCGTGTGGCTCGTATGCCATGAGTGAGGGGGCGACGGTGTAAGAGACTGGACCTTCTGCCTGGAAGGACATAGCCGCAAAGCCCGGCTGAATCTGGCAGCGACCAATAAGATAGTTGATCCACAATTTTTCACCGTCGCTGCCTGCGTCAGTAGAAACAAACTGCGTGGATAACAGCAAGCCGCACTGAGGCAAGTCCGCTTTGTTGATATTGTCGCTAAAGCGATTCCAGCGTGAGTTGGTTGTGCTGTCAAGCGCGGAGTCCGTCGCCATTGCGTGAAACTCTGCATTGAGATCGCCCAACGTCAAAGGAAAATTGCCGAAGTCGGACGGACCAAACATGATCGAACCGAACACCTTATCGCCACCCGTCAACTGACGAATGACACGCGCCGGAGTCGGCACGTTCGCCGCTTGCGCGTATTGCAGCAACAACGGAGCCATAATCAGCGACGCCGTTGGCGCGGCTGCAAGCGCCGCATCTGCTGCTTCCTTGCCGAGCTTGCCGTAGGCAAACCCGTTACCACCCACGCGCCAAGCCTGCACATATTGCAGACCGACGACGTAACCACTTTTACTAGCCATTGAGCGATTCCTTTCCGGCTGTCATAACGATATTTAGCACGAGATCAAGTGCAACCACGTCCTCGCCGTTGGGAGCAGGGACTTTGATTAAGCCGCTGTCCTCAACAATGGGCGCAGTGCCTTGACCCGGCACAATCCCCACGCAATAGCGCAATGGGGGAAGGTGTGTTGTTTGGAGTTCGCGGTGCAGGAAGTAGTAAGCATGGGCGCGTGTAAACCAGTGCGTTCCCTTGCGATACAACTCACTGTCGGAATCCAAATCACTAGACCCCTCCTGAATGGGAGCGATCACGATACGCTGCACATACTGACGCGGCACAACCAAGCGCCCGGCATTCGGGTTCTGCGCCGCAAACGTGCCTCTATAGAAGTGATAGGCACAGGGCATAGCGTCCGCGACAATGGCGCTCGACGGCGGCATTGCCCACGCTTGCTTGAGTCCCATGTCCAGCGCACACTCGGCTAGGCGCTCCATAACCAACTCTTCAAACGATAAGCCGCTGTATAGCCAGTTGCTCATGGGGTGACTCCCATAAAGCGCACTGACTTACGGAGTTGCTCGATCATTGCTTGCAAGTCTTTGGGCATAACCGTAAAGTCTGCCGGAACGGTGATCTCCCCCATTTGCACCAAGCCAAACAGAGGGTTATCCCCTAGCTTGTCATACCAGCGCACCATGCGTTTGATCGCACGTTGCACGAGGGTATCGGGCTGAAACAGGTAGATTGCTGTGCCAGAATCGTGAGGCGTAGCCGAGCTGCCATTGTGCGCCCGTGAGACGGTCAATGTTCCTGTCACAACCGTCTCAATGAGCATGTACTCCTCACCTACCCGAATGACCTGCCCACGTTCCAGACCCACGGCATTGTTAATGCTAAGGGTCGCTTGAACCGCGTCCATTGCGCTGGTTAAAGTTTTGAGGGTATTGACCCACCGTCCGCCGTAACCCCACACACCCCGAATGGCAATGGCGCGGCGAGCGTTTGTGCCGGGTTGCCAGAGCAGGGTTTGGTTGGTGATCTCAACGGACGAGTAGTGGGTGATCGGATTGTCCGGCAGTAACACGTAGTCATTTGTAGAAACGGTTACCCCGTCGCCATTGGTTACGCTGAGCAGCTGCTGACAATCCGCCCTCAACAGCAGTTCGCGCCCGTCAATGTCGCCCCCATGCTTTACTGACTTATAGTCATAGCGATAGGTAGCGATCACATGATCGAAGCGCCGATTGCACAGCGATTCCAACACCTTGCCGCACTCTTCGATCAACTCATAGACCCGTCCCTTAAAGGTGTCCGTGTCTAAACTGGTGCGAAGTTCGGCGGCGGCTTGCGCGAGGGTAATGTACTGCATTAAGGTTGGCTTTCCTTTACGGCTTGCAGTTCCAGCAACTTAATTAGGTCAAATTTCTTTGCCCCTGCTGGAATCTCAATGCCTTTTTCGGTCAGCAGTTCGGTCAACTCTTTCACGCTCATAGCGGAAAAGTCCGGCGTGTTATCGCTTTCCTCTTCCCCACTAGGTGGTGTTTCCAGCCACACGGCATGACCGTTGGCGACGAGGTACGCCGCATTCTCGACGTTGGCGCTGTCGTACACGCCTGCCACGAGCAAGGTATCAGCGTAGCGGTCCTGGTAGTTGTTGAACAATTCAAACTTTGCCATAGGGAATCCTCAGATAAATGTCACTTACAACTGTTGTAAGTGACATTTGAGTTCAATTTGTGTTAGATGGCGGAGAAGGCGACGGTAGCCGACGCGATCACCTGCAAGCGGTTGGCACTAACCACACGGGCGAGAACAAAGTCACTGGCGCTGTCGAGCGTCACGCGGTTATTCGTCCCGTCCCATGTGTAGCCTGCCGGCAGGGTCACGGTATGCGCCTGTGTGCCAATGGTGGAGCGAATGAGAAACTCGCTCCCCAGTTTCAGGTTGGCGAAGGTCGCCGCGATCACGCCCGTGTTGTTGGTCAAGTTGACCGTGCCGGACACGTTCGGGATTGCGCCGCTTGCAATGAGGGTGACGGTATCGGACAGTACGTCCGCGACCTCCTCCTGTTTAACGTTGGTTAGCTTACCCATGTCAAGCCTCCTTTATGGGGTGATCTTGACGTTGTAGGCAATCTTGGAAGCGTGACTATCACGGGCAACCAAGCCCCAACGCATGTGTGCGACCAACTTGTGACTGTCGCTCATAGGGTCGTAGGTCAGCGAGGTCTTGATACGACGCTTCCAACGAGCTGCCCAGCGGCTGGCAACAATCAGCGCCAAGCGTCCGCGTATGTTGTTTGCCGGAGTGGTGACGGCAACCTTGCCTGCGGTGTTCGCCAAGCCCATAAACGCAGATTCCATGAGCGCGATTTTCCAGATTGAGCTAATCGCACCTTCAAACAGCGTTGCGGCGCTGTCGGCGGTGTCACGAGTCTTGAAGCTGGAAATGTTGCTGCTGGCAATAGCAACGTCACTGTCTACCACGTAGAGCAGTTTCGAGCGATCTTGACGCAGTTTCACGGGCAACAACTGGAACAGGCGCAGGTACAGTTCTTCGTCAACCATGTTCAGCGCGTCCATACTGCCTGCCGTAAACGTGACCAACGGCAGCTTCAGCATACCATTGAGCAAGCTGTAAGCCGGACGGTTAGGCGCGGCGGCAGGTGTATCGTCAATGGCGTTGATATTGACGTTGGCACCTAGCGCGGTATCGCCGTTTAGCAAGATACTCTCGATTTGCTCCGGCGCAGTCACTTGGATTTTGCGCTGTGCTTCGGGGACGATTGAGATAATGCTGTCTTCATTGAGTTCTTCACTCATGAGAATGGCAACGCTCAACTTCGCTACGTTCAGCTTGACCTTTCCCGTACCCACTTTGGACGGGCTGAAGGTGGGGGTCACATTGCCGGAACTGGTATCGTAATTGCTGGCTTCGCCTGCAACGTACCATGTCGGGTCTGCGCCTTCGACTTGAATGTCTTCGCCTTCCCAGCCTTGCGGCAGTTCTTTATCGTCCAAGCCCTTGCTACGCAGCGCGTCATACAAAGGTGTTTGGTTACGAATGTCTTCCCACATGGACGTGCCGTGCAGGTCGTACACCCATTCGTCGCCGAAGCCCACCAGATCGGCTTGCATCACTTCGTCAGCACGAATGGTCAGGGTAGAGCGAACAGCAGGGTTGTCGGCGTAGCTTTTGCCTGCGTCACGGGCTGCCGTGGCACGGGTCGCCAATGCGCGGAACAATTCGTTGGAAGGGGTCAGTGTGCCTTCACGCGGTTTGGCGGAGCGCGTCAGCATGTACGCGAGTGCCAGTTCACTATCGTCAAGGTGGGCGTACTTGTCGGTCACGCGAATGTTGCGCGGCGGTGTGGCAGCGTTGCCGTTGCGAGCCGCCGGAACTTTGGCAGGTAATGCCGCGTCACGTTCATGCTGACGGTTGCGCTGGGCGCTACGACCATTGTTGACCAATGCGGCGAATGCAGCAATGAAGTCAGCGTTGGAATTGGCATCAGGCGCGTCGTCGGTGCGTTCTTCGGGCATTTCTTCGGCAGGAGGCGTTGCCGCTTCTTGCATAATTGCCATGATTTCTTCGGGGGTTATGCCGTCAGCTAAGAGGGTCGCCAGTGCGTCTTGTGTAGACAACTCCTGTCCTTCCGCGTTGAAAACGGCGCGAAAGTGGGTCAGTTCACGGAGTGCTACCGCACGAGTGATCTCTTGCCGAGCGGCGTTATAAAAACGCTGCATGGTAGAGTCCTTTTTCTCGTTGGGAAGGGTGCGCTGGCTGTGTGCTAAAGCATTCCGCTTCCCGGCACTCCGTATCAGCTGCACTACTGGCATCCTACTCTCAGCCGGTGAATCTGTCAAACTTAGCTCGGCTAGTAGCCAATCCACGAAACGTCCGTCCGTGTCAAAATTAACTAAGTGTTCGGCTGTGCCGGAGCTAGTGGCGTGTTTACCTTGTTGGATTTCCTTCAACACGCGGTTAAAGTGAGGACTACTACGATCTAGTAACCCGTTGAATCCAATGCCAAGATCGTCGAAAAAAACTTCGGTCACACTACCTACAACTGCCCGTGCAATCGTCGGGTCTTTACTGTGTTGATAGATCAGGGGAATGGGGAGGAAGTCTAAACCTAAGTTGGGAGGATTGGCGCGGTCTGCCCATGTCCCGTAAGAATCGGTTTGCTCAGGCGACCCCCACAGCATGATATAGCCTGTAATTTCGCCGAGTACGGTATTCGACAGCCGGACGGTGCGGCTTGGTGCGGTCAGTGGAGCGAGGCGCGGCATGTATTGTTCTCCCTATGGTAGCAGCCTCCCCACTGCACCCTGTAATCCATTACGTATAACGGCATTGTAATCGCGTATGGCAGTTGGATTTGTGACTGTCTCACGAAGCGGGGTCCATGTGCCGGCGTGGTAGTGCGACTGATCGCCCTCGTCACCAATAACCTTCTTGGCATAAGGGGTGTTCGTCCCAACCTCAATGACCCACAGATTGTTAGAGGGGTGCAGCACACGGCTCGTAATGGACTTGCCGAGCGTCCCTGTCCGCTTATAGGGGATACCGCCCTTCTCGCCTAACTTAATGACGAAGTAAGCCTGCTTGTCGCTTTTGAACTTAGAGAGGTAGGGTTTTGTGGGACGACCAAAGGCAGTCGTGCGCGTGTAAAACTTAGGCAGAGGCTTCCTGCTCGGCACAGGATACTCACGCGCTTTGCTCTCCGCGACCACGCCGACGGTTGACGCGATCTGGAAGAACAGCGCGTCACGTTGCGATTTGCTCAACACCGAGCGAAGGCGTTTGGTTAGTTCGCTAAACGCCTTATCACTTGCTTTGAAAATAATCAGCTTGTCGGTCATGCTGCCTCTAGGCTAAAGTCAATCTCCACAATCGGACGCATGAAGCAGCGACAACCGGGGTGTGCCGGAATGTTGAAGGTCTGCCCAGCAAACTTGGACGTGTCCACACCGCCGACGCTGCGCCCATCATGCACCCACCCCGTATCAAACGCGGCTTCCCTGCCCTGTAGGGGTCGGCAGATCGGACACACATGCTCGTCTTTCACAGTCTGGTACGCGGCACGTTGTACGCCCACATTGCGCCAACGCTCTTTCGCGCCCTCGTTGTAAACCCGTGTGGTCTCGGTCTGGGCAATCAGCCGCGCGCGAACAGGGTCATTGAAGACGGTGTTTAATTCTCTGGTTAGTTCCTCCAGTGTACCGCCGCGCTCCAACCACTCGCTGACTATGCGGCTTACCTCGTCTTGAGTCGTGCCGTCAATACGGCTAATCAGACTAAACGTATATTGCGTGGCAAAGCGAATCGCTTCCTCGCTTTGGAGTTTCCAATTCAACGAGAGATCAAGCTCGCGCAACGCCGAACGATAATCGGCACTGGCATTGTGGATCAGGCTTTCGTTTCCGGCTGCCATACCTGCCCAGATCAGTTTGAGCATTGCGCCGGGGTCGTCCGCCGTGCCGACCCATTCACGCACCAGATCGTCGTGCAAGGTTTGCAGGGTGAAGCTGATACTCAGGGCATTGGTCTCGGCGCTGACGGTTGGGGCAATGGTTTCCCATGCCTTCGCCATGTAGCCCTCTAACCATGCGTCACCAATCTCCGCTTGCAACTTGTCATACTCCGACCAGAAGGCTTCAAATTCTTCCGGCGTTGCAAACTGTTCGGGTTCTTCCAGCAGATTGTGAGGATTCAGAGTAGGGTTACGTGCCGCTTGTGCTAACTGGTCGCGCCGGACTTCCTCCCTAAACTCGCCACGTAATAAGCGTTTGGCTGTTGGGAACACGTCGGCAGGGGTCGCGCCCATACGCAGCGCCAAGTGGACGAAATCAGAGGTCGGGGTATCGGCAAGGCGTAGGGGCAGAAAGGGTTTCTTGCCCCTTGTGACGACGTGCTGCCAGTTCTTGAGTTCGGCTACTTCGTCCGGCGAAAAGCGTAACTCGTACTCGCCAACCACTTGATTGTTGTAGCGCACCTCTAGACAGTCCAGCACAATCGGATAGGCTTCACTCGCAATAGTTGGCGGTAGCTCCCCCTCATAGATTGCAAGCGGAATGATCGGCTGCCAGTCTTCCACATTTACGCCGATTCGTTCGCTGACTTGCGCTGAAAATTCGTACAAGCTCTCGCTGTTTGCCAGTGTCGCCACAATGTGATTATTGACACAATCAAACCGCGCAATGGACGTGTTGAACTTCTCAAGTTGCAAGTCTTCAAGCTGCGCCAATATGCCTTTCGCGTCGCCTAGTGTTGCGCCTTCTAAGGTGGCGAAGGTTACAAACCACTGATCGTCCGTCTCCCAGAAAGGGTTCGGCAACTCCTGCTCCGTGAGATAGGCAGACAGGGTACGACGGGCATAGCGCAGCATGGCGTTGTTCGCAAGCGACACACCCACTGTCACCCGACCTGCGGCGCGTGTGGGCGTGGCAGGCGCGGAAGTCGGCACGGGTGCAGGCAACACAGGAATCGCCTCGCGTACCCGACCCTCTACTTGCTCCAGTAGTTGGGTACTGTGCGCTTCTAACATAGAGCGTAGTGTGGTTTCCACGTCGGAGAGGGTGAAGGGGAACGAAGGCATGGCAGGAGCCGGCGCGGTTACGTTCTGCTCGGCAAGCTCTACCAGTTTGTTCAATGGCACAATGCCAATCGCCGTCTTGACCACACGCCCCATACCGAAGGGCATATCGGGTAAGCCGATTAAGCGCCGCACTTCGTCGAGGTAGGCAATGCCCGATTCCCACACGGAGAGCGCCGCTACAGGGTCACGCGATAAGTAGCCCTCCTCCACGTCAAGACCGACAAATTCGCGCCCCTCGTTGTAGGTCGCCATACCGCCGATAGTAACCGCTTGTGCCGTCTGCGCGTTTTCGAGGTTGGCATTGCTGAGTACCCCAATGCCTTTGCGGTTCACTTCCAAGCGGTAGTAACGCTTCTCGCGGAAGTCAGTGGCAAGCCACTGATCGTACAGCGTTTCGAGGATATGGTCGAGGCGTGGCAGCGCGACCCCTTCAATGTGACTGCGCTCAATCTGTCGGTAGGTGTTCTGTGCCGATAGTGCGTCGGCAGCCGTCGCCGCGCCGATCAACACAGGATTCACCTGCATAATCTTGCAAATATCTTCGGCGATCTCGCTGCTCACTTCGCCAATGGCAAGGTCTACCGGGTTCGGGGTGATCGGAATCCACTCCCAGTCTCCCCCCTGCACAAAGGTTTTGAAAGCGTTATCGCTGCCCTGAAATTGCTTCCAGTCCTGTTTCGCCCGCTTAATCTCGTCTTCGGTTTTCTTGCCCTTCGCAATCAGCATTCCGTCAGGACGCGCCATGTTGCGGAAGAAGGAGGCGCGGAACTTCTGAACACCCTGCTCTCCCAAAATGGGCGTAAGCGCCACTTCGACCCGGCTCTTGATCGTGAAGGACTGTGCCGGGAAGCAGACAATATCCTCTTGGGGAATTTCCTCTAACGCGCCGTCGTCACTTTGCACCCGATAGCGACAGCCTGCCGCGTCTTCAATCTTTTCCACTAGATCACAGTGCAACCATTGCAAGCCCGTTGGGTAGCCGGCTTTATTGCGCCACTTACGAACGTAGGCAACGTTGTAAATATTCAGGCTTGCGTCCACATACCAGATCACCGAAGACAGTAGCTTCATAGAGTTCATGATCGGGTTGAGGTCTGCCGCCTCGCCATTAGGTTCAACCACCATGAGGGGCAGCGACTTCACAGTATCGGCACGGTGAACCAAACACGCGAACGCGGTTGCGCTTGCCGTCGCTGCCTGAGTGAGGGCGCTCTCCTGCAACGCATAACCGTTCATGAGGGCGCGGAATTGTTGATCGAGGGTGCTGCGTGTGCCGGAGACTTCCGTCAGTTGATCGCCCGTTACCATAAAGACGGTGCGCGTCTCTGCCAACGCCATAAGTGCTTGTTCGTCTACCATACGCCCGTCCAACCTTTCCCGTTGCGTTTTGCGCCGGCGAGTGCGAGAACAAAACTATCTGCTGCGTCGTCTGCTAATCCTTGCGGCGCTCGTAGGGTGCTGCGCTCAATCGAGATTAGTTGGTCGTAGGTCTTGCGGCTGTGAATAATGGGAGTGCCGGCTTTCAAGAGGTCGCCGCCGTCGCTGTACATAATGTGCTTGCCTCGCGCACTGGACAGCCACCCCGTATTGTCGTCGTGTCCCGCCAACACTTGCAGCCCGCTATGCTCCTCCAACCACAACAGCACAGCATGACCGTGATTGTTGCGCTCAACCATAATCGAGGCTTGGTTGTAGTAGTCGCCAATCGTGTCGGCGTATCCGGCAAGCACGGCAAAGTGAATCTTGCCACTTAGGTGACAAACCTCTTCGAGCGTGTCCACGTCCAACACCGTGATACTGCTATCGTCGCTGGTATCCTTGCCCTCTGCTGGGTCAACGCCCAACACATAGGCTTTGCCCTTTGTCGGCGCGGCGTAAAGGTGTAGGTCACTAATGGCGGGTGCGTCGCTGAGTGGCAGCAGGTCACGTTTTTGGTAGCACTGCTCAACCCAACCGCTTTCGAGCAGCTTGTCGCTGGTACGTGCCGAGAGTGCTTGTGCGTCGGTTGCCGGGTACTGCTCGTGCAGGTCGTCCAGCGTCATGTTGCGTGATTGCTTCTCATACCATGCTGCGTCACGCAAGGGGTGAACATGCCAGGGCAGGAAGATCGCTTTGAAGCTGTTCTCGCCTTGTGCCGCGCCTCTGTACAATTGCTTAAAGTATGAGTTGGGCTTCTTTTTATCGGCACGACTAATCAGCGCCAACTTCCCTCCAGCGTTGACGGTAGGTTCAACTCGTCCGAGTAGCTCTTTCAAGTCCGGCACAAGATCAGCTTCGTCAATGAAGGCAAACGTGGCACTGTAAGAATCCCCTGCATTACTTGGGAAGGCACGAATGCCAGACAGATTGGTCAGCCGGAAATGGGTGATGTCGTCCTTGATAATCCCACGCGCTTGCAGGAATTCGGGGAGGTGCGTGTACATGCCGCGCAGACGCTCATTGCTAATGAGGTACATAGCTTCGTCCTCGCGCTTGCTAAAGACAAGGCACTCAGCAATCGGACGAAACAGCATAAGCCATAGGGCATACGCCATCAGAATCCATGTGAGTCCCATTTGCCGCGCCTTCAACCCGATAAACTCTTTCGCGGCGTGCAGGGTATCTACCACGTGACGCTGGAAGCCCCACAGCAAAAAGGGAATCCAGCTTTTAGCGACGGGATCATAGATTTTGATATAAGTGGTTATGAAATATGCCGGGGAGAGGGCGCACTTCTTCACTTCCATAAGTTCATTTTCCGTCACGTTGCGCCTTCTCCCATGCTTCGAGTTGCGCGAGTACGGCGGCGAGGTCGTCAATCTTGGTTTCAATCTCAATCGGCTTGCCGTCGTTGCCCGTGATCTGATTCTGGGTCACGCGCTCCGGCAGCCCTACCGCCCGTCTACCCTGCTGACTAATGTCATTACGCCAACGGCTGATCTTCTCCCAGTCGCTCGTGTTCAATTCCATGAGCTTGACCTTTGTCCCGTCGTCCAGCGTTTCGGTATGGGTGCGCTTGTGCAACTTGGTTTTCTCAACGAACTCGCGCCACTTGCGAAGCTGTAACTCATAGTCGCTGGTCTCGTTCTCAAGAATCTCGTCTCGCCGTTTCTTGAGCAGCGCTTCACGATCTTTAAGAGCAGCCTCTGCCTGTGCTTTGTCGTAGTCGCGCACCCGTTCAACCCAGTTGTATTTACGCGACCAACGACTAATGAGCGCGGTACTTTTGCCTAACTTATTTGCTACCGACTCATGAGAGCGATTCACGCCCATATCGCGGTAAAGACCGAAGGCTTCAAAGGATTTATCGGTGTCAGTGGACTGCCATTCCCAACTGTTACTCACGGGAGGTCTTTCTATTGCGTGACGACGTTATTGTTGTCAGTGTAGCCGTGCGAGGAAGGCAATTTGTACAAACACAAAGCGACGCGGAGGGGGAAGGCGCGTCGCTTTGTGTCGTCATTGGAGACTTCTTAACAGTAGCGCAAATGGTGAGGTTACTTGTGCAACGTGGTAAGCGCGACAAACTCTACAGTCCCCACAATCTCATTCTCTTTGGCAACAAGCCGGCGCTTGCCCATCAGTTGGTGCAGGGTCGCGTTAATGAACTGAATCGGCTGCTGCCAGAACAAATCTACTCCCTGCTCGGCAATGGCGTTAAGCGCATGTGTAGGTGATCCCGACTGACTTTGTGCGGCGAAACTCAGCAACTCCTCTTTATGCGTCACAAGTTTCTTGCGCCGCTTGCTGGCACTTTGAAGAGCGTTAGCGTAGTCCGATTGCAAGCCGTCTTAAGCCGCCGCTTGCAACATAATAAGGTTGCTAATTTCCTTACTCAATTTTTCCAGTTTGCCTTCGGCTTCGGCGATCTCTTTATCATAATCGCGCACGTCACTTACGCCCAGAAATGCGCTCAAGTCACGGCTCAAGATCAATGTTCGCAGCGCCTTGTCGAGGTATTGGTAGATAGTCTTGATATTAATTGTGGTGTTGTTATTGCATTGGCGGGTGCTCGTCGGGCTAGTGTAAGCAGAGCAACTCAGGGTGACGTAGTTGAGATCGTTATCCCTAGTAGTCATGTGGTAGCCGCACTGGTAGCAGACGATCAGTCCAGCAAACCCATGTCGCGGCTGCGCGGGGCGGTGGCTGCCACGAGTTTGCTCTCGCCGTGACATTTCCGCTTTCACCCGTTCGGCAAGGTCGCCCTCGTACACACTTGGCACCACGTTATAGTTCACTTGCACCTTGTCAGGAATAGGATTTCCAGCTTCACGCACCCACGGACCCCGTTCGCGGTGCTTATAATGACGCGCCATGTGTCCCCAAAACACAGGACTACTCAATAAACGCCAGTAGTATTTCGGTTGGTAGGGTTCGTTGAGAGCGTTGGCATAGCCATACTGGTCGAACATGGCTTGTTCAATTTTCCCGTAAGGCATTCCCGACAGCACTAACTCGGCAAGGTGCTGAAACTCCTGTATACGCTGAGGATTGACGACCACTTGCGAAACCTTGCCTGCCGTATCACGCAGTACCTGGTGGGAATCCGGCACACTGGCACTGGACGGAAGCCCACGTTGAAACAGCTTGTTCATGCCCTCCTGATTGCGTCGGCGCATTTCAGTCATTTCGCTCTGCACACGAAAGCCGTCCAGTGCCGACCAGCCGACATAGGTTTGCTTGTCGACCCAACCCGACGAAAATGTGTAGATTCGCGCTTCCGCTTCGACAATGGTACGCGCCGTGACATAAGCATGAAGCGCCTGAGTACGGGCGAAGCGGCTGCCGTCACGCACGACCAACACGTCGAAGTCCTTCGCAAGCCAGTGCGCTTCCAATTTCGTAAAGGCGAAAATGCCGGCGCGTTCCATGTCGCGCTTCGCGTCGTGAAAGTCTATGTAATCCCGTGAATGTCCCGGCACGACGAGGGTATCTACCAATGTCCACCCGTTGCTCTGGATCAGGGCAAGGTTGTTTTCGTGCTGCTTTGGGAGGCTGTCTTTGTCCTCATGGGTCTGCGAAACCGTGCTGACCGATTCCCAAGATATGGCGCGTAAGGTCATGGGCTAATTCCTTCATCCATGAGACATTGCTGGAACGGTGCATCAAGCGTAGGGGAAGCGTTGTGACAAGCCGTGATCTTATCGGGCATAATAGTCATGGCATTAACTGACCACTCGTAACACGTCGTGTTTTGTGGGTCAGCTTGAAAACAATACAACGTCAACCTGCCAACGATTGCGCCCTGCTCACGCGCCGGACGAAGCACGGTAATGTCATACGCGATATAGGCAGCAATGAACACAAGCACGATCACAACCCCTGTCACAATAGCAGTCATGAGTGGCGAACGGCGCGGCTTACCCGACTTAGGTTTTGGTTTTGTCATATATTAAAACCTCACACAAACTAAGTTCTAACGGTCAAAAGCAATCAGAACACTCATTCCATAGAAATTTTGTGCTACTATCTATCTATTACGAATCACTTGGAGTTATTATGAGTAAGGTTGAAGGGTATCCGACGATTGAGGAACAGATATTCTTAGCGCGATACAGGCGGTATCCGCGCTGGAAGAAGAAGGTGGTCGTGTGGCTGCTATCCGTTCCCGTCCTTCGGCTCGTCACCTTGCGGCTGATTAAACTTTAGCATGGCAAGCCTCACTAACTCCGTAACATTTTTACCTTGATAAGCACGTAAAGCGAGCAGCTCGTCTTGTGGCAAACTGTCTACTGAAATAACACCCGTAAAATCGTCGCTGCGCCCCAGCAGGTAATCGGCACTTATATCCAGCACGTCGCAGAGTTTGGCAATAATATCGTAGGGTGGTGAAGCGTCGTCAGCCTCCCAACGAACGATAGAACTTTTATGAACGTCGAGCCTGTCTGCCAGCTTTTGCTGTGACAAATTGGTTCGATTGCGTGCCGCTTTCAAACGATCTCCGAAACTGCTCATACCCGTTGTACTCCCATACCTCCATTTTAACAAATTTGTGGTTGCTTTTTTGGTATCACTTGTGATAATATAGATATTGTCACTTGTGACTACATTACCCAAAGGAGTGTTCATGCCTGTACCGTCCAAAATCCGCGACCTTGCTGACGCGAAAGGAATTCCAGAAGTGGAGTTTGTTTCGCAGATTGTTGAAGAAGAACAAGGGAACGTGGCGCGTGCCTCTCGTCGGCTAAACGTAACACGCGCCGCGCTCGAAAAATTTATGTCGCGCCATCGCCTCGCTGTGATCGCAAAGGTGATTCGCTTGACACCCGAATTGTATCCGCAAAAAAGCGTTGTGAGCGAAAGGATTGCAAATCCGCAATGAATCTATCGCCAATTGACTCGAAAGAAACTTGGAAGGCTGTCGTTGGATACGAACGCTTATATGAAGTCAGTGATCTGGGGAATGTTGTTCGCATAAAGAGGAACGACAACCGACAGCTTACTCCCCGAGACAACGTAGGGTACTACGCAGTCGCTCTTTGCAAAGACGGCAAAGGAAAAAGCTTTCTTATCCACAGATTAGTAGCTTTAGCGTTTCTCCCTATGCCAGATCAACAAATGGTCGTGAATCACAAAAACGGCATAAAGACCGACAACCGTCTCTGTAATCTTGAGTGGACGACTCAAAAAGCCAATATTCGACACGCGATTGAAACGCTTGGAAGAGTGTTTGGCACAAACCGACCACGTGCTGAACAAATGTCTCGTGGCGAAAGCAGTGGTCGTAACAAGCTAACCGAAACCCAGATAGTTCAAATTCGGGAAATGGCAGCTAACGGCTACTCACAGCGAAATATAGCCAAAACTTTCACAGTAACTCAGGCATGTATCTACGACATCCTCAATCGTCACACATGGAGGCATGTATGAATATTTGCCACGCTATTTTGAAAAAGTTCGCGCAATCCTTCGCATGGGTCATTGTCGCGCTCCTGTTAGGAGTGTGGCTCATGGTCGAACGGTTGCGTCGTAATCGTAATCGCTACCGTGCGAAACGGGCAGTGGAAGAGCAGGTTCGTCAGCTCTTGAAAGAGACACGCAATGGCTAAAGCACGAGACCCATACACGCTGCGCCCTGTTGCAGGGTATCTGCAAGACGGCGCAGAGACGACCCAAGACTATGTTGAGGAAGGGATTGCAAAGATTACATCGTCATTGGCTGACGACGGGATTATTGATCCCTCCGAAGCTGGTCAAATTCTCTCGATATTTTTGAGGGCTAACAAAAGCAACAACACGGTCTTATCCGTTGCAACGCTCTTACACAACGGCGGTCTAGACCTCGCTCTCGCAGAAGTAGATCGGCAGCAAGCGCGTCGTCGAGGGGGACTATGACGAGCGACGAGCTAGACCAATTGTTTCCTGACCGTCAGCAGATCGCTGACCGCTTGGGACTGCACCCTGAGCTATGCGCGTCGTTTGCGCCGATTTGCTCACCCGGCAGCCTCACCCAACACCAACTACCTGCTCTCTTTCCGAACGCTCAGTTGTTCGGAATGGCACTCAACAAACTATGGAGAACGACTCATGCCTATTAACGGCTTAACGCAACACCACACGTCTGGCAGTGGCTTGGCGCGGCTCGGTGTCCTGCACAAAGGTGCAGTACGCAGCGACGCGGACAAGGCAAACAACAAGCCCGGCAAAGACCTCGACTATTTCCGTATGCAGTTCGCGCCGGAGTGGCAGCACCTACAACCGGCTTGGGAAGCCCTATATGGCACTCAACCCAAGACCATTACCAACGCCTTCCTCATGACAGGCAATGCGGACGCGGCGCTCGATTCGTGGCTAGAGCAATGGGGCGCTTCTGGATTGATTCACCGTTGCGACGGACATACCCAGCGTGATTGGTTCAATGCCGAGAAGGGCAAAGTTGAACGCAACTCCTCCAAACCCTGCGAACAGCCCTCTTGCCAATGCAAGAAGATTGGTCGGATCAATCTGTTTCTGCCGGAGTTCGTTGCCCAGACAGGGGCGCTTGGCTATGTTGCCCTGCACACCCATTCCGTGCTGGACATTAAGCATTTGTACAGTTTGCTATCCGATCTAGAAAACCTATACGGCACGTTAATTCGTGTGCCGTTTGTCGTATCGCGCCGTCCTCAATCCGTTGAAATTCCAGAAGTGAAGCAGGGCAAGCCGACAGGCAAGCGCATGAAGATCGTGAAAAGCCTCATTCATATTCAGTCAGACCCGACCTTTACCCAACAGCAGATCGCGCCGCGCCTCATGGCGGTTGCTAACGCCTTGCCTGCCAATGTCAACCCGGCAACCGGAGAGGTTATCGCAGTGCGTCCGGCACTCCCTGCAACCACGCAATCTGCCGGTTGGTCGAGGATCGAAGCAATCGCTTGGGTAGACGCAGTTACCAAACAGTATCCCGATCTTACAAATGACAACCTGAAAACAATGTTAGGAGTCAGGTTGTTTACCGAGTGGCAGGGAACGGCTGAACAAGCAACGCAAGCGGTTAATGCTTGGATTGAAGAAGCAGAGGCAGCCGCCGAAGAAGAGCCGGAGATTGAATACTAATGGGCATACACCGTCGCGCTGCCAAGAGGGACGCAAACGAAACGCCGATTATCGCTGCCCTCAAAGCGGCGGGGGCGACGGTGTATCAACTGTCTGCAACTGGAGTGCCAGATTTACTTGTGTGCTACTACGACAAAGAAAAGGGCGAGTACGACACGGCACTGATAGAGGTGAAGGACGGCTACAACACGCTGACCGAAGCCCAACAAGAATTTATGAAAACGTGGAAAGACGACAACGTCCACCTTGCTTACACCATTGAAGAGGCTTTGAAAGCCATAGGAGCTATCTCATGATTCCAGATTTTGTACAGACCGCCCCCACCTTTTATACCAACACCCAAACGGGTGAGGTGATTAGCACCGAAGAACACGACCTGCGCGAATTAGGCAAGCAGGTCAAGGAACGCGGCGCATTGCTTGAGTTGAAGAAAGCCGACCTCGCCGAGCAGCGCCTCGCCGTTGACGCGCTCATTCGCGCTCATTTTCCTAACTTGCGTCAGCAGGAGCAGGAGGTCGCCGAACTAGAAGAAGAGTTTTTGAACGACATACACACTATGCGTCAGCTTGCCCTCTTCCTACACGAAGATCAGGGCAGCAAGTCCTTCTTGAGTGGGGCGCTCACGGTTGCCCTGTATGACCGCACCACGAGCTACAACGAAGCCGAAGCGTTGGCATGGTGCGAGGAGATGCGTCCCGACCTGATTAAGCGCAGCGCCGACAAAAAGAAGCTGGAACTACTGGCAAAGACAGGCGCTATGCCAAGCGAAGTCATTGTCGTGGAGAAGGTCGCCGAGACGCGCTTCACGTTTTCTAAGCTGGAGGGCTAACGTGAAAATCCCTAACAGAGATTTGCGTTACAACGTTGCCGCTATGCAGAAAAAGCGAAACGACAATGTGGAAGACCGTACCCTGCTCCAGCAGCAGGAACAAACCATGTTGGCAACTCGTGCTGAACTCGACGCAGCTATTGCCAAGATTCAGCGTGACATCCGTATCTGCGATCACGCCATTAGCGATCTCGACAGCGACATTAAACAGGGCGTGACCAAGCTCATGCTCAACGAATCCCACGACATGGAGCTATGGAGTCGCTATGCAACTACTGATTAGTCGTATTCGCACGGACGGCGGGACGCAGCCGCGTTCGCTGATAGACGAGCAGGTGGTTGCCGACTATGCCGAAGACATGGCAAAGGGCGATACCTTCCCGGCAGTTGATCTGACCTATGACGGGGAGAGCTATTGGCTGACGGACGGCTACCACCGTATCGCGGCTGCCAAGTCGTTGGGGTTAGCAGAGTTTGCCGTCACCGTGACACAAGGCACTCAGCGCGACGCGGTGCTGTCCAGCGTAGGCGCAAACCATGAACACGGCTTGCGTCGTACCAACACCGATAAGCGCCGTGTGGTCGAGCGTCTGTTTGCGGACAGCGAGTGGTCGGGCTTTAGCGACAGCGAGATCGCCCGACGCTGCCGGGTGACGCAGCAATTCGTGTCGAAGCTAAGGTCACTTACAACAGTTGTAAGTGAGAATGAGCAACGCACTTACACGAATAAGCATGGTCAGGAAACAACCATGCAGACGGGCAAGATCGGCAAGTCACGGCTCAAGAATTACCAGAAGCGCACCAGCGACAACGACGCAAGCCGTCCGATACCGACAAAACCCTTGCTTGATCTGGACGCGCCGATTTATCTACACGACGCGATAAGCGCAGGCAAGATCGGCGTGGTCAAGGCGATTGCAGTTTGGGATGCGCTCCGTAACGTGACAGAACATGTCCGTTATGCGTGTATACAAAACGAAGTCTTGGACGCGCAGGCGGTCTTGCTGTTTGATCGCAAGAGCCACACGGAAACGGCACAAGCTGCCCTTGCCAGTGGCTACCTGCAAACAGGTGACGAAGAGGACGCGCTGCCCCTGTCCGAAGCTACAGCGTGGGACATTCAGGGGTTGCTAAGGACAGCCGAGCAGGAACACCGTCGCGCCGGCATTGATCTGAAAATTGCCGCACAACTGGCACAAATTCAGACTGCGCCCAGTGAGGTGTACAGCGTGATCTACGCTGACCCGCCCTGGCAATATGACAATCAGGGTCACTATGGCGCGAGCGAACGCCACTACCCCACGCTGCCGACTGACAAGATCGCCTCGCTGCTAACCGATATTGATCTGGTCGTGGCAGACAACGCCGTGCTATTCCTCTGGGCAACCAATCCTTTGCTGCTTGACGCGCTGCATGTGCTAAAGGCATGGGGCTTTAACTACAAGACCAATCTTGTATGGGATAAGCGTGTGCCGACGTTAGGGCTTGGCGTGTATGCGAAGGGTCAGCATGAGCTATTGCTGATTGCGACGCGCGGCAGCTTCCGACCCAACTTCATGTATCCCTCTGTCATTTGCGAAGAGAAGACTACGCACAGCACGAAGCCCTCGCGCCTGTACGCCATGATCGAAGCCATGTACCCGGCACAACGGTATATGGAGTTGTTCGCCCGTCACCCCGAATCCCGCGAGAGTTGGTCATTTTGGGGCGCAGAACTGGAGCGTGCCTCATGACACTCTTTAGCGAGAATCTGCGCGTCATGGGGCGCGAGGGCGAAAAGCAAGCCATGTCCTTATGTATGGCACTGGGCATGAGCGTTGTGGATGTCACGGAAAATACCGCATGGCAAGCCAAAGAAGTGGACTTGCTTACGCGGCACAAGGGACAGACCTTTCATGTCGAGGTCAAAACAGATCGCTATATCTCGAAGACCAAGAACTTCAACTTTGAGTTACTGCGCCTCTATCACCTCGACAGCAATCAGCGCATGGGTTGGTCGCACTTTAGCCACGCCCAAACGTTCATGGTCTGGGACACGATCAACACCATGTATGTGTTTATGGTCGGGGACTTGCGCCGCACCAAAGACCGCTTTATGCAGGCGACCCGTCCCAACAATAACGCCCTCCGCATGGTGGTGTCCGACGATCACTGCACCACGATTAACCTGCTCATTCCCCTTGCCGAGTTGGACTATCAGTTGTGGGTATGGGATGCAGGCAATTGGGTGAAGGGGGTGCGCTAATGTCCATTAAAGCCATTACATGGGTCTGGGAACACAGCCCTTACAAGGGAACGCAATTGCTTATTCACCTTTCATTGGCGGACATTGCCGACGAGGAAGGACAAACCGTCGTCAATTACGAATGGCTTGCAGATCGTGCAAGGTGCAGTGAATTGGAAGTTGTTTACACCCTGCACCTGATGCGTGACAACAAGGACATTGCAATCTCGGAAAAAGCTGTGACGTTGACAAGCTATCTGGAGAGTAATCCACTCCAGCCGATTGCAAACCGCAAGAAAAAGTACAAGTCAGTTATCCACAAGGCACCGACTATCGCCGCTCGTGATAACGGTTGGCAGTGCTTCTACTGCCACGTCGCACTCATTCCTTATGGGATTGCTCCTGACGATCCGGCATACCCACGCGATAGATACTCGCCGTGTGAAGTTGACCATCGTTTCCCCAAAAGCAGAGGTGGCAGCGACCATTTAGACAATTTGGTTTTAGCTTGCAACACCTGCAACGCTCGTAAAGGGGCAAAGTCCGATACGGAGTTTCTCTTGTGGTTAAGTGAGCGCGGCGAACTGGCAGTCATGGAAAGGATTCGCTATGAGTGAACGTATCCGCCGCGCTACTCACGGCAAGCAGAATCCCTACTTCCTGTTCTCACGGGATACTGCCCAAGATCGTACCCTTTCGTTTGAAGCGCGAGGCATGTTGGCATACCTTCTCAGCAAGCCTGACGACTGGGCGGCTGACGTGCGAGATTTACAGCAGGAATGCGGACGCGATAAGGTTTACAAAGTCCTGCGCGAACTTGTTGAACACGGCTATATCACTGATCGGGTGCGTACTCGTAGCAAGGAAGGAACATGGCAATACAGCGATTACATAGTACATGAAACTCCCTGCGAATCCACGCCGCTTCCTGAAAAACCGTATACGGACGCACCGTATACGGAAAACAAGGAAATAAAAGCACTTAATACAGAGGGACAAACTTCAGATTACAAAATAAAGATTGTGTCTGCGTCTGACGACGCGCCACCGTCTTTTGAAAAATCTGTGAGACCTCGCTCTGAAAAGCAACAAGCGCGTGACGCTCAATGGGAAGCCCTTAAAGCTGCCATGAAGTGGGAGACCGTCGCCAAGACTGACGAAAAGCGGTTCGGGCAGGTTGTCACTGGATTGTCCGTGCTCACCCCGGCACAGATCGAGCGGTACGTCGAGTGGGTACGCGGACTTGCTGCCTCACAGCGTTGGACGTTTAGCCTCAATGCGCTCATGGGTACAGGGCGTGTGTCGCAATTCCTGAGCCAGCTTCCCAAAGCAGTTCCGTCCGCACCCCCTCAATCTACAACCGACTGGGATAGCAGGGGCTTGGATAAGTGGGGCGATCCCAAAAGCCCTTACTACGACCTGCCTACATGGTCACGCGAAAAGAAAAAGCTAAAAGAGCAGGAGGCAAGCCGTGTCCAGTCCGCTTAAGAAGTTGGTCAACAACGACGAAACCGCCGCGTTCATTCGCAAAATTCAGGCGAGCTTCGACGCGCAAAACGCCAAGCGTCCTATGCTGGTCACGTTTGAAGAGCCAGCACCGATATGTCCGGTCTGCTCCAACATGGGCGTGGTATCGCACCGCGCACCGCTTGGGCATAGGGACTTCGGCAAGTTGTTCCCATGCCCTCATGAGAATTGTCCGACACGTTATGACTGGCAGAAACGCCGAGCGTACAAGCTCATGAATGAGACCGAGATACCCGCCGCGTATGTGGATTTGAACCTCGAAGCCTTCTTGGACATGAACCCGTCCGTGCTGAAGGGCAAGTACCTGGCGTGGGGATTGTGCGCGGCAATGGTCTTTTATCACGGTGCGACGGAAGGTTTCACGCTGCGCCATGCGGCAGAACTCACGGGCAAACTCAATCCAGAGAAATATAACGACACCCTGCCGCGTCGCTCGTTGGTTTTGTCTGGCACGTATGGACTGGGCAAGACAACGCTCGCTTGCGGCACGGTAAAGGCATTGGCAGCCGCGAATATCCCCGTGTTGTACATACGGCTCGACGATCTGTTTACCGACATTCAGCACCGTTATGGCGAGATTGGCAGCGACGAAGACCGCGCCGAGCAGCGCCTACGCCGTGTGTCTCTCATGCCCGTGTTGGTGCTGGACGAGTGCAATGTCTCGACCATAAGCGACGACAAGCAGCGCATTTTTGAGAGCATTGTCCGTTACCGCGCCGGCAACCGACTGCCCACGCTGTACACAACCAACTTAACCCATGAAGAGTTTCGGCGCACATGGGGGCAGCGCATTGCTGATCCCTTATTTGCCGACGCGCACTATATCGAGCTACAGGGCGAACGCCTCCGCGCGAACGCCAATGTTGCACAGGAGTGGTAAATGACATCTTGGGGCTTTAGCCCGTCGCAAGCCCCGTGACTTTAGTCGTGGGGTTAGACGCTTTTAGGCTTTAGCCGTATTGCAATATAGTTGATTTTGCTGCATAAATAACCACATTGAATTATGTGGACAGGTATTTGAGAATTTCAGCCTATCCACACGATGGGTAGATTGCGATTGCGGATTGTCTCTTGACAGAGATCATAATGCCGCCATTAACATTTTGAAA
>Ga0163144_10008214_pt1 | contig 22624 bp, 16 predicted proteins | sample OliLak19BULKMAT1_FD_123175 | JGI IMG/M metagenome (GOLD analysis project Ga0163144, IMG submission 123175) | Freshwater microbial mat bacterial communities from Lake Vanda, McMurdo Dry Valleys, Antarctica - Oligotrophic Lake LV.19.BULKMAT1 | ecosystem: Environmental > Aquatic > Freshwater >...
AGCATCAGTGCGAGAGTGTCTTCGCGATCACCTGGGCAGGGCCCCAGGTGATCCCCGCAAGCAGCGCAGCTGCGCGCCAGCACTGAGGGCGCAGGCGCGTAGCGCCGAGCATCAGTGCGAGAGCGTCTTAATCAGTAGCGATCACCTGGGCAGGGCCCCAGGTGATCAGTCCGACAGGATGTCCGCGCAGGCGCGCAGCGCCGAGCAGACATCCGAGAGGACGCCTTGCAGCTGGGCCACGCTCACCGGATTTCAGCGTTCACCTGGTAGGTGAGAAGCTGCCGAGCTACCCACTGACGATGCCCAATTGGTTTGAACCAAAATAGATCGGCTCCACTACGGAATTTTGGATGATCCGTTCGATGGAGGCGTGGGGATCGATCATGATGACAGCGTCGCGATGACCTATTAAAGTATAAAAGGATCTCCTTACCTTGTTTATGGCCATCCCTGTCCCAGACTGGTAGGCAGCGCTGAAAGGGTCGACCGATGGCTACTCCGCCCCCCCGGGCCCGCATAACCGTGCAGCCGGGGACCTCGCGCTGGGCGGAGATCGTGGCCCTCGCGCGTCGCCAGCCCTACCGAGTGCTGTTCTGGGTCGGCACCGCCTGCGCCGTACTCGGGCTCGCGGTGTGGATCACGTTCGCGGCCATGCCGGAACTGGGCTATCCCGGTCGGAGCCACGCCACGCTGCTCATGCAGGGATTCCTGCTCAGCTTCGTGCTCGGGTTCCTCTTCACCATGCTGCCCAGGGCGCTCGGCGTGGCTCTCCCGGGCGCCAGCACGCTCGGTATCACGGTCGGCGCCATCCTCGCGCTCGGTGCCGCGGCGCTGACCGGGCACCACGTCGTCGCCGCCGCGGCCCACGCGGTGGCGCTGGGCACCTTCATCCTGTTCGCGGCGCGGCGAGCCTTCCGTCTACCCGAACGCCCGCCAGAACCGTTCGTGCACATCGCCGTGGCCTTCACATCGACATTCGTCGCGGCGATCGCCAGCATTATCACCGAGTGCGGCGTCGGGCCCGGCTGGGTCGGCGGACTCTGCCGCTCGCTCGCAGGCGAAGGTTTCGTGCTGATGCTCGTGGTGGGCGTGGGGTCGTTCCTGGTGCCGAAGCTCACGTCGCCCGCGTCCGGCTGCGACGGCCCCGCGCCGGCGCGGGCGAGCCTGCCGCTCGAAGCGCTCCTGGCCGCGCTGATGCTCACGAGCTACCTGGTGCAGTGGTTGCCGCTGATCCCGGACGGCGAGGTCCGGATCCGCCTTGGCTATGGCCTGCGCGCCGCCGTCTTCGCCAGCTTCCTCGTCCGCCACGTCCTGCCGCGCCGGATGCCGCCGGAGTCCCCCCCCTACTTGGCAGGACTGCGGTGGAGCCTGATCCTGACCGGCGTGGGCCTCGGCCTGGCCGCGGTCCTGCCGCGCTGGGTGCTGGCGTGGCAGCATATGGCCTACATCGGCGGACTCACCTGGCTGACCCTGACCGTCGCCTCGCGCGTCGCCATCGGGCACGCGCCCGAAGTCGCGCAGCCGGGCTGGAGGCGCGTCGCGGCGATCGCCATCCTGCTGCTGCTGGCGATGCTCGTGCGCGTCGCCGCGGGGATCTGGCCGGCCGCCTACGTGCTCCACCTAGCCATCGCCGCGGGAATCGCCGTAGCGGCGTTTGCGCTTTGGGCCACGCTCCTCTTTCCGCGCTGCCGGCTGCTGCCCTGATCTCGGAACGCAGGGCCGCTATCGCCGGCTTTAGGTTCACAGGATCTGGCATGCGCCACCGGCGCAGGCAATGGTCTGCTCGAGTTCGGTCTGGTCCTGGGCTTCGACCATCTGCCGGTAGTCGACCGGCTGATATTCGCGGGTGAGGTCCTGCCACAGCTTGCAGTTGTGGACGCGCTTCAGGCAGTAGGTCATTTCGCGCAGGTCGTTCTGGAAATAGTTGCGCGCGAACTTGTGCGCGCGGCGTACCCAGTCGCGGCGCGCGAGGAAGCTCTTCACCGCCTCCTGGTAGCGCTCGAGATCGGTCGCATCCTCGCTCGGCGCAGCCGGGGCCATCAGCTTCTCGCCGGTGCCGAGCGCGCACGAGCACGCAGCCCACAAATCGTCGGCGAAGGCATGCAGGCCGTCGACGATCAATCCCGACGCCATCAGGGCACCCGCACCGTAGTGCTCGACGATCTCCTCGGCGCTCCACACTGCGCAGAACGGCGCCTGCGGATAGTCGAGGTCGCCGCCGTAGGGCAGCATAGAGATGCCGGCAAAGGCTCGACGGTGCTCGTAGATGTAGCTGGCCACCGCGTCCCATTCCTCCGGCAGCACCGTGATGGTGTTCGAGACGTTGTGGCGCAGCCAGGGCTGCGCGCAGTGCTGCGGGTTCTTGCCGGTATCGACCCAGTTGCGCTGGGTAAGCTCGACATAGCGCAGCAGGTCGAGCGCGCCAAGCTGGTTGCTGGTCACCGCCGCGTCCGGCACCTCGATGCAGAAGGTCACCACTTGGTCGGTGCCATTCGGATTCCACACCGAGCGCTCGACTGCGCGTGGATTGTGGGCGCGGAACCACTGCAGCGGCGCCTCGTTGATGTTGGCCTGGGCGCGGCGGAAGTAGCGCCGCGCATGATGGGCATGGATGCCGGAAGCCGTTCCCAGGATGCATGACGAGGTGCCGGCCGGCTTGACGCAGGTGGCGCGCGCCGCCGGCCGGATGCCGATGCGGGCGGCGACGTCGGCGTTGACCGCGAGGATCAGCCGCGCCATCTCCTGCGTCAGCTCGGGATCGAAGGCGATGCCAGGATTATCCATCATCCCGGTCATCGACACGCCGAGCAGCGCCTCGCCGCGCACGATCCGCTCGGTCACCGGCCCGAGGTAGGGGAAGTCGGTGTAGCCTGCCTGGAGCGTGCCGAGAATCGCCGCGGCCGTGGCCGCGCGCGCGAAGCCCTCGGCGTCGGGACACGCCTTCATGTTGATCTCGCACAAATTGCAGAACGCCCAGCCGCTTTCGCCGGTCAACGGATCGACGGGATAGAGGCCGATCTCGACGCAGGGATTGTAGACGATCTCGGTCGAATCGGCCCACACGAATCCGGGCTCGCCGAACTCGCGCACCGACCGCATCAGGTGATCGAAGGTCGCCTTGTCGGTCGACGAGCGCAGCAGCACCGCGCTGTTGTTGCTGCGACCGCGCTGCGGATTGGCGATGAACCAGTTCCCAGTCTTGGCTGTCGCCATCGCCTCGTCCTGCGGCGAGAACAGGCAGATCGTCGCCGAGCGGCGCACGCCGCCCGAGAGCACGGCGTCGGAGGCGTGCATGACGATGTCGTAGCAGTCGATCGGCTGCAGCACGCAACCGTTGCCGGCTTCCACGAGCCGGGTCTCGAGCAGAGTGCGGATGCACTCGAGCGAACGCTTGAGCGGCGCCGATCCGGGAGCCTTGCCGCTGCCGCTGGCCAGCCGCGCGCCGGCGGGCCGGACCTGGCTGTAATCGAACACGATCTGGCGGCCGGCATGCTCGGGCAACGGCTGGTCGCGGAGGAAATAGCCCGAGAGCAACGCTCCGAGCGCGTCGGACCAGCCTTCGATGCTGTCGGGGACGACGAAGGTGACCTTGTCACCGGCGGGGCGTGCGATCGGCGGCAGCTTGGCGACATGATGGAACTGCGCCGAGAAGCCGGTGCCGCAGCCGCACAGCAGCAGCCACAGTGCTTCCTGGAAGAAGCGTGGGCGATCGCAGTACGAGGCGGTGCAGTTGTACAGCCGCGCGTGCTTGTCCTCGATCGGCTTGCCGCCGAATTGAAGCGCGCGTTGCGAGCCCAGGACCAGCCGCTCGTGCATCGCCTGCTTGGCCAGCGCCAGCTCCTCGCGCAACGGCAGATGCCCGTAGCGACGTTGGTGCATCGCGAACACCCGTTCCACCGACTCCTCATAGGTCTCGCGACGGTTCAGCTCCGGGATCCAGCGTGCATACTTGGTGTTGAACACGTAGTCCTGGAGCTGGGCGAGGGTCATGTCGTGAATCCTTTAGGAGTTGGAGATATTTTTATCTTTAATAGGCTCCGGCGCATGCCCGTCAACGACGTGTCGACCATCCCGGCGAACGGTCGGCCGCCCACGGCCGCGGAGGCCGAACCGTCCTCGCGCTGGGGCTATCGCAGCTATCGCGACCATCTCGCCGCGCGCTTCCCCGGGCTGTGCGTGCGCAAGCTCTGTCTCGACGCGGGATTCAGCTGTCCGAATATCGACGGGACGGTGGCGCGGGGCGGCTGCACCTACTGCAGCAACCGCGGTTTCGTTCCCGGCGGCAGTTCGCGGCGCATCGATCTGCGCGGCCAGTGGGATGCGGGCCGGGCCTGGCTGCGGCACCGCTACCGTCGCGTAGACGCCTTCATCGCCTACTTCCAGGCGTACACCAACACCCACGCGTCGCTCGATCGCCTGCGCGAGCTCTACGATCCGCTGCCCACGTCCCTGCCGGAGTGTGTCGGGGTCAGCATCTCGACGCGACCCGATTGCCTGCCCGACCCGGCGCTCGACTACCTGGCGCTGCTGGCGAGACGGACCTGGCTGACCGTCGAGATCGGTTTGCAGAGCGACCGCGATGCCGTGCTGGCCGCATTCAATCGCGGGCACGGCGTCGCAGACTTTCGTGACGCCGTGGCGCGCGCTGCTGAACGAGGCTTCGAACTGTGCGCGCATGTCATGCTCGGCTGCCCCGGCGAGGGCGATGATGCCCCCGAGCGCCTGGGCGATCTGCTCGGCTCGTTGCCAGTGAGCACCGTGAAGATCCACAACCTGCACGTCATGCGCGGCACGGCGCTGGCGCAGGTCTTTCGCGCCGGACAATTGGTCGTTCCCGACCAGGCGCACTGGCTCGACCTGGTCGCGCGCTGCCTGACGCGGCTGCGCCCGGACCAGGCGGCGCAACGGGTGATCGCCGACGCTCCGCGCCGGTTGCTGCTCAGCGATCCCTGGTGCCGGGACAAGCAGGGCTTTCTGCGCGTGCTGAGACCGAAGCTGCAGCAGCGTGCAGCGCTGCAAGGATCAGCGTTTCGCTGAACGCTGGCCGTTCACGCTTCCGGTCGCCTCAGCAACCGCGCACGCAACACCTCGGCCGTCGAATGGCTCGGTGCCACCGTCGCCAAGCGGTACTCGACACGACGCCGAGTTGCCCAGCAAGCGACATCTCGCGGGGCAGGTGCCAGTCGGAGGCGCCGATGCCCATCCCGCCTGGGATGATGCGGGGAAACCTGCGCACGTGGTCCGTCCGTGTGGCGTAAGCTGCCGGAGGTAGCGGTCACTCCGCCTGCGCTGGTTGGTATACCACGCGCATGACCAACGCCGAGCTGGAAGGGCTCAACAGCCTCTGCAGGCCACCAAGCGCAAGGCCAGAGGCTACCGCCTCCACCGCACCTTCATCACCATGGCCTCCTTATCGCCTGCACGTTGGACCTCAGAGCGCCATCACCATTCACGTGCGCGACGGCCAACACTGATCTTGGAATAGAAGCACATAACGAATGGTAGCGCGCCGTGCGGATCACGGCGCCAACTGCGGTCAGCGGCTTGACCACGAGGGATGGCGGCAGCTCGCCGGCACTATTCCGGCTCGGCAGCAGGCAGAGACTTCACCAGATGTAGGTCAATCCCAGCAGCGTATCCTGGCGCAGGCTCCACTCGTCGTAGCCGGGCTCATCGGGACCTGCCTCTTTCGGGGCACGCTCGTAATAGGCGCGCAGGCCGAGTTCGGCGGTGAGCAGGCTGCTGAGTTTCGCGGTCAGCCCGGCGGTGATGACATTGGTGACGTGGCCGAGGTCGTTGAACTCGCTGAAGCCCTCATACTGCGCGAAGTAGCGCAGCGAAACGGTCTGCTCGCGCTCGTAGCGCAGGAAGGCGGTCAGGCCGTACTGCGCCTCCTTCTCGGCGTCGCTGATGTCGCCGTAGCGCTTGCGCGCGCCGGCGCCGACGCGGCCTTCGAGCTTGTCGGCCATCGGCAGCAGATCCTCGTAGAGCTGGCCATAACCGACGCCGCCCTTGAGCAGCCCGGGGTCGAAGGGGCGCTGCTCGGGAAGCGGGCCGGTGAACACCGACTCCCAGCCCCAATCGGCATAGACGAAGTGCGGCTTGCGGAAGCTGTAGCGGTAGACGCCATCGTAGCGCACCTCGTCGGCGTCCTCGATCCAGGCGCGATCCTCGTCCTTCTTGCGTCCGTACTTGGCGAGCAGGCGCTGATCGACGGAGTGCTTGCCACCGCGGTAGTCGAGCCCCATCTCGAGGCCGAGGCGGTAGGCGATGGTATCGGTGGTGGTGCCGCTGATCGCCGGGTCGCGCGAGGTGGCGGCGTCTTTGCTGGCGACGCTGGTGCCGAACGCGCCGAACTTGCCGGTGTTCCTCCAGAAGGCCGGCTCCTCTTCGAGGGGTGCAGGTTCCACCGCGGGGACCGGTTTGATCACGGGGGCTGGGGCAGGCGCCGGTTCGGCCGCGAAAGCAGCGAGAGGGAGCAGCAGGAGGGAGCGACGGAGCATGAGGGACCTCGGCGATTGCGCTGCTTATCCGTGCGCCACCGGTTGTCACCTGGCCGGGCGCGGATGATGCACTGCAGCTACCGTCTCATGCCATCCGTTGCCGCACCCAGGCGCGGATGTCGGCGACCTCGCGGCCCTGATCGAGGGTGTGGTCCTTGGCGTATTCGCGCCAGTCGAGGTCGACGCCGAGCTGCTTCAGCCGCTGCGCCTGCGGCCGCACCAGGTCGAAGGGGATCATCTGGTCACTTGTGCCATGCGTCATCAGCACGTGCTGCGCCGTGATCGCGCTCCCGAATGCGGCCGGGTAGTCCTCGACCCCGGCGACCCAGCCCGAGATGCCGATCACCCCGGCGAAGGCGCGCTCGCTTTTGAGAGCGGTTTCGAGCGCCATCAGGCAGCCCTGTGAGAAGCCGAGCAGGAAGAGGCGTTCGCTGGGGATCGCCAGGTCAGCGAGGACGTGATCGATCAGGCCGTCGAGCGCCGCGCGGCTGGCCTGCACTCCGGCGAGATCGGGCGTCATGTCGGGCAGCAGGTCGAACCAGCTGTAGCCGCCGTAGGGGCCGTACTCCTCGGGCGCGTTGGCGAACACCCAGCCCATTTCCGGCAGATCGAAGAGCGGGATCGCCGGCTTCCAACCATCCATGCTGTCGCCGAGGCCGTGCAGGACGATGCCGTGGTAGCCGGTGCGCGGCGGACGGCGGGCGGGGACGACCTCGTGGATGAGCATGCGCGGGATGATCGGGCTGGGCTGGGCGAACCAAGCCTGGATCGGCGCTGCGCGTTCCTGCCAAGAAATCAGTCGGTTTCAATGCTTCGATAAGGCGCTGGCGCCGTCATCGTCGTCGGCCTGGGCTGGGCGCGGCTGCAACGGACTGTTGGGATGGATCACGCGCGACGACTTCGGCGTCGCCTCGGTCGGCCGTTCGCGCTTCCACGCCATCAGCGCATCAAGCGCCTGCTTGCGGATCTGGGTCACCATCGAGGCCAGGCCGTTGGCGCGGTTGGGGCTGAGGTTGGCGTTGAGACCGATGCGTTCGATGAAGGTCGGCGCGACGGCGAGGATCTCTTCGGCGCGCTCGCCTGAATACACCCGCAGCAGCAGGGCGACCAGGCCTCGCACCAGCACCGCGTCGCTGTCGGCGAGGTAGATCAGGCGGTCGCCGTCGCGCTCGGCATGCAGCCAGACCGTGCTCGAACAGCCACGCACCTTGCGCTCGTCAGTCTTGAGCGCATCCGGCATCGCTGGCAGGTCCTTGGCCAGGGCGATGATCCGCTTGTAGCGGTCCTCCCAGCCGGGCAGGGCGGCGAATTCGGCGACGATGGAATCGATCTTGTCGGGCAGGCTCACGCTGCCGAGTGTCCCCGCGGTGGTCGCCGGACCAACCGCTTTCATCCGGAGTATGTCCGCCCACCGCGGTGGCGCGCTGCACACCTCGACCTACCCTCTGGCGCATGCCCGCGAACGTCGATCCGCGACCCGAACTCGAGCGCATGGCGAGCGAGCTACGCCGCCACGACGAGCTCTACTACCGCGCCACGACTCCCGAGATCAGCGACGCCGAGTACGACGATCTCCGTGATCGCTACCAGGCGTTGGCCGACGACCTCGGCGTGCCTGCCGCCGACCGCTATGGCCAGACCCCCGGCGACGACCACACCGCGGGCTTCACCACCATCCGTCACCGCCTGCCCATGCTGTCCTTGGAAAAGGCGGCGACCGATCCGGCGCTGGTGGTCGACGGTCGCGACCTGAGCGTCGACGACATCGCCGCCGAGGCCAAGGAGCGCAAGCGCACCGCGCTCGGACTGCTGGAGATGTGGGAGACGCGTACGCGCAAGGCGCTCGGCCTCGCCGCCGAGCAGCCGCTGCCCCTGGTGGTCGAGCCCAAGATCGACGGCATCTCGGTCAGCCTGATCTACGAGGACGGCCGGCTGGCGCAGGCGGCGACGCGCGGCGACGGCGTCGCCGGTGACGTCATCACCGCCCAGGTCCGCGAAGCCGGTGCCGCGCCGCTGACGGTGGCGACGCGCGGTCGCTTCGAGGTGCGCGGCGAACTCTACCTGCCGCGCGCCGCCTTTGTCGCGCTCAATACGGCCCTGATCGCCGCTGAAGACCGGCCGCTGGTCAACCCGCGCAACGGCTGCGCTGGCCTGATGAAGCGCAAAGACGCCGAGCACCTGCGCGGGGTGGGCGTCACCAGCTTCCTGTATTCCATCGCCTGGCACGACGGCGTCGATCTGCCCGACTCGCAGTGGGCGCGCCTGGCGTGGCTGCAGGGTCTCGGCTTCCGCGTGCATCCGGGCACTCAGCGCGTGGCAGGGGTGGACGAGGCCTATCGCCACTGCTTGGCTTACGCCGCGCAGCGCTCGGCGCTCGATCACGACATCGACGGCATGGTGCTCAAGCTCGACGATGCCGCGGCCTGGGACGATCTCGGCGAGACCGAGCACCACCCGCGCTGGGGCATCGCCTACAAATTCCCGCCCGCGCGCGTCGCCACGGTGCTGCGCCACGTGGTCATCCAGGTCGGTAAAACCGGGCGGCTGACGCCGGTGGCCGAACTCGATCCGGTGTTTGTCGCCGGCAGCACGGTGTCGCGCGCCTCGCTGCACAACTTCGGCGAGGTCGCCGCGAAGGATGTGCGTATCGGCGACACCGTGCTGATCGAAAAGGCCGGTGAGATCATCCCCCAGGTGGTGCGCGTGGTTCGCGATCGGCGCCCGGCCGATGCCGAGCCGATCCCCTGGCCGACCCACTGCCCGGACTGCGGCACGGAAGCGCTGGTCGAACGCCGCACCGATCCCAGCGGGAAAGAAAACGTCGGCCATTACTGCCCGAATCCGGCCTGCCCGGCCCAGGTGCGCGAACGCCTGCGCCACTTCGCCAGCCGCGGCGCGATGGACATCCAGGGCCTGGGCGCGGCGGTGGTCGATAAGCTGGTCGAACAGGTCGGCGTCACCCGCCCCGACCAGCTTTACCACCTGCATGCCGAGCGCCTGGCGACGATGGAGATGGAGGAGTCGAGCAACGGCGTGCAGCGCTCGTTTGGCGCCAAGAACGCCGCCAACCTCATCGCCGGGCTGGAAGCGAGCAAGACGCGCGGTCTGGCGCGCGTGCTCGCCGGCCTCGCCCTGCGCGACCTCGGCGAGAAGATCAGCGAGGACCTCGCCGCGCGCTTCGGCGCCTGGGACCGCCTGCACCGTTTCGCCGAAGAGTATGTGGCCGGCACGCCGTCGGCGGTGCTGGCGGTGCGCAAGGGGCTGAAGAAGGCGGATAAAGCCGAGGCCGAACGCCTCGGCGTCGAGCCGCTCAAAGGCATCGACGAGACCACCGCCGATGTCGTCTTCACCGCCCTGACCACACCCGCGGTGGTCGAGGTCATCGAAGCCCTGCGCGCGGCCGGCGTCGCGCTCGTCGCCGAGCGTGCCCCGGTCGCCGCCGTTCCTGGCGTCGCCGGCAAGACCTTCGTCCTCACCGGCACCATGCCGACCCTGAAGCGCGAGGAGGCCGAGGATCTGATCAAGGCCGCCGGTGGCCGCACCAGCGGCTCGGTCAGCCGTAAGACCGACTTCGTCGTCGCCGGCGAGGACGCGGGCAGCAAGCTGGCCAAGGCGGGCGAGTTGGGCGTGGCGGTGCTTGATGAGGCGGGGTTGCGGCGGCTGCTCGCTGGCGGCTGAAATTAGGAGAGCCGAGTGCAACTCGGCGACCCTAGGATGGTGCTGGGCGGTCAGCGCGTGGCGGGTAGCCGCGCCGAGGCGCGCTCGATGCCGGCCGAGCGCAAGCGCTCTAACGGCCACGGTGGTGGCAACGGCCCGCCGCCGAAGCGCGCGGCGAGGTGCGCGTCGAGGAGCGGAGTGAGGTCGATGCCGGTGCGCTCGCTGAGCCGGGTGGCGAGTTCGCTGAGCGTGGTGTGCGGCGCCACCGGCACGCCGAGCTGCTGGGCGAGACGCACCAGGTTCTCGTTCTGACGCATGAGTTCGGCCTGCGCCGGGTCGATCCTAACCCGGCGCTGGCGGCCGAGCATGGCCCAGCTGGCGATCACCGCGATCGCGCCGAGGGCGAGCCAGGCGGCGCCCCGGTGCCTGCTGGTACGGGCGATCGGCGGCGACGGTGCGACGGGTTTGCCGGGCAGGACCATTGCCGTCTCGTCGGTGGGCTGGGTGGAATACGCGGGTTCCAGGCCGTGTTCGGCCATCACCGCCAGGTGGCCAGCCGGAGTGGCGTCGACGCGCAGCCAGCGGCCGCCGGCGTCGCGCACTTCGACCCAGGCGTGCGCGTGCAGGCCGCGGAAGGTGTAGCCGTCCTGGTCGCGCTCGTCCGAGGCATAGCCCGAAACGCAGCGCGCCGCGTAGCCCTGGCGGCGCAGCAGGATTGCCGCCGCGGTGGCGAAATACTGGCAATGCCCGCGGCGGTCGGTTTCGGCACCGAAGAGGAAGGTGCGCATGATGCCGCCGGGCCCAGCGGCCGGCGACGGCAGATCCTTGAGGTCGTAGCTGCAGCGCTCGCCCAGACGGGCGCTGATCGCGGCCGCCGCGGTGCGCGCGTCGAGTCCGCGCCACGCCGGATCCTCGATCAGCGCCCAGGGCAATTGGTCTAGCTGCGGCGGCAGCGCGGTGGAGGTGGCGGGGTCGGGATCCTCCTCCTCGGGGCTCTCGGGCGGGTCGAGGTTCACCCGGTAGGCGCGTTGGATCTCATCGAAGCCAGTGATGTAGAGATTGCCGTGGCGATCGGCGAGCAGTTCGTCGAGGTCGACGCCGCGCGCGCCATCGGCGTGCAGCACGGCGTCGCTGCCCATTGGCAGGCGTACCGCCCAGGCGAAACGCGCGTTGGGGTCGAATGCACCCGGGGCCTGGCGCAGGCCGTCGAGGCGGCCGCCTTTCCAGCTGACGAACGAATCGGTGAGGGCGATGGTCGGCAGGGTGAAGGCACGCAGATAGGCAGTGCCTTCGATTTGCGGTTGGGTGGGATCCTCCCACAGCAGGCGCGCGCGGGGGGTCGGATCCTTCACCACCCATTGCGCCTCGCCCGGTTGGATCTGGGGTTCGCGCACGCCACTCATCGCCGGCAGCTTCACCGGCACCCGCTTGGCATGCCGCACCACGCTGGGGCCGACGCTCAGCAACAACGCTGCCAGGGCGATCACCGGCAGCACCGACCAGCGCATGAGGGCGGCGGCCGCCGGCGGGCGCGGGCCGCGCACGCGCGCTGCGGCGACGCCGGACAGCCAGCCGTCGACCGCGACGCTCCCCAACCCGATCGGCACCAGCAGCAGGAGGGGGCTGGCGATCAGCGCGCGTCCCATCAGCGGCAGGGAGAGACCAGGCAGATCGAGGAAGCGCGCATGGCCCGCGCCCAGGATCAGCAGTTCGCCGATCACCAGGGATAGCAGCCAGCGCAGCATGCCAACTCGGCTCGGCACCAGCATCCAGTAGGCGAGCACCATGCGGATCCAGCCCTGGAAGCTCTCGGCGCGCACCTCGACGAAGGCGACGTAGGTGGCGAGCGAGGCGACCACCAACAGCATCTCGCCGAACAGCCAGCGCTTCCACGCTATCGGACAGGTCTCGGAAACCACCGCCGTGCCAAGCAGGGCCAGGACGGGCAGTGCCGCGCCAGGGTAGTAGGCGACGGTGTAGAGGGCGACCAGGGCGAGAAAGCCGAGGTGGCAGCCACCAGCGAGGGAAAGCGCGAAGTCGCCGCGTGCGCGCATGGGGGAGCCTACCCGCGAAGCGGCGAGGTGCTGCCCGCCTCCACTGCCTGCTGTCGGGGGGAGGTGAGACGGTTCGCTCATCCGAGGCGCGCTCGACGAGGGAGGCGCACCAAGGCGTCGCAATCGTCCAGGCTGAGCACCAGCGGTCGCGGTCCGCCCGCAGTGGCGTCGACCGCCAGTGGCCGCGAGGTCAGCACCACGCATGGCCGGCCGGGTGGCAGACACTCGCCGAGGGGGATGGTCGGATCCTCGGGCATGAGCAGGGCGAGCGTCTCGAGCAGGCGCGCGCGGTCGCCGACGATGCCGGCCGGGGCGAAGCGACCGTGCAGGCTGAGATCCCAGCCGCGCCGGCCGAGGTGGTCGACGAAGGTTGCGGCGACGCTGGCGAGGCGGTCGAGGCGGCGCGGCGTGACCAGAGTGCGGTCGGTGTCGACTACCAGCGCCAGATGGCGCGCCGCTGGCGCGTGGCGCTCGGCCACCAGCAGGGCCCGCGCGCGGGCGCTGGCCCGCCAGTGGATGCCGTGCGGCGCATCGCCGGGGCGGTACGGACGCAGGTGGGCGATCTCGTCGTCGCCACGATCCTCGCCGGCGGCGAGGCTTTCCAGCCAGCGGTCGAGACGCTCGCGCAGGTCGCGCCGCAGCAGGCCGACCGGCGGCAGCACCACCGCCTCGCCGGGCGGCGAGATCGCCCGCCAGGCGGCGACTAGACCGAAGGGTTGGTTGGTCGACGCCACCAAGGGGGCGAGCGTCACCGCGCCCCGGCGCGGAAAGCGCACCGGCCACGCCAGGCGCGCCGGCGTACCGCCCAGGCCGGGCACGTGGCCGACCACCTCGCGCCGCTGTCGGGTGGGTTCGACCGCTTCCAGCGTGAACGGGGCGCTCCCCCCAGCAGCGATCAGACGCGCGCTGAGCATGGCGTCTTCACCGGCGATCGGCGGCGCGCCGGGCAGGTGTTCGGCGCGCAGGGCGCGCAGGCGCCGCGGCGCCAGCACGGCGTTGCAGGCCACCGCCGCCAGCAAGCCGACGCCAAGCACGGCGCCGAGCGGGCGCTGCTGCCAGGCGATGGTGCTGACCAGACCGAGGCCTTCGGCCAGCACCAGCCAGCCGAACAGCGTCGGCCGCAGGCGCCAGCGCGACGCCGGTGGCGCACGGCGCGGGGGCGTGTCGTCGTTATCGGGGCCGACCACAGGCCGGGCGGCCATGCTCACCTCGGCACGGGCAGTGACTCGACCAGGCCTTGGATGATGCCGTGCGCGGACTGCCCCATGCGCGCCGAGATGCGGTGCGCGAGGGTGACCGCGGCCAGCGCCTGGACATCATCGGGGATGACGAAGGCGCGGTTCTGGATCAGCGCGCGCGCCTGGCAGGCACGCTGCAGGCCAAGGGCGGCGCGCGGGCTGGCGCCGACCTGCACCGCCTTGTGCCCGCGCGTCGCCTGGACGATGGCCAGCAGGTAGCGGCGCACGCTCTCCTCGACGCGGATCGTGCGCGCCTGTTCGCGCAGGCGACGCGCGGTGGCGAGGTCCATGGCCGGGGTCAGCCGGGCGAGGGACTGCTCGGCGCCGTCGCCCGAGAGCAGGTCGTACTCGGCGGCACCCTCGGGGTAACCCAGCTTGTAGGTCATCAAGAAGCGGTCGCGCTGGCTGTCGGGCAGGGGGTAGGTGCCGGCGTGGTCGAGCGGGTTCTGGGTGGCGATGCAGAAGAAGGTCTTGGCCAGCGGCATCGCCGTGCCCTCGACCGTGACCTGACCCTCGCTGAGCGCCTCGAGCAGCGCCGACTGGGTCCGGGGCGGCGTGCGGTTGAGTTCGTCGGCGAGCAGCACGTCGCAGAACAATGGCCCGGGGTGGAAGACGAATTTGCGGTCTTGATCATCGAAGATGGAGACGCCGGTGATGTCGGCCGGCATCAGGTCGGGGGTGCACTGCAGGCGCTTGAAGCCTCCGCCGGTGGCCTGGGCCAGGGCGCGGGCCAGGGTGGTCTTGCCGACCCCGGGAATGTCCTCGAGCAGGACGTGGCCACCGGCGATGAAGGCGATGACGAGCAGGTCCACCGCCGGGCGGTTGCCGCGGTAGACGCCGGCGATGGCGTCGGTGAGGCGAAGGATCTCGGGGGGGCTCGGCATGCTGGCAGGGGTCGCCCGGGTGAAGGGGATCGGATCGGCGTAGCGCACGGTATCTACAGCACTGGGATGAGGTCGGATAGGGGGCAGGGGCGGCAATCTCGTCGCGGCGATGGGCTTGTGTCCGGTGAACGTCTGCGCGGGGTGCAAGGTTCGCCTTGCTTGCCTGACGGCCTATGGGTATAAACGCACGTAACTCTACCTTCTCACTCCCGATACGAGGAGCGGACTCATGGCCAGGCAGACTATCGCCAAGCGCACAATCGCCGAGCGCATCGCTGAGCGTCATGGCCTCGGCCAGATCCAGACCCTGCAGATCGTGCAGGCCTTCCTCGACGAGATCATCGAGGAGCTCGCGCAAGGCAATCGCCTGGAATTCCGAGACTTCGGCGTTTTCGAGACGGTGGTGCGCAAGGCGCGCACCGCGCTCAATCCCAAGACGCTCGAAAAGGTGCAGGTCTCGAGCAAGGTCGTCGTCAAGTTCAAGGTCGGTCGGTTGATGAAGGAAAAAGTCGAAAAGCTGCTCGCTGATGAAAGGCTCGCCAATGGCGGTGCCCTTGATGCCCCGCGTGACGAGCGCGACGAAGCCGCTGGGTAGCAACCTTCGTCAAGCCGCGGCCGTGAGCCGGCTTGTACCGGGACGCGCGCATCCACCATCCGCACACCCGTGACCATCCTTCCGCTCATCGCCGTGCTGTTGCCGCTGGCCCTGCTCGCCGGCGAAGATCCGACGTCCTCCCCGCTGCCTGTGCCGCTGGCCGTCGGCGTGCCCTTCCGCCTGCACTACAACGGCGGCCAGCTGGCGCTGAAGCCAGGCGACCTCAGCCACCTCGATGGCGGGGTCGAAGCCTGGTATGAACAGGTGCACCTGCACAGCCAGGCCCTGGAATGGACGCAGACCGCCTACCCCGGCACGACCATGGCGATCCTGGATACCCTCACGCTGACCGCCGGCCCCGACAGCCACACCGCCGAGAAGGTGTTGCTCGATACCCGGGCCAGCCGCCTGCCGCTGGTCGGATTCCGCGGCCTGCTCACTCCGGCGGGGATCTCCGTCGTCCGACTGCCGCCGGATCCGGCGGATTCCGCCCACGCGCGCTGGAAGGTGACGCTCGCCAAGCCCGGCTATTTCGCCGGCGATCTGCTGACCAAGACCGGCTGGATCCCGCATGCTGGTTGGGCCGAGGAGATCGAACTGGAGGTCATCGCCGACCTCAGCGCCGCGGGCATCGCCGCGCCGCGCTTCACTGCCATCCACTTCTTCGGCCGCCAAGCCGCCCAGGCCAAAGACCGCGTGCGCTGCCGGCTCGATCGTCTGAGCAAGCCGTTGGCGCGGCCCGAGGATCTCGCCGACACGCCGATCGACGCCGTCGAATTCGGCTACCAGGGCCTGACCCTGACCATCGCCTTCGATACCCAGGGCCGATACGCCTACACCGTGCCCGGCCAGATGGCGATGCAGTACGGCGTCGTCCCGACCGATACCCCGCTGCGCGTTCGCAGCTCGCTGGGCGCGACCAAATGAGGGCGGTTCCTCACCCTGCTAGGGCTGCCGGGCGGTGAACGTCCTGCGTCACCTGCGCCCGGAGTGCATCGCCCTCGACCTGCCATTCCAGCCGCACGAGCCACCCGAGGACGAAACCGAGGCCCAGCGCGCCAAACGGCTGGAACGCGATAAGGATGGTCTGATCACCGAGTTCTCGGCGCTGCTCGACCGCAGCGGGGTGATCGTTAACCGCGCCAAGCTCGAACGCGACCTCGTCCACCGCGAACGCAAGGCCACCACCGGCATCGCCCCCGGCGTCGCCATCCCGCACGTGCGCAGCATGCAGGTCCGCTCCTTCATCATGGGCTTCGCGCGCTCGCCCGAAGGCGGCTGGCCGTTCCTGTCTCTCGACGGCGATCCGACCCGCTTCTTCTTCCTACTCGCCAGTCCGCCCTGGGACGACCGTGTCTACCATCAGGTCTATAAAGAGCTGGCCGAACTGATCCTCGACGACGAAGTCATGGAGGGCCTTGCAACGGCGGCGACGGCGCAGGAGGTGATGAACGTGTTCCGGGGGTATTTCGTCAGGTAGCGGTCGTTTCCCCCGCCCGTGGGTGCCCGCCCGAAGTCAGCTTGCATCCCCCGACACGCCTTTAGTCTTCCAACCCCGCTTCCGAGCGGCCCCCCGGATGTCCCGGGCGGTGCCCGGCAGCAGCACCGGCGCTTCGCGCGCCATAACCCCGCGGCGGCGCCCCCGGCCACGCGGTGAAAACGAGTGAATCCATGTCCGTCCGCACCGAGCGCATCCGCGTCGTCGATGATATCCTCATGGCCAATGAGATGGCCGCCGTCCTGGGAGGCGACGCCGAATCAGCCCTGAAGCTCGCCCTCGAGAGCGAGCACAACCGCTTCGAGATCCGTTCCATCGTCACCGGCTTCGTGGTCGGCGACCACAGCGACAACATCGTCGTCGACGTCGGCTACAAGAGCGAGGGCATCGTCCCGCGCGAAGAGTTCAGCGAGAACGAGATCGCGACCGGATCCAAGGTCCAGGTCATGATCGTCGAGATCCTGCCCAACGGTGAGATGGTGCTGTCGAAGCGCCAGGCCGACCTCGAGATCGGCTGGAAGGGCGTGCTCGGCAACAACAAGGAAGGTGACAAGGTCCGCGGCAAGGTCGTGCGCAAGATCAAGGGCGGCCTGCTGGTCGACATCGGCGTGCCCGTGTTCCTGCCCGCCAGCCAGGTCGACCTGCGCCGCGCGCCGGACGTCGGCGAATACATCGGCCAAGAGATCGAAGCCGAGATCATCAAGATCGACGCCGAGCGGAAGAACATCGTCGTCTCGCGCCGCAAGGTCCTCGAGGAGGAGCGCAAGAAGAACCGCGAGAACCTCGTGAAGGAGCTGCACGTCGGCGACCTGCGCGAAGGCCAGGTCAAGAACATCACCGACTTCGGCGCGTTCATCGACCTCGGCGGTCTCGACGGCCTGCTGCACATCACCGACATGTCGTGGGGCCGGGTCAACCACCCCAGCGAGGTCGTCTCGCTGGGTCAGAAGATCGAGGTCGTGGTCCTCGATTACGACGCCGAGCGCAATCGCATCAGCCTCGGCCTCAAGCAAAAGACGCGCAACCCGTGGGAAGACATCGGCGATCGCTACCCGCTGAACTCGGTCCACGACGGCGAGGTCGTCAACCTGATGAACTACGGCGCCTTCGTCCGCCTCGAGCCCGGCATCGAAGGCCTGGTCCACATCAGCGAGATGAGCTGGACCAAGCAGGTCGCCCATCCCAGCGAGGCGGTCAAGGTTGCCGACAAGGTCAAGGTCATGGTGCTCGACATCAACCACGACAAGCAAGAGATCTCGCTCGGCATGAAGCAGGCCGAGCGCAATCCCTGGGAAACCATCACCGAGCGCTTCCCCGTGGGTCGCAAGGTGAAGGGTTCGGTCAAGAACGTGATGAACTACGGCGCCTTCATCGAGCTCGAAGAAGGCATCGAAGGCCTGCTGCATGTCAACGACATCAGCTGGACCAAGAAGCTCACCCACCCCTCGCCCGAGATCAACAAGGGCGACAACCTCGAGTGCGTGGTCCTCGAGATCGACAAGGAGCGCCAGCGCATCTCGCTCGGCCTCAAGCAGATGCAGCCGGACCCCTGGACCACCGACATCCCGACCAAGCTTCAGAAGGGCATGGTCCTCGACGGCAAGGTCACCAAGATCACCAACTTCGGCGTCTTCATCGAAGTGCTCGATGGGCTCGAAGGCCTGCTCCACGTCTCGGAGATCTCGGATCAGCCGGTCGAGAAGCCGGAAGAAGTCCTCGCCATCGGCCAAGAGGTCAAGGTCAAGGTCATCAACGTCGACTACGAGCTGCGCAAAATCGGCCTGTCGATGAAGGGCGCCTAGTTTCTCAGGGGCTTCGCCCCTACGGCCTGCGGCCTACCCCCGGGCTTTGTCGGGGTTCGATGTCGCCGGAGCCGGCGACATCGTGGCGGAATCGGCTGCGCCGATGGTATTCCGCCACCACCCCTCGGCGCCCGCGATCGCGGTGCGATCGGGGACAGGGGGAGCCTGGGAGCGTCCTTGAAATTTCCCGTGGGGGTGGCCGATCGGCCACCCCCACGGTTTTTTTCTGGGTGGATGGGCGGGTGATGCAGCCGGTCTACCCCAGCAATGGGGGATATTGCGACGGGTGCTCTCGCCGTACCCTGCGGGCTGCGCTGCCCCAGGTCGCGCTCGCTCTTCCGTTAACCCAATCAGAGCAGGCACCTGGCCGCCCCGTGGCTGGTGTCGAACTGGTCGTGAACCTTCGCTGGTCACGCCCGTTCATCCCTGCTCTAGGAGAACCACCCATGGCGCGCCAAGACGACGATCAGATCGACGACCAGGACCAGCTCGACGAACAGCTGGAAGAGGCGCCGCCCGAGGAAGACAATGAAGTCAAGCGCGCCGTGCCCGCCTGGATCATCAGCATCGTCGTCCATGCCGTGGCCCTCGGCCTGATGAGCCTCGTGATCTACGCCACCACCGAAATCATCGACGAACCCGCGATCAAGACCACCGCGCTGCCGCCTCCGCCCAAGGTTGAAGAGCCGAAGCTGGAGCGTGAGATCAAGCCGACGGAAACCCCGCTGGACGTCGAGGTCGAATCCGAAAAGCCGAGCCCGGTGAGCGAGCTCGACGTCCCCGTCGAGGAATTCTCGCGCGAAGAGGAGAGCGACGCCGAAAAGCCCAAGGGTCGCGAAGAGGCCAAGGCTGACAGCGAGATGGGTGGCCAGGGCGCCTTCATGGCGATCGGTGCCGGCGGTGGTTCCTCGGGCATGTTCGGCTCACGCACCGGCGGCGGCAAGAAGCGCGCCCTCGGTCGCTTCGGTGGCTCGGCGGGCGGCGAGAGCGCCGTCGACGCCGCTCTGCGCTGGTTCAAGAAGCACCAGAGCCCGAACGGCCAGTGGGATGTCGACGGCTACGCCGCCAACTGCACCGATGCCGGCGAGAAGTGTGAGCCAGGTACCGAGCACACCGGTGATGATGGCGACGTCGCCTGCACCGGCTACGCCCTGCTCTGCTTCCTCGGTGCTGGCTACGACCACCGCATGCCCAGCAAGTACAAGGCGACCGTCAAGAAGGGCCTCGACTGGCTGGTGTCGGTGCAAAAGGCCGACGGCGACTGGGGTCGCAACTACGAACATGCGGTCGCCACCATGGCCATCGCCGAAGCCTACGCGATGTCCAATGACCCGGCGCTTAAAGGCCCGGCGCAGAAGGGCATCGACATCATCCTCGCCCGCCAGGCCAAGGACAAGAGCGGCGGTTACGGCCTTGGCTGGGACTACAAGGAACCCAACCCGGAGCGCATGGATTCGTCGGTGTCGGGCTGGTGCGTCATGGCGCTCAAGAGCGCCGCCGCCGGCGGCCTGAACATCGGCAACGGTATGGAAGGCGCCAAGCAGTACCTCGAGCAGGCCTGGAAGGCCTGCAACAAGGACTTCAAGGCCAAGGATCCCTACACCGACACGTCGAACTTCCCCTACAGCTGGAATTCGCTGACGGGTGAATGCCAGACTGGCGAACCCGGTTCGAATTCCCACGACATGGCGCCGGTGGGCGCGCTGTGCGCCGTCTTCCTCGGCCACAAGGCCGATGACGTCATGCTTAACAGCATGGCCAACCACATCATGAAGTACCAGTTCCCGAAGGCCTACCCCTGCAACACGTACTACATGTACTACAACACCCTCGCCATCTTCCAGGTCGCGGGTGATCGCTGGGAGAAGTGGAACGCCACCGTCCGCGACATGCTGGTCGGCGCCCAGCGCAAGAGCCAGGACTGCTTCGATGGCAGCTGGGACTTCAAGGACACCAAATTCCACGGTCACAACACCGGGCGCCTGCTGAGCACCGCCTACGCCTGCCTGAGCCTGGAAGTGTACTACCGCTATATCCCGGTCGGCCAGAAGGCTGCCGCGAAGTAACCACGTCGTCTCCGGTTTCGTCATGCGGGCCACCCTTTCGGGGTGGCCCGCTTCATTTGGTGGATCCGCCCATCGCGGTGCCACGTCCCGCGATCCTGTGATGTAACCGATCATGCCCAGCCGGATCGCGCGATGGTCGCTTCCCGCGCGACCGGAGGATGGACGTCCCGCGCATGCTGAACTCGCGGTCGCCATCTGCGTTGATTCTCGTGGGCCAAGACGCCGGGTAGCGATCGAGGCGATCAAACCATGGGCGAAAGCGTGGACGGAGTCGGCGTCGCCGGACTCCGCGCATGTCGTTTTCAGCGGTTTCTACCGTCATTTCCGTGTGATTCGCGGTTGAACCGCAGCGACGATGCCGCGTTGATCCACCTACGAGGATCACGCCATGCGCCACCACGACTCCACTTCCGACACGTCCGCGGAGAGCCCGGCTCCCGAGCAGCATTCCCACCCGCAGGAAGCCAGTTCCGGCCGCGCCGTGCCGGCCTGGCTGCTCAGTGGCGTGGTGCATGGCGTCGCCCTCGCCCTGATGGCGCTGATCGTGCAGGCGTCCCACCCGATCATCGATGAGCCGGCGATCACGGTGTCGCCCCAGCCGATCACGCCTCTGCCGCAGCAGCCTACGACGATCGACCCGCCGACCGCCACCAGCCCGACCATGGAGGTCCCGGAAGAAGCCCCCGAGTATTCGCCCCCAAGCGAACTCACCGCCATCGACGAGACCACCGACCGCGAGAGCGAGTTGACCTCCAGCGAAGATGGTAGCGAGGGCGAGCCCACCGCGGTCGCCGACAGCGCGTTGGCGACCGACGGCTTCGCGATGGCCATCGGGTCGGGAGCCAATGCCGCTGGTCTGTATTCGGCTCGTCGTGGCCCGGGGAAACAGACCTCGCGCCGCAAGTGGGATGGTCCGAATGGCCCGCATGGTCGCGACAATACGATCGACGCCGCCCTGCGCTGGTTCAAGAAGCACCAGAGCCCGAACGGCCAGTGGGATGTCGACGGTTACCAAGCCAATTGCCAGGATGCCGGCGCGAAGTGCGAGCCCGGCACCGCCCACACCGGCGCCGATGGCGATCTCGCCTGCACCGCCTACGCCGTGCTCTGCTACCTCGGCGCTGGTCATGACCACCGCACTCCAGGCAAATATCGCAAGACCGTGCAGGCCGCCCTCGACTACCTGGTGGCCGCCCAGAAGGCGGATGGCCTCTGGGGGACGCGCAATTACGAGCACGCCATCGTCGCCATGGCCCTTGCCGAGGCCTACGGCATGAGCACCGATTCGCGGCTGCGCGAGCCAGCCCAGAAGGGGATCGCCATCATCCTCGCCCGCCAGGCCAAGGACGGCGCCTATGGCCTGGGCTGGGATTACGGCGCCGCCAATCCCGCGCGCAACGACGCCTCGGTCTCGGGCTGGAACATCATGGCGCTCAAGAGCGCCAAGGCGTCCGGGCTCGACGTGGGCACCGGCCTCGAAGGCAGCGCGACCTACCTCGATCGTGCCTGGAAGGCCGCCAACCCCGGCCTCGATGCCGCCAAGCTCGATCCCTACAAGGCGACGTCGGTCTTCCCCTATGTGTGGAACAGCCAGGACGGCAGCGTGCAGGTCGAGCCCGGCGCCAAGCAGCACGATCTCAGCTGCGTCGGCGCGCTGTGCGCCGTCTTCCTTGGCCACCAGGCCGACGATCCGGTCCTCAACTCGCTCGCCAACCACATCGACAAGACGCAGTACCCCACGGCCTATCCGACCAACACCTACTACCTCTACTACAACTCGATGGTGATGTTCCAGCTCGGGGCTGCCCGCTTCACCAAGTGGAATCTGCCGGTGGTGGAGTTGCTGACCAAGGCCCAGCGCACCGATGGCTGTCATCAAGGCAGCTGGGATTACACCGGCACCGTCTTCCACGGCCATGAAACCGGCCGTCTGCTGAGCACCGCCTACAGTTGCCTGACCCTCGAGGTCATCTACCGCAACACCCAGGTCCTCGCGAACTGACGTGACGCTGGACCCAGCCCGCCCTCCGCTTCGCGGAGGGCGGCAGTGGGTCGGCTGCGACATGCCGGACTCTGCGGCGTCTTTTCTGCCTTCCCCGATTGCTTTCCTCCCTGCTGGCCGAACCTGTGCCGCCTTCCTCGGAGGACTGCACAGTGGGATTTCTCGGCCTCGGTACGCCCAAGTGGCGCCACAAGAATCTCGCGGTGCGTCAGGCGGCGGTGGCGCGGTTGCAGCCCTACGACGGGCACATCCTGGTCCAGGTCGCGCTGAAGGATGCCGATGCCGGCCTGCGCGTGCAGGCGGCCTCCAAGTTAACCGCCGAAGC
>Ga0163144_10008215_pt1 | contig 22623 bp, 17 predicted proteins | sample OliLak19BULKMAT1_FD_123175 | JGI IMG/M metagenome (GOLD analysis project Ga0163144, IMG submission 123175) | Freshwater microbial mat bacterial communities from Lake Vanda, McMurdo Dry Valleys, Antarctica - Oligotrophic Lake LV.19.BULKMAT1 | ecosystem: Environmental > Aquatic > Freshwater >...
CCGCGTTTGCACTGGAACTCGGGAGCGCAGCGCCCGCGCTGCGGCGCGCCGCGGCCGAGCGTGTGGTGCGCGAGGTCGCCGCGGCTGGCGCGAGCCTGATCGAGCTGCGCCACGAAGCACCGACCCTCGAGCGTGTGTTTTTGCAGCGCACGGACCCGAGCTTTGCCGCGGCACACGCCGTGGCCGCGAAATCGCCGACGGGTGTGGCGCCGTGAGCCGCGTGGTCGCCGTGGCCGCGCGCGAACTCGGCGCAGCGCTGGATGCACCGGCGGTGCGCACCGCCACACTCGTGCTCGCCGTCGTTTTGTGCGCGCTCTTTTTCCACATTGGATATCCGATCGGCGAGCTGCGCTCCGGTGGCCTGTGGGAAGTTCGAACCACGAACACTCTGGCGGTGGTCTTTGCTTGGCTTCCGATCCTGCTGGCGCTCTTCGTACCGGCGCTGACGATGGGGTCGTGGAGTGACGAGCGCCGCAGCGGCACCGAAGACCTGCTCTTCGCGCGTCCCGTGCGCGCGGGTGAAGTGGTGATCGGAAAGTTCGCGGCGGGACTCGTCTTGCTCGCCATCTTGCTGACCGTCGCGCTTTTGCCGCTGATCGCGACGGCCGCTTACCTCGGCCCTGTTGACTGGAGCGCAGCCTTCGGCGGAGTGCTCGGCGCGTTGCTGCTCGGCGCAGGTTACCTCGCGATCGGCCAACTGATTTCCGCGTGCGCGCGCGAGCCCCTGTCGGCGTTTGTCGTCGCGGCGCTCGTCTTGATCGTGTCCTGGTCGCCGATGTTGCTGGTGGGCCACTTCTCGGGGGCGCTCGCCGACGGACTGCTGTACGCGAGCCCCGCGTACCACTACCTCGAAACTGCCGCGCGCGGGCTGTTCGACCTGCGCGACTTCCTGTTCCACGGCCTCCTCGCCGCCGGCGCGCTGCACCTGTGTTCCCTGGTTGTGGAGGCCCGACGGTGGCGGTGAGCGGCGCGGTTCAACACGCGCGCGGGCGCGCGGCGCGGCTCCAGGCCGGGTTGTGGCTCGCGGGTGTTTTGTGGCTCGCGGTCTGGATCGCCGGCGCGCGTTTTGCGCGCGAGCACGCAGACCTTCGTGTGGATCTGACGCAGGACAAGCTGCTGTCCCTGAGCCCCGTGGCCGCGTCGCTGCTCGGTCGCCTCGAGGATCGCCTGCAGGTCGAGCTCTATTTCTCCGGGCGCGTCGAGTCCGGCTTGTACCAGGTGGCACAGCGCCAGCTCCTGGAGCAATTGCGCGAACTCGAACGGCTCGCCCAGGGCCGCATGCAGCTCGTGCGCGTCGACCCCGGGGAATCCGCGGCGGCGCGCCTTGAGGCACAGCGCTACGGGATCGTCGGGCGGGCACACGGGTCGGGGCGCGGGTCGGCCGCGGTGTTCGAGACCGTGTACCTCGGCATGGTGCTGCGTTACCGCGGCCGTGAGGCGGCGATTCCGTTCGCGTTGCCGCACACGCTGGAGTTTGCGTTCCTCGAGGCGCTCGACTCCGTCCAGAGTCCCCGGCGCCGCAAGGTGGGCTGGCTGGCGGACGATGCCCCGACGCAGGAATTCGGCCTCGCGCGCGACCTCGTGCAGTTGCGATTCGACGTCGAGGACGTCCGCGGGCTCGCGGAGGGTGTTCCCGTACCGGCTGGACTCGATGCGCTCGTGCTCGTGCGGCCGCGGGCGCTCCACCCGCGCGCGGTGTTCGAGCTCGACCAGTACCTGGCGCGTGGAGGACGTGTAGTGATGTTCCTCGACCGGTCGCTCGCCGATCCCGCCGCGCGCACGCTGACGCCGATCGCTACCGGCCTTGAGAGCTACCTGGCGCATTTGGGCGTCCAGCACACGCCCGCGATCGTGTTTGAGCGCGGCCATCCCGGCGCCGTGCGTCTGCGCGGCGCGGGCGACAACGTGCGCGAGCAGCCCTATCCGTACTTCGCGCGCATCCCGCCCGAGGGATTCGACCCGGACCAACCCGTGACCCAGCGCTTGCCCGGCGCGGAGTTCCTGTGGGCCCACCCGTTCCGCCTCGAGAGCAACAACTCTGTTGGCCTCGAGCGCACCATCCTCGTGCGCTCGAGCGAACGCAGTTACGCCGCGCAGCCGCCGATGGAGCTGGAGTTCGACGCCGAAGCGCTGCGCCGCGCGGAGACCGAACTGCTCGCCCTCGCCAAGCCCGAGCCCCAGGCGTTGGTCGTTGCGTTGGCCGGGGATTGGCCGTCGCCGTTTGCCGGCGAAACGGCACCCGCTGCGCGCGATCCCTTGGGTGGTCCGGATCGGCCGGATGCCGTGCGCGGGGTGGGTGGGGAGACCGCGGCGAGCGCGGCGAGCGAGGCGGCGCGGCTCGTGCTCGTCGGCGACGCGGACGTGGTCGCGCGGCGCGGCCTCGCCGAGGGTGGACTTGCGGCCCTGATCGGCGAAAACCGCATGCTGCTCGACCGATTGATCGATTGGCTGACCCTCGAGCCCGAGTTGCTGGGGCTGCGCACGCGTTTGCCGCGCGACCGCTCGATCCGCAACTTCATGGCGGAGGAACTCGAGCGTATCGACCTTTCCACACTCGAGCGCGCTGTCGGCGACCGTGGCCAGGGCGCCACACCCGCCGAGGAGAACGCCCGCGCCCGTGCGCGCCGCAAGGAGTGGCTCACGAGCGCGGCCGCGATGGGTGGATCGCTGCTCGGCGTGCTGGGTTTGCAGCTCATCGCGATGCGCCGCCGGCGCGCACCGTTGCTCGTGCGCGGAAGGTCCACTTGAGGCTCCGCCGGACCAACATCGCGCTCGCGATCGCGGTCGCGCTGCTCGTTGCGGCGGAGTTCGCCCTGCGGCCCGCGCCGCCGCTCGCGCGGGGCACCGGCGAGCGTGTATTTCCCGCGCTGATCGCGTCGGACGTGCGCACGATCCGCATCCGCGGAGCGGGCGGCGACACGGTTGAACTTGAGCTCGCGGGCAAGCGCTGGACGTTGCCCGCGCAGCATGGTTTTCCGGCGACTCCCCATGTCGTGGAAGCGCTCCTGACGCACCTGCCGCGCACCGCCGATGCCGACCATATCGCCTCGGGAAGCGGCGCGGACTTCGGGTTCCCGCCGTCGGGCGGCACCGGGGAAGCGGGTCGCGCCGGGGAAACTGTCAGCGACGCGGTCGATGTGGAGTTGCGCGACGGGGACGGCAACGTCGTCGCGGCGTTTGCGCAGGTTTCTGCGCCCGCGCCCGCGGGCGGGGGTGCGCCCTTAGGGAGCCTGGTTCGCGCCCAGGGCTCCGCACACATCCACCGCACGGCACTGATCGCACCGCTTATTCCGCGTGCTACGGCGTGGCTGGAGTTGTCCCTCGCGAACGTGGCGCAACGGGACCCGCGCGATGCGCTCGCGCTCGACGTCCAGGCCGGCGGCAACGCGGCGTTGTCCGCCGTGCGCGACGGCGATGCGGGAAGCCGCTGGATCGCGACGGTGCCCCGGGAAAAGGAGTTGGGGCGCATCGCGATCGACAAACTGCTCGCGATCCTGGGACGCCTTTACCTCGCCGAGCTCGAAGCCGGTGAGCCCGCCCCGGAGCACGGGTTCGAGGCCCCCGCGCTGGAGTTCAACCTGCGCTTCGCCGACGAACGAACGCTGCGCCTTTTATTCGCGAAGGGACCGGACGACACCTACCGCGTCACGTCGCCCGATTGGGCGCGACCTTGGGTGGTGCGGGTTCCCGCGCGCTCGGTGGGTGAGGCCGTCGCGGCGCTCGACGGCGTGCTCGCGACGCTGCGCTGACGCCCTTCAGCCGCGTGGCTTGGTCAGCGCGTAGAAGAGCGTGAGCGCCGTGAATGCGTCGGCGAAGCGACCCGCGTGCAGGCGCCGCAGCACTTCGTCACGCTCGAACGCACGCACCAGGATCTGCTCGGAACCGTCGTGGTTGGTCGCCGCGACCTCCTCGCAGCCCTCGGCGAGGAAACCGTGTGCGTAGTGCGCGCTGATGCCGCCCGTCGGAAACCATCCGGGCAAGGGCACGAGGCGACGCGCGCGGTGGCCGGTTTCCTCGAGCAACTCGCGCGCAGCTGCGTCGACCGGCGGCTCGTTCGCGTGGATGCGTCCCGCGGGCACTTCCCATTGGTTGCGTCCGCTCGGATAGCGGTACTGCCACAGGAGCAAAATGCGCCCGTCGGGCAGCACGGGCACGATCGCGACCGCATTCGAAACCTCGAACACGTGGTAATCCTGCTCCGCACCGCTCGGCAGGCGGATCCAATCGCGGCGCAGTCCGCACCAGGGGCTGTCGTAAACCCGCGGCTGTGCGAGTGCAGTGAACGGCGGGAAATCGGGAGGGTCGTCGGGCTCGCGCGGCACCGGCTGCGGTTGTGCGAGCGCGAAATCGTGGTCCAAGTTGTCGCCGGAGGTCTGGGGGCCACTGGGACCCACCGGGGCACGGGACTCCGCGCCGTGATCGGGCGCGTCGGTCACTCGGCGCCCGCGTTGGGCCACAATTCGCGCCAGTGGGGGCGCGGACCCGCGCCCTGCTGGCCTTCGAGGCGTTCCAGCAAGCCCTTAGGAACACGCACTTCCTCAAGGGCGGTCTCGGCGAGCGCGCGCCCGGCCGCATCGACGATCGCTTTGCCGTCGATGCCGTGGTAACCGAAGATCTCCTCCGGTCGACCCGACTTGCTGAAGCGTCGCACGGCGAGCGTGATCTGCTTGACGCCGAGCACGGAGCCCGCGTTGTCGAGCAAACCCGCTTCCCCGTCGCACACGGCGACGATCGGAACGCGGCGTCCGGCGAGGCCCGCAAGGCCGGCGGCATCGAGCGTGGCCCCCGCGGTGCTGGGGGCCAGGTGGAGGTCACCGTCCAGGTCGAGGCCTTCGCGCAGGTGCAGGTAGTTGGTTTCGTGGGCGAGACCGCCGACGAGGAGGTCGGGCGATGTCACGACCACCACATCCGCGTAGATCCCGAGCTCGAGCAGCACGTTCGACGCTTCGAGGGCCTCCGTCACCAGCGATCCCATCACGAGGATCGAAACGACGTTGTCACCGGGCGCGTAACCCGCGTAACCGCGCCAATCCACGAGCCGATAGGCCCCGGCGAGGCACTCCTCGCGCAGCACGTCGAGGATCGCGGCGTCGGTCTGCGGCGCGGCGTCCGCCTCGGGCACTGCGCCCTTGTAATCACCCTCGGCGGGCGGCGCGAGCAGCGCGTCCTCCTGCTTGAAGCGCCGCTGACGCCGCAGGCTTTCAAGAAACAGCCCCTGTTTGATGCCGCGCGTCACGGCGCGGATCAAGACGCCGTTGCGGCCCTTCGTGCGGTGCTCCATGTGCCGCGCGATGGCATCACACAGGATCCAGTCCATCTCGACGGCGAATGCGGGCTCCCACGTGATGAGGTTGGGGATCTGGATGTCGCTCTTCCACGAGTGCTGCGCACCTTCGGGGCTGAGGGTTACACCCGACGGCGTACCGATCAGCACGAAGCTCGATCCCCAGTAGAGGTTGTAGTAGAGCTGGTCGAGCGCACGCTTCAGGAAGAAGTCGTACACCGTCATCACCGGCAGGAGCGGCACGCCGGTCAAAGCCTCCATTCGCCCGAAGGACCCAAGCGCGGACATGCAGTTGGCTTCGACGATCTCGAAGCGCACGTGGCGTGTGTAGCGCTGCTCCTTCGCGACCAGTTCCGGGTGGCGCGCCTGGAAGTCGAGCACGATGTCGGCTTCCTGGCCCGGCCCGTAGATCCGGCTGTTCATCGTCGGCGCGAGGTTTGTGCTGGTGCCCACGTCCGGGGACAGGGTCAGCACGAAGCGGGCGGCCGGAACCCAGCGCGCTTCCACGTCGTCGAGGGGCTTTTCCTCACCCGCGCCGCCGATGGGCGCGCCGCCCTCGCCGTGGGTGCCGATGCGGATCAGCTTGGCGGCGAGTTGGCCCCACATCCACTGTGTGTGTGTCAGTGGGAACAAGGAGGTGTCGATCGCCAGTTGCCGGGGCAACTCGCCGACGGCGTCGATGTCCGCGGCAGCTTTCTCGCGGTTTTTTGCGATGAGCTCGTCGTGGTGCTCGATGCCGCGGCGGAACGCCTTTTGGCGCGCCGCGAGGAACGCTGCTTCGTCGGAGCCCTCGGGGAAATGTTCGAAAGGTGACTCCAGCGACAGGCCGTCGCGTTGGAGCAGCGCTTCAACCTCCTTTTTCGACGGCAAACTCGAATGGTTTGCGGGATCCGCGGCGCACTCAAGACCCTTGCCCTTGAGCGTGTGCGCGACAATCAGATACGGCGCGCTCGTGTCCTCGCGTGCCGTCCGCAGCGCGGCGATGCAGCGCTTGAGGTCGTGGGCACCCAGGTCCGCGAGCAGGGCCACAAGATCCCCGTCGGAGAGCTCGCCGAGCACCTGCTTGGCCGCGGGGCGGCGTTTGCCGCACAGGTCGCGCGACAGCGCCGCGTCCTTGCGGAACAGGAGGTACTGCAGGTCGTAGTCGGTGAGGTCGTGCTCGAGCAGTTGGCGCAGCTCGTCGCCCCCCGGTTTTGCGAAGTGCGCTTCGCGGATGCCGCCGTGGCGCAGTTGGATTACCTTCCAGCCGTTCGCGATGAAGGTTCCTTCGATGCGCTCCGCGTCCGATCCCACGCGGCTCGTCGCGGAGGATGTGCGTGTGCCGTCGAGGTTCTGGCGGTTGTAGTCGACGATCCAGGTGACCTCGGTGAGTCCGCGCTCGGCCACCTCGGGCATCACTTCGAGCAGTGAGCCCTCGCGGAACTCGGAGTCGCCCATCAGCGACCAAAAGTGCGGATGTGCCGGCACTTCGTGGCCGTGGTCCCGCGCGAAGCGGTACGCGAGAGCCAAATAAACCGAGTTGACTGGCGGGATGCCGACCGAGCCTGAGGGCAGGAAGTGGAACGTGTCCGGGTCGCTCTTTGCGTGGTAACTTTGGAAGACGTCCGCGGCTCCGGGCAGCGGGAACTTCCGCAGGCGTGTCATCGCCGCCTTCGCCGCATCGTCGTCGAGCCAGGTGCCGTCCTCGCGCCGGAACAGGCGCATGAGGTTGTGGTAGGCGTGGTCGATGGGGGACGCGTGCGGCTTGCAGGCGACGTAGTCCTGCGGCTCGCGTACGACGAGGTACAGGGCTCCGAGGATTTGGTAACAGCTCGCGCACGCGGCGGGGTGCCCGCCGATCTTCGGCTCACCCGGCTGCTTATCCTTGCGGCTGTTGGCGATGTGGATCATCGCCACCATCTGGGAGAACGCGCGTTCCGCGATCCGTCCGACGACGTCCAGGGTGGGGGCGGACAGGGTCTGCGTGGTCATGGCCGGGGCTAATGGGGTGGCGCTCGAGCGGCAGGGACCGGGCGGCAGCCGGTGCCGGGTGCGCGCGGGTGCAAGCGAGCCATCCTACGGCGCTCCGCGGCCGCTCTCCAGCAACGGCGGGGGAGCCCGCGCCGCGGGGAGCCGCGCACGGGTTTACGGCGCGGTTTTACGGCGCGGTTTTGCGGCGCGTTTTCGGTTAACGGGTGCGGGCCGCGGACTCAAGGTACAGGCGCCGGTAGGTCGCGAGCATCGTCGTGCGGTCGTAATCCAGGGCGCGTATGCGCGCCGCCGCCGCGAGCCGTGCGCGCAGCTTCGGATCGCGCGCGAGCCGCAGCAGGCCACGCGCGAGGCGCTGCGCCAACGGTTCGCCAGCGCCGCCCAGTGCTTCGACGAACTCCTTGCCCGCGGCGGGCACCATCTCGCGCACATCGCCCACGTCGGTCGCGATCGCGGGCAGGCCGGCCGCCAGCGCCTCGAGCAGCGCAATCGGCATCTGCTCTGTGTCGCTGGTGAGCGCAAAGATGTCCATCGCTCCGTACGCGGAGCGCGGGTCCGCAAGGTGCCCCGCGAAGTGGACACGCCCGGCGAGGGGCGGCTGCGCGGCGAGGTGTTCGAGCGCGGCGCGCTCGTTGCCATCGCCGACGACGAGCACGCGCACGGGCGCTCCCGCGTCGATGGCCGCCGCCGCGGCCGCAAATAGCCGCGCGACGTTCTTTTCGGGGCGCAAATGCCCGACGCAGCCGACGACGACGTCCGTGGGGAGGCAGCCGATCTGCGCGCGCATCCCGCTGTGGAGCGCGGCGCGCTCGAAACGCGCCGGATCGATCCCGTTGGGCACGTAAACCACCCGCTCCGCAGGTTGGTGCCACTCCGTACGGGCGATGCGCTCCAGCGTGCGGCTGACAACGACCACGTGCTGCGCCGCAGGCAGCGCCAGCCTGCGCAGCCACGCGCGGCGCCGTTTGCGTCCCTGCGCTTCGTCCGGGTGGAATCCGTCCTCGTGGTGCAGCGCCCCGGGCCCACCGCGCAGGCGCGCCGCGAGCAGCGCGTCGACCGCGCCGAAGTTGTAGGTGCAGACGAGGTCGGGACGCCGTTCTGCGAGGACGCGGAGCAGGCGGCGCACGGTGGCGGGGGTGCCGGCCTTGGGCGGGGGCGGAACGATTTCGAGCGTCCCGGCGGGGAGGAGGGAGGCCGCGCCTGTCACGCCGTCGAGCGCCAACACGGCGTGGCGGAACTCGTCCCCGAGGCCGGCCACGAGGTCAACCGTCCGGCGCTGGGAGCCCGCCGCGGCAAAGGTCGGAAAAACGTGCAGGACGGCGAGGCTCATCGGGGGCGGGGCGATGGAGGATAGGCCCCCGCCGGCCCCAGCGCGGGCCCCGGCGGCGGCGCTCCGGCCCGTCCGGTCCCGGGGTCGGCTCCGGCGGCCTGACCCCCGCGGGTCGCCTTTGGCCGCAGCGCTGTTGGTGCCGATACATCTCATCTCCTCCTTCTTCGGGGCCCGGCGCACTCATCAAGGGTGCGTTCGGGCCCTCTTCATTTGCGGCCGCGGGAGCGACAGGGGAGCGGGAAAGGGGGCCGCCCTTGGAGCGCCCGCGGGCCCCGGCTACTCTCTTCGCCCTTCCCCGCGGCATCGGCGGGAGCGACGTCCCTTCGAGTTCGGCCCTGTGCCCGTTCCACGGCGCGCCGGGCGGTCGACCCGTCCACCCGCCGCGACCGCGGGGGTGCGCCCCGACCGCGCCCGACGGACGGGCGCGCGCTCCCTCCCCCGGCCCGTTCCGGCCACCCTCGGCAACCCTCTCGGCGGACCGGATGGCCCGCCCGCACCCCTGCCGCCATGACGAGCCCGCTGCCCGAAGGCCTGACCTTCGACGACGTCCTCCTCGTCCCGCGCCACTCCGACGTGTTGCCGCGGGACGCCGACGTGACCACGCGGTTCTCCCGGCGCGTGCCGCTGCGCATCCCGCTGACCTCGTCCGCGATGGACACGGTGACCGAGTGGCAACTCGCGGTGGCATTGGCGCGCGAGGGTGGACTGGGCGTGATCCACCGCAATCTCAACATCGAAGCGCAGGTGCGCGAGGTCGACAAGGTCAAGCGCAGCGCGAACGGAATCATCCTCGACCCCGTCACGCTCCCGCCGACCGCGACCATGGCGAAGGCACGCGAGTTGATGGCCCGCTACAACATCAGCGGCTTGCCGATCATCGACGCCGAACAGCGTGTCGTGGGCATTCTGACGAGCCGCGATTGCCGCTTCCAGACGAGCGACGACACACCCGTCGCGCGCGTGATGACGAGCGGCCGGTTGGTCACGGCGCCCCCGGACACGTCCCTCGATGAAGCGCGTGAGAAGCTCTACAAGCACAAGGTCGAGAAGCTGATCATCGTTGACGCTGAAGACCGGTTGCGCGGCCTGATCACGATGAAGGACCTCGATATGCTCGAGGCCTACCCCAACTCGGCGACCGACGAGCGCGGCCGCCTGCGTGTCGGCGCAGCGATCGGTGTGTTCGATTACGAGCGCGCGGCGGGGCTCGTCCACGCCGGTGTGGACGTGCTGGTGGTCGACACCGCCCACGGCCACAGCACTAATGTGCTGGACACTGTCGCGAAGCTCAAAACCCTGCACGCGCGTGTGGACGTGGTCGCGGGCAACGTGGCGACGGGCGAAGCCGCAGAGGCGCTGATCCGCGCCGGCGCAGACGGGATCAAGGTCGGAATCGGCCCGGGTTCGATCTGCACGACGCGCATCGTCGCCGGGATCGGCGTGCCCCAGTTGACGGCGATCTTGGACGTTGTCGCGGTCGCGGCCGGCAGCGGCGTTCCGGTGATTGCCGACGGCGGCATCCGCTTTTCGGGCGACATCGTGAAAGCGCTCGCCGCGGGCGCGTCCTGCGTGATGCTCGGCAGCCTCTTCGCGGGCCTCAAGGAAAGCCCGGGCGAGCAGATCCTCTACAAGGGCCGCTCCTTCAAGGCCGTGCGCGGCATGGGCTCCCTCGGTGCGATGGTCGAAGGGGGCAAAGAGCGCTACCGCCAGGGTCACATCGACGACGCGGACAAGCTCGTGCCCGAGGGCATCGAGGGCATGGTGCCGTACAAGGGCCGGCTCTCGCCGTTTGTTTACCAGCTCGTGGGCGGTGTTCGCGCCGGCATGGGTTATTGCGGCGCGCGCACGCTCGCCGACCTCTGGGAGCGCGCGCGTTTCATGCGCGTTTCCGCCGCCGGCATGCGCGAAAGCCATCCGCACGACGTGCAGATCACCAAAGAGTCGCCCAACTACTTCCAAGAGTGAGCACCGCATCCCAAACGAGTGACGCTCCCCGGGGCGTCCTGATCGTCGACCTTGGCGCGCAGTACGCCCAGCTCATCGCGCGGCGGGTGCGCGAGTCGGCGGTGTGGTGCGAGATCGCGCCACCCGCCCTTGCCCTCGAGCGCGCCCGTGCGATGGACCTCGGCGGAGTGATCCTCTCGGGCGGCCCCGCGTCGGTGTACGCGCCGGACGCACCGCGCATCCCCAAGGAGATTTTGGAGCTCGGGGTGCCCGTGCTCGGCATCTGCTACGGCATGCAGTGGATGACGCGCGAGCTCGGGGGAGCCGTCGAGCCGGCCGCGAAGCGCGAGTTCGGCCGCACGTCGATCGAAGTGGTGCGCGCCGAGGGTGTGCTCGACGGCGTGACCGGCCACACGGTCGTGTGGATGAGCCACGGGGACCACGTGACACACATCCCAGCGGGCTTCGACGTGCTCGCGCGCAGCGAAAACTGCGAGTTTGCCGCCGTCGGCGACCCCCAACGCCGCTTCTTCGGCCTGCAGTTCCACCCGGAAGTGACCCACACGGTTCGCGGGCGTGAGCTGCTCGACAACTTCCTCCACCGCGTGTGCGACCTGGGTGCCGAATGGAACGCCGATTCCATTGTCGAGCGCCAGATCGAGCGCATCCGCAACCAGGTCGGTGAAGACGGCGAGATCGTGCTCGGCCTATCTGGCGGAGTGGATTCGAGCGTCGCCGCGGTGATCCTGCGCGAAGCCGTCGGGCCGCGCCTGCACTGCATTTTTGTCGACAACGGCCTGCTTCGCGAAGGCGAGCGCGACCAGGTCGAGCGCACGTTCCGCGACCACTTCCAAGTCGACCTGACGGTCGTCGACGCGGCCAAGCGCTTCATCGACGCGCTGGCCGGAGTCACCGACCCCGAGCGCAAGCGCAAGATCATCGGGAAGGAGTTCGTCGACGTCTTCAAGGTCGAGGCCAAACGCTTCAAGAAGGCCCATTTCCTCGGCCAAGGGACGCTCTACCCGGACGTGATCGAGTCCGTTGCAGCGCACGGCGGCAACACGGCCGTCATCAAGAGCCACCACAACGTGGGGGGCTTGCCCGCCGACCTCGGCATGGGGCTCGTCGAGCCTTTGCGCGAGCTCTTCAAGGACGAAGTGCGCACGATCGGCCGCCGCCTCGGATTGCCCGCGGCGATGGTCGAACGCCAGCCCTTCCCCGGCCCTGGATTGGCGGTGCGCATCCTCGGTGAAGTGACCGACGAGCACGTGCGTCTCGCGCGCGCGGCCGACCGCATCACCACCGACGAGATCGAGCGCGCGGGAGCCCACGTGGGCCTGTGGCAGTACTTCGCGGTGCTCTTGCCCGTGAACTCCGTCGGCGTGATGGGGGACGGGCGCACCTACGAAAAGTGCTGCGCCCTGCGCATCGTGACGTCCGAGGACGGCATGACCGCGGACTGGTCCTTGCTGTCGCACGAACTGCTCGCGCGCATCTCGAACCGCATCATCAACGAGGTGCGCGGGATCAACCGCGTGGTGCTCGACATCTCGAGCAAACCACCCGCCACGATCGAGTGGGAGTGAGGCCAACCTCGCCGTGATGGCTGGCTGTACGCCCGCCGCCGCGGTTTTGCCCTATCGGGCGAAAGCACTCACGGTGTGCGGCTGCAGCTCTCTTGCAAGTGCCAATTCTGTGAGCAGACCGAGAGCACGGTTCGTTCATCGGCGCAGGCGACGACCTCGCGGTACCAGCCACCACCGTGGTCCTTGACCCACTTGAGCCCGTGGCGTATTTCGATCGCGGATGCATAACAATACGTCCGCAGCAGGAACGTTTGGTAACACTGACCGAGCCCGTGCGCGCCGGATTGGAAGGTCTTGGAGTTGAACGATTCGGTCGTTGACTCGAACGTGTGGCTCGATTCGCTTCCCACGGCGGTGCCGGGAATTGTCGTGCGGATCGCCGTGGTCCACGACTTCGCGTGGGCCTTTCGCTCCCCCGTCTGGTCTCCGGGTTCACCACAAAAGATGTCGGACGTGGGCGACGTGTTGTCGCTGCACTCCACGGGCCCCATCACCGGTGGGGGGCACCCCAACTTGGAAGTGGCAGGCGGTGCGCACGACCAATCGCTCGGGGGGCCAGCGGGAACCGGAGTGCAGTCTTCCGCCAAGAAGGCCTTGAGCGGCAGACCGACGAGGGCGACGTCGCGGACGGCGACCCCGCTCGGGGGGAACCAATGACGGCTGGCCGAGTGGCTCGGAGGCGCGGAAACGACGCTCGCCATCGCGGTGGTTCGGGGCGAGAGGCTACCGCCCATCGAAAACAGCCCCGCTGAGCTCGCACCTTCGAAGGGCGGCGGGTTGCTCGTCATGACGACCAGCTTTCCAGGCACGCCGTCGGTGGGACGCAGCGCGAGCATCAACCACCCTGCGGGCAGGTGTCCGCTCACGTGCACACCTGCGTAGCCTGCATCCAATCCCACGAGGTCGACCTCCAGCGGTTGGGCTTGGATCGACGGTTCACCGGGCGGCGGTAGGACCGGGGGTGCTGTCCGGAAGTGGTACGCGTCGAGCGTGAGGTCCGTCAGTTGTCCATGACCGAGCGGGTTGAGGTCGAGCGTCGCAACAAACCCAGACCACGTGCTTGTCGTATCGACGCCGAGGAACGCGCCGCTACTGCCGATGGCAAGCCCCGCGAGATACCGATCAGGCTCGAAGTCGACGCCATGGTAGGACGCGGACGACGCGACCGCCGTGCCTGACCCCAACGGTGCGACGAACGCTTGGAAGCGGTAACCGGAACCTTCACCCGGACACTGGATAGACCAGAGCGCCGTGCGCCCCTCGGCCCAGACTTCGGTATCCGCGCCACCCCCTCCGGACAACACCACAGGGACCCCGATCGGCACAGTACGCGAGACCCACAGGGCACAGGGAAGGGTGCCAACGGAGGGTGCCGCCCACGCGTAGTCGTCGAACACCGGAACGGGAAGCGCAAACCGCTGCCCGAGCGCGATGCCGTCGCTCAACACGGTTTCGCGGAAAGCGACGTCGAGCGTGTCCAGCTCGGCAGCGTCGACGGCGGCCGTGGAGCCGGTCGCAGAGGTCAGGAATTGTGTGGCCTGATCCTGAGCGCCCTTGATCCGCACGGCGATCCCACCCGCAGGGGTGAGGGTGTCCGTGAGGACTTCCAGGCGTACGGTGACCGCTTCGGGCGGCAACTGGGCGGCCGGGAGCCAAAACAGCGCAACGCCCGAGGTGGCGAGCGCACCTGCGATTCCTGCGATCATGGGGTTATCTCATTGGAAGCTGGCGGCGAAGGGCGCGGGACCGATCAGGTGTTTCGAACGGCGCAGATGTCTGTGTAGAGCACGCCCTGCACTGCGCCAATGTTGGCTCAGCACATTCTGAACCTACAGATAACTCGGGAGGGGGGGGCCTGGCCGGTTTTTTTGGCGAACCGCCTCCAGGTGAACGCCGCCGGTCCCCTGGGCTTGGCGCCGTTCAGGAGGGCGCGCCGTCCCGAATCAGGCGCAGGAGGATCTCGGTGACGACCTGCGGGTTCGCTTTGCCCTTGCTCGCCTTCATCACAGGCCCGACCAGCGCTCCTACGGCCTTGTCCTTTCCGGCCAGCACGTCCGCGATGACCTTGTCCTTGCCAACCAGCGCTTCCTGGCACCATTCCTCGAGCTGACCTTCGTCGCTGACCTGCTCGAGCCCGAGTTCCGCGATCAGCTCGGCCGCATGACGGCCGGACGTGAGCATCGCACGCAAAACCTCGCGCCCGGCGGGCACGTTGAGCTTGCCCGCGCGCACAAAACCGATCAGTTCCGCCAGGCTGGCGGGCGTGATGCGCAGGTCCTCCAGGCTTTTACTTTCGATCTGCGGATCCGAGAGCGCACGCAAAACCTCGTTGGAAATCCAATTGGCCGCGTCCTTAGGGCTCCCCGCAAGGTCGGCGGTTTCCTCGAACCACTGGGCGAGGGCCGGCGATGCGGTCAAAACGCCGGCGTCGTACTCCGAAAGGCCCAGCGCACCAACGTAGCGTGCGCGGCGGGCGGGAGCCGACTCGGGAAGACTGCGCCGTTGCAGATCGATGAGCTCCGCCGACAAGTGCAGCGGCGGCAAATCGGGCTCGGGGAAGTAGCGGTAGTCGTGGGCATCCTCCTTCGAGCGCATGCTGCGCGTCTTACCGCTGCCCGCGTCGAAGGTGCGCGTTTCCTGCACGGGGAAGAGGGCGGAGTCGCCCGACTCGTAGGCCTCGATTTGGCGCAGGATCTCGAAGTCCGCCGCTGCCATCACGTTGCGGAAGGAGTTGAGGTTCTTGAGCTCCACCTTCGTGCCCCACTTTGCGCCGGGGCGGTGGACCGAGATGTTGACGTCGCAGCGCAGACTGCCCTTCTCCATGTCGCAGTCTGAGGCACCGGCGAACTGCAGGGTTTCTTTCAAGCGGGTGAGGTAATCGAAGGCTTCCTGCGCGGACGTGATGTCCGCTTCGCTGACGATTTCGATCAGCGGAACACCCGCGCGGTTCAGGTCGACGAGTGTGTCTGGCCCGCGGTCGTGGATGGCCTTGCCGGCGTCCTCTTCGAGATGGATGCGAGTCAACCGCACGATGCGACCCGACGGCAACGCGACGCCGCCACCCGAGCAGTAGGGCTGGTCGAACTGCGTGATCTGGAAACCCTTCGGAAGATCGCAGTAGAAGTAGTTCTTGCGGTCGAACTTGCTCCAAGTTGCCACAGTGGCGTCGAGAGCCAGCGCCGCGCGCACGGCGAGCAGCACCGCCGCTTCATTGAGCACGGGCAGCGCTCCCGGCTGGCCGGTGCACACCGGTGTCGTGCGTGTGTTGGGCTCAGCGCCAAAGCGGTAGGGCGCGTGGCTGAAGAGCTTGGTTTTGGTCTTGAGTTGGCAATGCACCTCGAGCCCCATCACCGGAATCCAGCGCTGGCCGGTGCGCGCTGAAACCACGCCGGGCACGTCGTCGTCTGTGGGTCGGCTCATGGTCAGGAGGCGAAGAGGGCCGGGTGCTGGGTGTGGAAGTCGGTGGCGGATTCGAAGGCGCGTGCGGCACGCAGCACGCGGGCGTCCTCGAGCGGCGGTGCGATGAGTTGCAGGCCGAGCGGCAGGCGCGTTCCGCTCTCTTCCGCAAATCCGCAGGGCAGCGAGAGCGCCGGAAGCCCCGCGAGGCTCGCCGGCGCCGTCAAGATGTCGTTGAGGTACATAGCAACCGGATCGGCAGTCTTTGCGCCGAGGCGGAATGCCGGCGTGGGGGATGTCGGGCCCGCGATCACGTCGCACTGCTCGAACGCGCGGTCGAAATCCCGGCGCAACAGCCGGCGGACTTTGAGCGCTTGGCCGTACCACGCAGCGTAATAACCCGACGAGAGCACGTAGGTCCCAAGCAGGATGCGGCGTTTGACTTCGGGGCCGAATCCCGCAGCCCGCGTGGCGGCCATCATGCCCTGCAGCGAACCGTCACCCAGCTCGCGCATGCCGTAGCGCACACCCTCGAAACGCGCGAGGTTGCTCGACGCTTCGGCCGTCGCCACGACGTAGTAACACGGGATCGCGGCGTCGGTGTGGGGCAGCGACACTTCGACGAGCTTGGCGCCGAGGGATTCGAACGTGGCAAGGCTGGCTTCGATCGCCGTGCGCACGCGCGGATCGAGACCGGCGGGCATGTACTGCGCCGGAACGCCGATGCGCAGCCCGTCGAGACGCGCGCCCTCCTCGCCCGAGCGTCCCAGGGGCGCTAACGGCAAGCTGGTCGAATCCAAAGGATCCGCACCGGAGAGCAACTCAAGCAGGAGTTCGAGATCGCGCACGGAGCGCGCGAACGGGCTCACCTGATCGAGTGAACTCGCGAACGCGATCAAGCCGTAGCGGCTGATGCGGCCGTAGGTCGGCTTGAGGCCGAGGATCCCGCACAGTGCCGCCGGTTGGCGCACCGATCCGCCTGTGTCGGAGCCGAGCGCGATCGGCACGATGCCCGCCGCCACGGCCCCCGCCGCGCCACTGGAACTGCCACCCGGTGTCCGCGCTTCGTCCCACGGGTTCTTCGCGGGCCCGAACGCCGAGTTCTCGCCGGACGAGCCCATCGCGAACTCGTCCATGTTCGTGACGCCGATCGGAATTGCGCCGGCATCAAGGAGCCGCATCACGAACGTCGCCGTGTACGGAGCGTGGTAACCCGCGAGGATGCGGCTCGCGCAGTTGGACTCGAAACCCTCCGCGCACATATTGGCCTTGAGCGCGACCGGCACGCCGGCCAGGGGACCGAGGGCGCGTCCCGCCGCGCGTGCACTGTCGACCGCGCGTGCCCGGTCAAGGGCGCGCTCGCGATCCAGCGACAGGAACAGGTTGAGCCGGCCACCGAGGTCGCGCGCGGCATTCAGGGCGCGGGTCACGACCTGCTCAGCGCTGAGTTCGCCGGCGGCGACCGCCCGGGCGGTTTCGACCGCGTCGATGGGGTTGGGGTGGGACATGTTCAACCCTCCGCCTCGAGCGTTTTGGGAACGGCGAAGAAGCCGTTGACCTGCTTGGGTGCTGGGGCGAGCGCCGCCTGCGGATCGAGACAATCGCCGGGGACGTCCTGGCGCATGATCATGGCGAGCTCGATCGGACGTGTCATGGGCTCGACACCGCTCGTGTCGAGGCCGCGCAGGGCCTCGAACGAGCCCAGGATCCGAGCGAACTGGGGTGCGACGGCGTCGAGTTCCGCGTCGGAAAGCGCCAGGCGGGCGAGCGCGGCGGTGCGGGCCACGACCGCGCGGTCGGGAGTCCCGTGGGCCGCTGGCGGGGTCGCGCCGGTCGGGGCGGTCGGGGAGGGGTGTCCGTGGGCAGCGCTCATGGTGGGAATCGAGCCAAAGGGCCAATGGAATGGGGCGCGGGCGGAGCATGGTAGCCGCGGGACGGGGTGAGGCGAGCGCTGCGGCGTCCTTGCCTCGCATGCGGGGTTGCGCCTACCGTGACCGTGAGCGATGTCCCAGCGGCGCCCCCATTCAGATCGGCAGCACAGCGTCTCCACGGGACACGCGGGTTTCCTCGGCGTGGCCGCGCTCGATCCGTGGTGGGCGCGTTCGGCGGCGCAGGGTAGCGGCGACGGCCTCGCGCCGGTGCTCGACTCGGCGGGCACGGACTGGAGCGTGGTGGGCCTCGTCCTGTGCATCGCCGGCGGATTCCTGCTCGCCAACGCGATCCTCTTCCGCCACCCCCGAGAGCTCGTCGAAGAGCACTTCGCCGCCGCGCGCGGCCGCCTGCTTTCGATCCGCGAAACAACCTTCAACCGCGTGCAGGTCGCACTCGGATTCCTGCTGCTGCTCGGTGGATTTGGGTTGCAGCTTTTCGAGCGGCTTGCGGCATCGCCCGAATCCCCGAGTTTCCTCGCGACGTGGGTGGGATTGACCGTCGTTGGTGTTGCGCTGCTGCAGGCGCTCGGATGGTGGCTGTCCCAGCGCCTGATCCGACGCTACGTGCGTGCGTACCTTTTGCAGCACCAGCCGGAGCTCGAGACCGATTCGCGCCTCGCGCGTGAACTCGGCGAGCTGTTCGGAGTCGAGCCCCAACCCGAGGACACCGTGCAGTCGTTCGTCGCACGCCTGCGCATCGCCGTAGGGTTGCCCCAGGCATCGCAGCGGGTGCGCGCCCGCGCAACGCGGCCGTTGGGTGAGCCGTTGGGCGAGCCGCTGGGCCTGGGCGACGAAAGCTGAGAGCGGCGCGCGTCAGCGCGGTTTTTTTGAAACCTCGCCGAGCGGGTGCGGTCCTTGGTGGGTGAGCGCTCGTATTGACGTGGGGTTTGGCGACCGGCTGCGTGCGTTCGCGGGGCGGGTCGCGCTCGAAGTGGCCGCGCAGGTTGCAGATGCCGTCGCGCCGCGGCGTTGCCACCTGTGCGGGCGCTTTGCCGCGGATGGGCTCGCGTGTGATCCCCATGGCGGGTGGTGGCCCGTGCGGGGCGCCGAAGATTCCGGCGCGCCGTGGGGCGGTTTGGGCGGACCACGCTGCGGCCACTGTTTGGCGGCGCTGCCAGCGGTGTTCATCGATGGGGCGCCGTGCCGAGCGTGTCGGGTCGAGGGGCCGGTGCTCGACGGCGGGCTCGCGCTGGGTGAATGGCGCACCCCGGATGACGGTCGGACGGGCGCAAACGATGGCATCGCACCGTGGATCTTCGCGTTGAAGTACGGCGGTCGCAGGGACGTCGCGCGGCTGCTCGGTGCGGCGCTCGGGACGTTGCTCGCGGACAATCTGCTCGCGGACGAGTTGCCCGCGGACGAGTTGCTCGCGGACGAGTTGCCCGCGGACGAGTTGCCCGCGGACGAGAAATCTGCGGACGAGAAATCTGCGGCGAGTGCGCGCGCGCCGGTGCGGCTCGTTCCGATCCCGCTGCATGCGCTGCGGCGTTTTGAGCGGGGTTACGACCAGGCGGCCCTGCTTGCACGAGCCGCAGCGGAGGCCCTCGCGGGGCGGGGTATTGCGGCGCTTTCGATCGCTGCGCTGCGCCGCGGGCGCAGCACTCGGCCCCAGGGATCCGCGTTTGCCGCGCCGCGCCGCGTGAACGTGCGTGGGGCGTTCGAGCCGCGCTCCGAACGCATCGCACGCCACGTCCGTGGTCACGGGGTTTGGCTCGTCGACGACGTCGTCAGTTCCGCGGCGACGGTCAGCGCGGCGGCGCGGGCGTTGCGCACGATGGGCGCCGCGCGGGTGCACCTTCTCATCCTGGCCCGCGGGGCAGGCGGGGGTGCAAACCGTTAGAAGCTCGGAACCGTGCGCGGCGTCTCGCGCAGGTAACGCACGAACTGATTGTCGGCGTCGACGAGCACGCAGATGGGCTCGTTGGGCTCTTCAGCCTGGGTGTAGGTCATCAGGATGACCTCGTCGCCCGCCTTGATCAGGTGCGCGGCCGCGCCGTTGATCCCGACGATGCCGGAGCCCCGCTCGCCTTTGATGGCGTAGGTCACCAGGCGGGCGCCGTTGGTGTTGTCGACGATGTGGACCTGCTCGAACTCGTAGATGTCGGCGAGTTCCATCAGGGACTCGTCGATGGTTACGGATCCGACGTACTCCAGGTTGGCTTCGGTGACCTTGGCCTTGTGGATCTTGGAATGGAGGAAGGTGCGCATCGATTAGGGGGCGCGCCGCGAGGGGCGACACCCGATTGTAGCCCCCCGGAAGGCGGGGTTGTAGGGGGCCGCTGTGTTCGTCGTATTCATCGCGTTCATCGCGTTCACCGTGTTCATCGCGTTCATCGCGTTCATCGGCCCACACCCGCTCACGGCGCGCTGGGAGCGCCGGGAATCAAAGGGCCCACAGGAACCCGACCCTGCGCTCCGGGCTCGGTTAGACTGCGACTCCCAAACGCCCGCCGGACGCCCAAGCGAGGACGCCCGTCTCCGCCCGCCCCACCCCCTTCTGGCTCCATTCTGCGATGCCGCACCGCTCGCCCCAGGCCCTCCGCGCCGCCGTTAGTCTTGCCTTCGCCGTCGTCTGCGCGGGCCTTTGTAGCCCGACCGCCGTTGCTTCGCCGCGGGCGATGGTGTCGATCACGCCCGAGGCCGGCGTCGGCACGCCCGGGGCGCGTGCGCTGGCCGTGGCGACCCACGACGGAGAGAAAAAAACGCGCCAGCCGCTGCGCTACGCGCGAGCCCGGGACGGCGGCGCCAGTGTCCGCAACGTCGCAGACGCCCAGGGCCTGTCCATTGGCGAAGTTCAAACCGGAGTCTTGCTCGCGGTATACAGCGAGCGCGCGGGATGGGTCGAGGTCGATGCGCCGGGCGGGTTCGCGGTGTGGGTGTTCGGGCGGTTTTTGGAGCGTACCAGTGACGAGGGCGTGCTCGCGGTGACCCAGAACAACGTGAACATGCGCCCGTCGCCCTCGACGGAGGTCAGCTACTTTCCCCTCGCTCAACAACTCCAGGCCGGGGATCGGCTGACACTGATCGAGCTCAAGGACCCGAACGAAGACCTCGCGAAGACCTGGGTGCGGGTGTGGACGCCGCCCGGCGCGACCGGTTGGGTGCAGGCAGCCCGCACGGAGCCGCTGCCCTCCGGCACCGACGGCGCGGCCCTTTGGAGCCAGGCCGAGGAAGTGCTGCTCGAAAAGTCCCGTGCAGGTGGAGCGCGGGCGATCGAAGCCACCGCACCTCGCCCGGGCGCCGCAAAGAGTGCGCTCGACCTCGCGCAGTCCCTGCTCGCGACGGAACGCAAAAAGCCGACACCCGACTTCGACGCCGTGCGCGCCGCCTTCCGTTCGGTGCTCGAGCTCGAACCCGCTGAAACGCTGCGCTCGCAGGCCGAACAGGCCCTCGACCTCGTGGCAACTCTCGAATCGGATGCTGCGTCGCGGGCGAACCTTGTCCAGGAGCAACAGCGTCGCCAGCAGGAACTCGCCAAGCGGCAGGAAGAGACCTGGAAGGAACAAGCGGCGCGCGATCCGTTCGACTCGCGCTTTGCGGTGCGCGGGGTGCTCGAGCGCAGCGCTGCGGCGGACGGGAGCCCGCTCTTCCGCGTGTTGCGCGGTGATGCGACCGTCGCGCGTGTGACGGTCAACAGCGGGCGCTACGACCTCAACCTGTTTGCGGGGTACGAAATCGGCCTCGAGGGCATGACGGGTTTTGCCGTGGACGCGGGGGCGCAGGTGCTCACGATCGACGCGTCGCGGCTCGTCATCCTGGGCCGCCCGCGGTGACGAGGCCTTAGCCCGCTGTCGCGGTCAGCTCCTTGAACAGTGCGGGGAACTCACCCGCCGGGATCGCCTGGCGGACCCGCTCCATCAGGCGGTGGAAGTGGCGGATGTTGTGGATGCTGAGCAGCGTGCCCGCCAGCATCTCCTTGCTGCTGCACAGGTGGCGCAGGTACGCCCGGCTGAAGCGTGTGCACGTGGTGCAGTCGCAGCGCCCATCGAGTGGCGCGGGATCGCGCGCGAATTTGGCGTTGCGCAGGTTGAGTTTGCCGCCGTTGACGAAGGCCTGGTGGTTGCGGCCGTGGCGCGTGGGGGTGACGCAGTCGAACAGGTCGATGCCCGCGGCAATCGCGCGCGCGAAGTCCGCGGGGGTGCCCACACCCATCAGGTAGCGGGGTTTGTCTTCGGGCAGCCAAGGAGCTGCGGCGCGCACGGCGAGCTCCATCGCATCCTTGTGCTCGCCGACGCTCACACCGCCGATCGCATACCCGACGAGGTCGTGGCGCTGGATCTCCTCGGCCGAGCGCCGCCGCAGGTCCTCGAACGCACCGCCTTGCGCGATGCCGAACAGCGCCTGGGGGCCGTGGCGCGGCGGGGTTTCGCGGAAGCGGCGGACGCAGCGCTCGAGCCAGCGGTGTGTGCGCTCCGTGGCCGCTTCTACGGATGCGCGGTCGAGGGGATCCGCGGGGCAATGGTCGAAGGCCATGATCACATCCGCGCCGAGCGCGCGCTGGATGTCGACCACACGCTCGGGTGTGAACTCGACCCGCGCACCGTCGATCACCGAGCGCAGGCGCGCTCCGTCTTCGCTGATCGTGGTCATGTGGCCCAGGCTGAACACCTGGTAACCCCCGGAGTCCGTGAGCAGCGGCCCGTCCCAACCCATGAAGCGGTGCAAGCCACCCAGCTCGGCGATCAGCTCTTCACCCGGGCGCAGGTGCAGGTGGTAGGTGTTCGCGAGTACCATCGTGCTGCCGGCCGTGCGCAGCTGTTCGGGGTCGACACCCTTGACGCTGGCGCGTGTGCCCACCGGCATGAACGCGGGGGTCGCAACCGCGCCGTGGGGTGTGTGGAACGAACCGCGCCGGGCGAGCGTGTGCGGGCACCGCGCCTCCAATCGGAATCCGAAGGCCGCGGCCTCGCCGTTCTGGGCGGCCGCGGCGTGCGCGAGGGGATCGAGGGGCATGGGGCCAAATCAGCGCGCGGTGAACGTGGCGAGCCGCGCGCCGGGATAGTAGTGGCCGAGGATCGCGCGGAAGTCCCGCCCGGCGTCGGCAAGCGCGCGCGCGCCGTTCTGGCACAGGCCGACACCGTGCCCGTGTCCGACACCCTCGACGAACAGTCCACCGCTCGCGAGCACTCCATCGCGCGGCCATGTGCGCACGACGGCGGCGGAGCGCCAGCGCTGCCAGCCGAG
>Ga0163144_10008217_pt1 | contig 22618 bp, 6 predicted proteins | sample OliLak19BULKMAT1_FD_123175 | JGI IMG/M metagenome (GOLD analysis project Ga0163144, IMG submission 123175) | Freshwater microbial mat bacterial communities from Lake Vanda, McMurdo Dry Valleys, Antarctica - Oligotrophic Lake LV.19.BULKMAT1 | ecosystem: Environmental > Aquatic > Freshwater > Lake...
CACCGATTAACGTCGAAGACTCGGTTACGATGACACATCGTTTGAATCAATATAACATCATGGATGGACCAGCGCCTGCTGCCTATCCAGAGGTTATCCACGTCAATAATGCTGCTACAAGAATCCAAAAGCCGCCACTCGGAGCTCTGAACATTCGAGAAAAACTCAAGAAGAAAGCCGAAGAGAAAGCGGAAAAGCACAAGGCCAATCAGGAGCGCCAATTGAACCAAAATGACGATGACGATGTTTCCGGCGTAACAAACTTTCCCATCACTGAGATCAATGCATGGCACAAAAAGGAGAGTGTGTCTGATCTTGATAATTCTATTCGTAATTTCCCAGTGATCAATATTATGGAGGGTGGAACCATTGCCAACGTCTCTGATCTTGATCCGGGTCCAACTAGAAGACACGACAACGTGGAAGATGATGCTGACAATGATGAGGATGGGGATGAGGAGGACAAGTATGCAGCTACCGAGGGCGGGGTAACTGGTAAAGCGGAAAATCAATTTGTGTATCACCATGACATCGAGCAAGATGGAGAAGATGGAGATGGAGAAGCGCGTGCTGCGCTTGCCGACTCAATTACAGAGTGGAGCATTCAAGAGATTGAGTCAGAAGACACAGGTGCTGTAGCGGTTGAAGTGATGCTAAGCGCTTGCAACCAGACAAGGCTCGGTCAAATGTTCTTGAAAAATGTACCCATGTCATTGCAAAAAAATAAGAAAGACGGAGTGCAAACTGTCCTGAAGCGAATCAACGAACAAGGCCAGAAAATCGTTGTCAAGATGCCCAAATCAAAGGGCAATACTGCAGCGAAAAACTCACAGGCAAAACAAGGCGGTGCCCAGGGAACGAGAAAGAAGCAGGACCCACGATCAAAGATCGTTGAAGAGACACCTAGGGTATCGAACACTGGAAAAGGTCAATTCAGCCGAACTACTAGTGCATCTAGCAGCAATGGTGCCGACATCGATAAATATGCAAGGAAAAAGTCTAGAAATCCCAAAAATGAGCCTGATTTTGACCAAGGATCCGACGCCTCTTCTATTGATGCCAGCCAGAGGTTACCCAGCAAGAGGCTACCGCCCGATGCACCCTCTCGCCACCCCGGCAAAGAAGAAGAAGAGGAGGAGGAGGAGGAGGAAGACCCGTCTGTTCGCCAAATGAAGTCAGCTAGAGATGAGGGAGACGTCGACACGAAAGCTAGTGGAAATCGGACGGCTCTGCGTGCGCTTGCTCGTGCTTTGAATGCAGAGCTCAATGAACACTCCAGCTCATCACGCGAGGAACTTTCAGATGAGGCATTCTTGTCGGAAGCTGAGAACTTTGAGCAATTCGTTTCTGCAGGAGTGAACATAGAGGAGCTCCTTGGTTTGGAAAAAGTATCAGAAGATAGAAGTGACTCAGTCTCCTCCGAGGACAAATACGCCGCTAGGGAGGGTGAGGTGATCAACTTAGTCGATGCCTCGGAAGATGTATCGGAAGAGGAGCTGGACGACGGAAGAAAGCTACTGATGGAAGCTAAGAAGCTGGTGATGAAGAGCCAAATCAGCGAGAATGAGAAAAGGGATCTGCTTGAAACACTTGCAAAATTTGGCCAGGAGAGGCTTTCGTTGAATCCTTCGGCTAGGCTGGAGCTTGTTCGCAGCCTCAGCAATATCAGCGAAGACATCATTCCCGAGCTTATCGACCTCACTGGCTTTGCTGACAGCTTTGGGATGGATGTCGTTATTGAAGGTGACAACGAAGATGAAACGACTACCAAGATCTCAGAAGGGGAGAGCACAACTAATAAATCAATAGGAAACTCTCTCGAAGAGTTGAAAAAATTTGCTGTTCAGCAGGTTGTGGAGCAAGATATTCCTAAAAATCCCGTAAAAAGCCACGACTCGTTGGAAACATTGATGGACCTGGCTGCGCAATTGCTCCGTATGAAGGGTGATCAAGAGGGCGGGGCACTATCGCAGGAGGAAAATAGCAGTAGCTCAAGGTCCGCAGAAAATCAGCAAAAGAACAAAGAAGAAGATCTTGTGATTGTTCAGGGTGTCTCGGTGCCCTCATGGGGGGTGACCTCTCAAACTAGTGATGATAGTTCGGTAGAGGAACGGCAGCTTGCAGCGAAACAGGACCCGAAATCGCTGTCAGAGGCAACTCTCAATAAGATGCTGGAGGAAGTCATGAAGCAGGCGGGAGAAGATACTCTCGACACCGTTCTTCAGGCTACTGGGGCATTTGCCTTTGGGTCGGGCACTGAAGAAAGACCCCAGCCTACTTCATCGAGTACACGGAAAATGATTGAAGAGATCCAAAAAGAGATTGCAGCACTTCAATCTAAGGAAGGGCAGCAACAACAATCTGGACTTAAGGCCAGCTCATCAATGTCGTCTTTTCGTGCATCTCAGAACGGTCAAGTAGAAATTGATTTGGATAATATTGAGGAACAGAAGAACCGATCAGGACATGGAGGTGGTCTTTGCGCTATGACTGCTGGCTTTTGCGGACACGACCATCAGACCCTGCCGTCTGGCAATAACGGTGGCCATGTCTTGCTTAAAAATGGTTCCTCGTCGATCAGCTCGGATATGTTGAACCAAGACCACAGGGCATTGGTCCCGGTAAATGCACCCCCAAAAGATCCCCTGTCATGCTTGGGACAGACAACAGAGAGCATGCTGTGTGGCAAGATGGATCAAGAAGAGTATTTGAAAAATATTGACCATGTGATTATTGCAAACAAAAAGTTTGAACAGCGGAATGCAATCACGGCGGATATAGAACTATTGGAAGGCTCTACATGTGGAACCGAAAAGACCCCCTCAGTTTCTGGCAAGACTTCATCAGTTGATGGCCGAATATCAGTAGGTTCTCATTATTACCGAAGGGTGGATTCCGACTCAAGGACGCAGGGCTTTGAAGTGACGAACAGTGTTGCCCAAAGACTGCGCGGAGACCTGCAACATCAAGCAAGTAGTGTAACACCGTCTCTACCTTCATGGTCGAGATCTTCAGACGATATGAGTGGTACCAATGAAAGCGCACAGCTGGGGGATCTCGGAAAAGACACTATTGAAAGTTTTATTTCCGAGCACTTGGATGCAGATAGTGTGAGCCTCGCGAGTCAGCTTTCGAAAGATATAGAAATTGTCGATACGTTGGTTGTATCACCTAAACCAAAACGAATCGCACGGAAGGCACCTATTCCAGATGATATGAACCGCCAGCGAATTGCCAAGCCAAGTCCAAGAGCAGTGAGACCAAAGCCTCAGCCGGAAAAACTTTTGAATGTCCCCAAAATTCTCAGGGAGGCACCACTTCAAAATGTTCCCAAAATTATCACCGAGGCACCGCTTCTAAATGTTCCCAAAATCATCACCGAGACACCACCAATTATTAACACGCCAACTCAAGCAAGAGATCCAATAGGATCGTCATCTCCCGAGGATCCTCCGGAACAAGATGCTCTGCTCGACGACGAACCAAAAGAGACCACAGAAACGTCAACAACGGGAATCGAAGAAAGCGTTACGAAGAATGACACCGCTGTATTCGCGGCAATTATGAGAGCAGCACAGAAAGATAGAGGAGGTCTTGAGCCCGATGCTCCCAAGTGCGGCCTAGACGATGTCCGTCATATGACGATTGCCTTTGATTCTGTAAGTAAGGCTGACAGCGAGATTGCGTCACGGATGACGCAGTCAGTAAGTGGATCTACTGGCGGGTCGTCCAGTCCTTCGTCTAGTAACAGCAACTCGATGGTTGTGAGCGATGGTAGTGCCGGCTCAAAATCGAGTGCGGCTACCGAAGATGAAGAATATGCACAAACTTACGGGCCTTTCGCTGCAAACGGCGATGGACAAGATGGTCCACCCTCTGTGCAAGATCTACCCTCTGTACAAGATGAGCCACCCTCTGGCGACGAACAAGAAGAAGAGTCTAATAGTTTGGCTGAGAGCGAAGCTTCAAAATATTTCATCCCAGCCATCCCATCTCTCCACAATGAAAACGTTATTGACGACGACGGTGACGACGACGGTGACGACGAGGAAGAGGAAGAGGAGGAAGAGGAATCCCAGTTTAATAAAAGGGAGCCAATTGGTGAACGAGGGTCATCTCTCGGCCAAGCGTATAGTGCTCTTGCAGACTACGTGGAATCATTTGGTGAGCAAGAGTCAAGTCTTGGTCAAGTGTCGAGTGCTTTTGCAGAGCACGTGGCGTCATTTGCTTACAATAAAACAACTTCCTTCGCCCATGCCGAAAAAGAAGAGGTCAACACTTATAGATCCACCTCTCCTGGCGGCAGTCCAATGCCGTTTTCTGGTCCCGACACTGCTGTGGAGCACGCCGAGTCTTTTGGTTACAATAAGACAATTTCCTTCACCGATGCCGAAAAGGAAGAATATAGATCTATCGTTTCTCGAGAAAACCCGGTGCCACTTTCCGACCCGGATAATTTGTCGAGGAGGTCGGACAAGTCAAGCACAGGATCTGAGTCCTCAGGTGTTGTAAGCACTTCTACTCCCTTTTTGAAGTCGCCGGCCTTCATCGACCTTAGTGCTTCGATTTACGACTTAAATGGGTCTGATGGTGAACAATCTCGCAATCTGCACAAATCAGATGAAATTGAGACGGATAGGAGTAAGTCCTCCGAAAGAGTGCTAACCGTAACCCTAAATAAGTCATTCGATAAGTCCTCTGATGAAAGCATTGGAGAACCTTCGGAGGGGTCGCGAGTAGCTGAAGCGTCTCAGAATCTTTATCACTCAATTCACAATGTGAACAAATCTCAGTCAATTGAGACGGATAGGAGTAAGTCCTCCGACGGAAGCATTGGGCCTTTGCAGGGGTCGCGCATAGCTGGATCGTCTCAGAATCAGTATCAGTCAGAGGATATCGATTCTGATAGGACTAAGTCCTCCGATGTGAGCGTTGGAGAACCATCGATGGAGCTGCACAAAGCAGTGATCCTTCAGGCTTCGTCGGGTGGGACAGGCTTCGGTCATAGCCGAGCATCTTCAGATGCAGAAGGGATACTCCAGGCATCATCCGGTGGAACAGGCTTCGGTGGTAGTCAAGCATCTTCAGATGCAGCAGGGATACGCCAGGCTTCATCCGGTGGGACTGGTTTCGGTAGTAGCAGAGTATCTTCAGATGCAGCAGGGATACTCCAGGCTTCATCCGGTGGGACTGGTTTCGGTAGTAGCAGGGTATCGTCATATGCCACGTCCACGCCTGCGGAAGGTGACTTTCACGTCAGCATGGGTTCGTCAGACGCCACCTCTACACCTGCAGAAGGCGCGTCAGTTGGGACCGGAACGGCAAAGCACGATCCAAATATAGTCTCGGCTTCGACAAGTATGTCGATTCAACATGATATTTACTCCTACGATTTCAAGAAGAATTCACTTCTGGAAAGCAAAGATACTTTCGACTTTAAGAGGAATTCGATTCTGGAGAGCAAGGATACTTACGATTTAAAGAAAAATTCAATCCTTGAAAGCAAAGATACTGATCCAGATGGACTCCGAAATAATTCGCTTCTTACGAACAGGTCGGTAGCCGTGGGGTCGATTGGTTTGAATATTCCATCTGATGTCGAGGAGGATGGAGAAGACCATATAGAAGGCTTCCATGTTCCACATGTCCCAGATGAGGAGCCATTAATCGAAGGAGTCTCGGACGCCGATTTCCGTGAACGTGAAGAAATTGTCTTTTGCGATGGGTCGGCTGAAAGTGACTACAACTACGATGAAAATGAAAATGACAACCATTTGCCCAGAAGCGGTCGCCACAGCGTTGTCTCCTGCCCCGACATCCACCATTCTATGGATGGGGCTTCACTGGATGCCATAGAATATACAAGTGCACCCACGGAAGTCTTTGGCGACCACGGAGACCAGTCTACGATAGCTTCCGTTTCTGAAGGATATTCTACCAGTCACAGGTCATCGGACCATGTTATGAGGCCAGCTCCGAGTGCAGGAGAGGAACAAGAATCGTCAAAACAAGGTCCACCTGCCACAAATAGCTTCTTGGAAAGCCGGCAAGCTGGTTATAGATCGGTACCCCCCAACGAAAGAAAACCAGTTTCACCGAAGGAAAGAACAGTGTCTCCGAAAGATAGAAAGCCAATTTCTCCTAAGGAAAGACCGGTGTCTCCGAAAGAGGGAAGACCGGCTTCCCCGGTGTCTCCTAGAAGCACACCGTCGATCAAGAGACAGGTGTCGCCGACTCATAGACCGGTTTCGCCTCTTAGCCCACACTCGGTTGGCCCGATTCAAGGTGTAAGATCAACAAGTTCCACACATCCCATACATGTGGTTGACTCGATGATGGCAGCTTCTAGACCCACGTCCCCGAAAAGCCCACATTCGGTAGGTCAGATGCAAGTTGTAAGATCAACAAGTTCCACGCATCCGATCCATGTCGTTGACTCAATGATGGCAGCAGAAGATCCAGACAAGTCCCCAACAACTAGGTCATCTTCTCGTCATATTCCGTCCTCCAGTAGGTCGTTTTCTGAAGCTAAATATGCCATACAGGTGATCGATTCTATGATGGCTGGAAGTAAAGTTCTCTCTGAGTGTGGGTCAGGTTATCATCATCAATCCGATAGTGGGTCAGTTTACCAATCCTACAGTGGATCGTTTTCTAAGGATGAAAATGGAAATGAGAGTGAGTCCTTTTCCAATGAAAATCAAAGTGAGTCGGGTTCTAAAGATGAGCACGAAAACCAGAGTGAGACGTTCTCCAAAGATAAAAATGAAAACCAAAGTGAGCGGATTTCCAAAGAGGAAGCTGAAAATGAAACTGATGTTCGTCATAGCGAAGGCACTATTCAGGAGGAAGAATACCTGAAAGCTGCCCCCACAGCAGAGACATCCGATATGACCCTGGGTGGATCTATCGCTTCAGCTGAGATGTTGAGGAAGTTAACTGGCCTGAAAGCGGCACCAACTACTGAAACATCCGACTCAGCAGAGATGTCCAGGAAGCTAATGGGTCTGAAAGGTGCCCTGACAGGTGAAACGCTCGATATGACAATTGGTGGATCTATCACTTCAGCTGGAGTGTCCAAGAAAACCTTGCCCAGTGACGCGCACCAGTCGAAGCTGCAACAGCAACAGATCCCGCATATCGATACTCAATCGTTTCAATCACGTTCACATGAGGAGGCGGAGAAAAGCAACAATCCCAGTTCCTTGCATACTGCGTCTACAATTCAGTCACAAAAATCGTACCAATGTGTGGTCTCCAAGGGTAGTGACGACGATAATTCTCTACAAGCCAGCTCTACAATTAAGTCACAAAAATCTTCCAGAACAATGCAGTCACGAAATTCGAAACATCATGTTGTCACAAAGGGTAGCGACGACGATGATTCTCTACAAGCTGCCTCTACAATTAAGTCACAAAGATCTTCCAGAACAATTCAGTCACAAAGATCAAACCCTCATGTCGCCACAAAGGGTAGCTACGATGATGATTCTCTACATGCCGCCTCTACAATTAAGTCAAAAAGATCTTCCAGAACAATTCAGTCACAAAGATCAAACCCTCATGTCGCCACAAAGGGTAGCTATGATGATGATTCTCTACATGCCTCCTCTACAATTAAGTCACAAAGATCTTCCAGAAGCGTCCCTTCGAGTTATCAAGGAGACAAGGTTAGGCAAGTTTCCTCACAACTATCGCCACTACCATCACCGAAAATTGAACAATTAGCATCCCTTGGGTCACTAAAATCTTCCAGAAGCGTCCTTTCGAGTTATCAAGACGACAAGGATACGCAGGCTTCTTCACATCCATCGCCCCCAACATCACCGAAAATTGATCGATTGGCATCTCTTGGGTCGACACTCTCTCGAGGCGACGCCAGCGAAAGCAGCGTCTCCAACAAACGCGGTGATGGCAACGAGGGTGGTAATGATAGTGATAGAAAAGGTAATAATTCGAGTCCCGAGCTTGACGCTGAAAAGCTGGAAATATTCACCATAACAGAATGGCTAGATCTTGAAAATGAAGGAACGGAGGTCTACCTCAAAAAAGAAGAGGAGATACTTTCCGACACAGAAAGTCTTTCTGGTGACACTTCCCACGGCTCAAAAGACTCTGATGACAGCATGATCAAGGTTATTGAGCCTGTTGACTATAACCTGGCTGTTAACGAGGCGGCGATAATTGTAGCGAAGAAAGAGTCCCAAGAAAAGAAGCTTTACAGGCCCGAGTCTCTCGATCGAATTTTCACATCACATTTAGCTGTCGAGATTCAAGAAGCAAAGAAGCAACAGCTGGCAAAACTAGACCTGCAACGACGTGGTGGCTGTGGTATGCTCTGTATGGTTCCGTTCAGCTCAAGTCTAGCAAATGCGCCAGCTTTCAAAGCATTGGAGAATGCGCCGTCGAACTTTCCCGCAGATATGAAGCAACCATCTGAAGGCCGGCAGAGCGAATCGGACGAGCAGGCAGATGCATTATCACTTGTGCTTTCCAAATCTTCAAAGGACGATTCGATTTTAGGTCATCTTGATGAAGAACGAGCTGGTGGAGACCCGACAGAAGGGTTCTGCCGCGGTGCCGCTGGAGCGTGTCTGGGGAATAACTTGAAAGCTCTAGAAGCAGGATATGGAGCGCAAGTTCAGAACAATAGAACATCCGAGCAATCAGCAACCAGTGATTTATACTTTAAAGAGCTTCCGGCGCGATCGGAGGTTGAGGCTACTACAGAGGCTGCTGCAGAAGATAATAATCTACCAACAGGAGCAATGACTCGTGAACAAGAGTTAGAGCTCCTGAAGGAAATGCGTTTGAAAACTGTCATTAGTGAGTCTTCTCTCTCCCAGTGCAGCTCCATGAATTCACTGGCCCGGGCAAGCACCACAAACGACGCGACAGTTCTCTCCAACATGGCGTCTCTCTCCAACATCGCCTCTATCATAGAAGAGAACGAGTCGGATGTCAGCTCGCCATATCCTAACGAGACTTTTTCGGGGTCAAAGACTGACCTGTCTCCTACATCGTTGACTGGAAGCGATTCTGCACGAAACTCGATGTCGGCTACTGCGCTGTCTGCCGATAGATCCAAGGAGGGTCCTGTGCAGCAGCAAAACATGCAAAATACCAAATCAATGCTCTCAGAATATCATAATATGTCCAGAAAGGGAAGAGGAAGGGAAGAAAGAGACGAAGAAGACTTTGCTTTCCCGCCACCACACCATGCGAGTTTTTTATCAATGAGCAACTCTCTTCTTGACGTCCCCGGTGATTCTAGAGGCGAAGCAAACAAAGCTGAAGCATCCACAGAGCAAAGCTCTTTTGCGTCTCGAAGGACACATTCGGTGGTCCCTTCAGGTAGTTACCCAGCTTCTAATCAGCAAAGTTCCGTTGCCTCCCAAGGAACACGATCACCAATCAATTCTGATGGGTACATTTCTGACAATTGTGGCAGTACGCTCCCCACACAGCGCGACGACCCTTTCATTTCATACAATATGACCCTCAACATGAACGACGAAGACGAAGAAAAATGGGGAATGCACAAGCACGATTCCACTGAAGAAGTAGTTTTGACAGCGCCTCCAGTAACCGCGTCAAGTTTTGTTGATCAAAGTGATGGGCCAAGTCAGAGTTGTAGAGCATCAGGAGCCTCGAAATCAACGCACTCAAAAGCAAGCACCAAGCAACAACCTCCATCTGACACTGAAAATCTGAGAAGAGATGAGGCATCAAAGGCGTCGTCTCTCTCAAAAAGTACAGCACAGCTCACATCACGCTCTAATGACCATGCTGAAAAACAAGACCCATCTGGTTCCAAGGATAATTCAAGGCCTGGGGATACATCGATGTCACCACGCTCACAACGTCAATCAAGAAGTCAAGGCCATGAAGGGTCAAATGGAACGCATGCGTCCTCAGCTCCTTCAAAACACAGCACAAGGCTCGACGCTGCAAATTCCACTCGTTCGGATCATGAGAAGGGTGAACTTGTGGTTGAGACTGTCTCTTCCAGAGGAAGCAATACAAGTGGAAGAGCACTTGAGGCGGAAGGGGGTGCCTCAGGTTCATCTTCCCCGTCCAAGGTCAGTAAAGGTAATGACAACAAGTCGTTGCCGTCCAAAACAAGTATTACATTGGCGTCAAGCTTCAATCAGCATGGAAGACAAAGCAAAGATGAAGGTTCAGTTCAAAGTTTGCCATCCATGAAACCAGCCCCATCAGGTAGCAGCAATTCAAATGGAAGATGGAAGCCACAAAGTAGCGATAACGCCTCAGTTCCTTCCAAGTCAAATGGAAATGGTAAACACACACAACAAGGTAGCGTTGGTGCCTCTGTTCCAGCTTCTCCCTCCCTGTCCAGTAGAGACATTGGCAACGGGTCACTTTGGGCCAAACAGAGTGAGCAAATTGCTCCAGGCGATAATGATCATGGACGACAAGGCGTAGATGGTGAAGGTTCCGTTCAAAGTTTGCCATCAATGAAACCCGCCCTATCAGGTATCAGTGATCCAAGTGGAAGACGCCTTCAGGAAGTCAATGTCGGCGCCTCAATTCCAGCCTCTCCTTCCCTGCCCAGCAGAGGTAATGACAAGCAGGGGCTCCTAGGAGGTTCACTTCATAGTTTGCCATCAATGAAACCCGCCCCATCAGGTATCAGTGATCCAATTGGAAGGCGCATGGAGCCCGGTGGCCATGTGGGTGCCTCAATTCCAGCCTCTTCATCCCTTCCCAGCAGAGGTAAGGACAACCAGCCACAAAACGAGCAGCTTGTGTCCAGCTTCAGTGTGATCAGAGGATTGGAAGCTGATGAAGAAGAAGCTGATAATGGCTCAATTGGAAGCTTACCATCAGTGAAGCCTGCACCATCAAATGCTTCAGATGGAAGCCAAGAAGCTGGTATTGGTGCCTCACCTCAATCCAACTCAAGTACAGATCATGTGAACAGCCTTTCTCAGCCAAATAAGAATGTACATTTGGCATCAAGTTTTGCTGAATTTGGAAGCGAGGACAGGCAATCTCCGCGGCCAACAACGAACGTGCAAGCTGCATCAAGTTTTGCTGAGTTCGGAAGACAAGACCTAGCAAGTGAAGCAGAGAGAGGTGGTGCTTCTGTCCCTTCACTACCTTCCAACCACAGCATAACTCATGAAAGCGCACCAAGTCAGTCTAAGCATGATATAAAACTAGCATCAAGCTTCGCCAGCTACGGTAAAAGACAAGAGGATAGTGACGCGGCAAGTCAGAACAAGCACAGTATGAGATTAGTATCCAGCTTTGCTGGTTACAGTTACAGTGATGCGCGGCGAGAAATGGCTCATGTCACCACCATCATGTCTAAGCAAAGCGCAAAGGAGACTACCAACCATAACACTGGTCCACTTGTTGAAAATAAAATCACGACAACAGAGTCAATGAAATCGGTTTATTCAAAAGCGACTGCAAAATCGATGCCAAACTCTCGGAATGAGGGCAAAGTGGAACAGGCTGGATATGCTAGTGATAGATCCCTTGAATCAAAGTCGCTTGATACCAAATTTAATGATCTTCTTATCAAACACAGAAGCAATAAGATCCCCCAAAGCAAGGTTGCTGCAACTGACAAGTCTCCAACAATTCACCCCTGCAGTAGTGATGGGTCCGACGACTCCCAAGGTCTTATTCTCTCCATGACCAGATCAGACAACGACCGAAGTGAAAGTGATAATGCCTACAACGGCGGATCTGAAGATGAGAACACATCCGATTTTTCCACTGGAGCCCTGCAGAACAGTGTCTCCAAGGATGAAGGACTAAATGCCTTACAGCCTCACGCGGATGGCTATTCTTTTGATGCAGATAACACTAGGATGGGCAGTAACTTGCGATCTGAGGAATCTGGTGATTCTGCTGACAATGATTTGGCCAGCGAACATGGTGCTGCGTCTGAAGAACACCTTTCAAGAATGGTGGAAAATGTAATGAATAGAAGCAGCCCTTATGACGGAGCACGGCTCACACCAATGGGGTATCTGGGCGACTCTCGCGCTGTCACACCAGCCGTACCCACACCAATGGGGTATCTGGGCGACTCTCGCGCTGTCACACCAGCCGTACCCAAGACGGATCAATTCCCTACTCGTCTGTCTACTAAAGAATTGATTAAGCTTTACACCGAAAGCGGATCAGTAGACTCCCGGGAAGAAAACTACCCCAGAGCAGCTATTACAACGCCTCGCAGTGACACTTTCAGAAGTGGCAATATTTCTGACAGTGATGGAGGGTCGAGATCAGCTGTGTCTGCACCTATGTACTACAGACCAACCATCCCATCCGATACAGCAGCTCATGCGTCTTTACCTGCAAACTTTCAGAAGGCTGCTCAGTCAGAGGGAACAACAATTTCCAATCCCAACATCATTTATGTCGGATCAGGAATATCAAAAGGAAGTTTTTCCAAGGCAGAAACCACAGCTTTGCCCAACCTAGATTCTGGAGCACGCGTCGCCATGGATATCCACCCACCAGTGAAACACAATTTATCAGGAGGGAGCGGCAGCTCCATAATGTCCAATACTACCATGACCAATGCAGGGTCAGGAGCTGAGACGAGCAGCTCTGTGGAGCGGCGACCCCAGCACCGCTTCCTTGACAATGCGGACGGTAGATCTGTAGCTACTGCACCTGGTTATACAAAGACACATCTGCAGCAGCCTGGTGACAGTGGTGATGCAAGATCTGCTGTTTCTGCACCAATATATGCTGGCAAGAACACAAACTATCAACAGGCGACAACATCTGCCCCAGTTTCAGCTACAGGGGCGCGTGATAGCCCCATTGTGGTATCCCAAACTAATCCTGATGCCAGATCTGTATCCACTGCACCTGAAAATACCAATAAATACCAGGGACTGTCCAATGGCAATGGTGATGCTAGATCTACCGTTTCTGCACCAGCACATGGGGGCCACAGCGCAAACTATCCCCAACCGTCGGCTTTCTCTGCTCCTGTTTCTACCCCAGGGGCACGTAATAGCCCTATTATGGTCTCCCAAGGCAGTGCTGATGCGAAATCAATTAATGCTGATGCGAGGTCAGCTGTTTCGGCGCCGGTGAAGCGAATTGAAGAGGTACATCAAAACCGTACCGACACAAGGTCACCTGCATCTGCGCCAGCAGCCACAAAGACAAGTCACAGTCGAGCCTCGGTCGTGAATATGCGTGATGACGACGACTCGATATCGGGTGATTCGGACAACATTTTACTGTTCAATGCACCTTCGCTCGAGCAGAAAGAGAGCTATAATGATGATCAGAAATATGCTGCCAACTTTGACTACCAAACGAACACAATGGAAGACCAACCTCATTTACCAACACTTGGCCATAGTTCTTTTGCATCAGAGACTGGTCCTTCCAATGGGGTGTTGGCAGGAAATGACTCCAATCACTCAATGAATGACCAACCTCGCTTGCCAATGCCTGGCCGCGGATATGCTGTGTCAGAAAATGCTCAAGTGAAAACAGGTCCGTCAAATATTACGGAAGCAGGGTTCTCGCATGACGCCAAGGGCCCAGGATATTCCAATGATGGGCTTGGCGGACTAGACACGGCATCCACTGCAGGGGCATCTCTTGCCAATGGTGCGAGAGGCGAAGCGAAGCAGCCAATTCGACTATATAACGAAACGGACGTTGTTGAGAACGGAGATGACATGTACAGGAAAAGCATGCATCGCAGCTACTCGAGGCCTGGTCCAGCCGGAACAGATTACGCTGATTTGCACTTCTCTCCCCAGCCTCAAGGCGACGACGACGATGCGAGCCAGGTTGGGTCATCATCTGCCAATGATTCTAATAGTAGCCACCAGAGCAAGTCTACAGAGGAACTCTTGAACGACGCCGCAATCAGAAATTTGGCATTAACAATCGGTGGCGATGATTCGGCAACACGTGACTTCGTGACTCAGATCATCAACGATGAGTCCATCCAACGATTCGCATCGAATGCTAATTCAAGCAGTGTCTGTAGCGACGACAACGATATGCATATGCATGAGGCATTGAGCTTGTGTTACTCGCCAAATGACGAGGAGGAGGACAATGCCAGTAGTGATGTTGATGAGTCAACGTCAGCGAGGCCGGTGATTCAGAATTACGCCTCTAGTAGTGCATCTTCAGTTCATAATCCTGTTCCAAGGCCTGATTCAAGGTTTGATGAAATGCACCCGTCTTTGGCGCAAAGATCCCACAATGACGAGGCCGTCATACAGATCCAAAGCGATGATCAATCCCCTAAAGTCTACGACGTGGACGGCGATGACACCAGCAGGTTCGAAGTAAAGCAGATGCATGCGGCGACTACATTCATACAGATCCAAAGCGGTGATCAATCCCCTAAAGTCTACGACGTGGAAGCCGATGACACCAGCAGGTTCGAAGTAAAGCAGATGCATGCGGCGACTACATTTCTTTCGAAGCAAACCATGGGCGAGGCAATACTACACATCCAAGGCGGCGATCACTCCAACAAGGCTTACAATGACGATGCTCTAATACATATCGAAAGCACCGATCGCTCCAGTAAGGCTTACAATGACGACACCGAGGATACAAGCACAATGCAAGGCGTTGTGCACATTCTCAGCGAGGACTCTACTTCAAGGTACAACGTAGAGAACCCGGAGTCACCAGCTAAATATACAAATGATTCTTCGACGCGGGCAGTTGCTACTGCGGGAAGCGCACGTGTCCCAGAATCTGTTACTCTTGGGTCATCGTTCGTGAACAGGGCCGTGCATCAACCGGATGCCCCATATCTACCAGCAATGGACATGCGCCACCATCAAGCCGATGTACAACAGGACGACACGCAAGAAGATAGTGATGAAGACGACGCCGTTGTAGAATCTGACACCAACGACTCGGAAACCCATACGACAGATGAATCGGATAGTGGTGAAGTTCTCATTTCGGATACCGACACAACCAGCGGCGACGATACAATTGCGATCTCTGAGCTTATCGCTCAGTTTGACGATGTCACTCTGACAAATGAGAACGGAAGACTACAGGTTGCTGTAATGAGCGACAACGCATCCATTCAAAGCAACTCAGACTTTCTGAAAGCTCTTCAAGATCTCAAGCGACAACGCACTGGCTTGTCATCGCATCCCGGGCCCCCTAGCCCCAAACATTCCACAGTGATTAGCCCGAACTCTTCCGCAGTGATTAGCCCCAACCCATCTAATATCCAGAGACCTGTAACAATCGATGAGATCATGAGGAACAGAAAAAGCGAGCTTTCTCCTGGAAGTTACGCCTCCAGACCTGACTCGGAGCACTTGCTCGACGAAGATTCTGTTTCGGTTGGTTCCTTGTCGCAAAACTCGAAGGGAGCGATTTCAGTAAAGAGTTCTTACTCCTATAGCTATGCCTCAGCCCAACACAGAGGAACAGAAGCTGCGCCCCGACATGGTTCCCTGACCTCAGGTGTACTTAGCGGTGAAACGAGTGTCTCTGCGGAGTATAGAGTACCAGCAGCGATGTCCCCGCATGATTCTGCTTCTGGAGGTGCCTCAGTCGGCTACAAAGGAGGACGATCAGTCCCCGATTGTGATTCAGGGGTTTCCCAGCACGATTCTGCTTCAGCAGGTGCCTCAAGTGGATACAGAGGAGGAGGACCAGTGCAAGGATATGATTCCGGGGCTTCAGGAATTTTAAGCTCTGAAGTAAGTGGCAATATAGCCGGTATCCCTACAGATGACAGCAAGAGGCCCCCGAGCACCAGGAGAATTCCAATTCGACGCGATGAAGACTACATGCCAGCTGGAAGACCCCGACTACCAATAAGGCGGTACGATTCAAGCAATTCAGGAATTGTGAGCGTGGACACGAACGGAAACTCGACGGTGGTCACATCAGTTGAACAAAACGATGCCATTGAGATTCAAGAGAGTTCATCAGCAGTTGATTCAGTCGCCACGCATGCTTCTCAAAAAGCTAGGGAATTGCGTGCCCAGCTTGACCAAGCACTCAAAACATCTGCGGCCATCCGAAGCACCCAAGAGCGTCTAGGTGCTGAGCTTTCTACGTTCAAAAGGCGCCTCGACAAACAAAGGGAGTCAAACAGTAGTGTGAGTCCTTCCTATGCGGAAAGCCGATCGAGAGCAACTAGTCCCTCGTCGAGTTTCCGCGACCGACACACTCAACGTGAAGAAGAACACCTCGCATACCGTGGTCGTCAACATCACCAATCTACAAGCAGCTATTTGAGTGCTGCAAGCGATGATGTCAGCAGTGTGCGCCTCAATTCAGGTTCCCAAGGCTTTGCTTCGGTACCTTCATCTGTAGGACAGTCGCAACCATCACGACGTGGCTCTTCGGAATCTCCCCGTGGTCGCCGGTATCGATCGCGAAATGTTTCGTTAGCCACTGCCCGACGGGTCGCCGAATCTGCCCGACGAGCCATGAGCACAGGGCGAGCAGGAATGCGTGATGGAAGAGGTAGCCATACTGTTGGTGCTTCCTCTATCTACTCTTCTTCGATTGGAAATGCATCTTCCTCGTACTCTCACTATGAATCTTCTCGAGCGGCTAGCAGCAGCTTCAGAGGAAGAAGCAGAGAAGTGCCTGCCGATGATGCATCGTATTATTCGGAGGGCAACAACACCGCCGTCACTTCTAGTACCGCCGGTGATATTGTATTGAATACGATTCAAAAGCAAGAGCTCGAAGAACGAAAGCGCCGCGAGCAATTGCAGCAGTTTGCTCGGCAAACGTACAATCTTATGGAAGATAATGCCATTGTCGATTTGACGCAGGCTCTCTCCGACGACGTCCCTTCTCCGCCTCCACCACGAAGACGGGGGATGTTTTTCTAAATAAACAGTAAAAACCCAACAAGCAATGAAGTAAACTATATGTGAAATGACCACTAAGGAACGAAACCGAAGTGAAAGAAGAAGAATTGATTTTACGTGTATAATATAATAACTTATAGGAAAAGAAAGTATGGACAAACAGAAGGAATAATTTCAAATGAACAATTATATTAGTTTTCTTTTACTACTATGAAACAAAGATGCACTAGCAGGTTCCACATCACACTTATTTGGAGAATGTTGCTAGCACCTGATATGTTATAGATAACCTCCTTTTTGCCTGTGGAACTAAGGATGCACTTGTCATTTCAATTGTGTCTTAAGATTAAGAAATAGAAACAGAAGGTAAGAAAAGAGACGTTTGAGAACTCCTTCAAAATTTTAATTGTGGTGCAAGAACAAAAAGACATTAGGAAAAAACAGAGCAGAAATCTCATTTCAAATCAAGGATACTATGGATTCAGGGATAAGAGGGGGGGGTCAATGCTGTTCAAGTTGTTGTGCTAAAGTATGGAGGAAAGAGAGGTTATGTCACTGGTGCATTGCCTAGTGTAATGGGAATAAGGACAAACTTGTCATTTCTATAGTGTTTTAAGACCATAGCAATAGAAACAGAAGGACAGAATTTGCATTTGAGAACGCTTGTCAAAATTCAAATTGAGGTGAAAGAACAAAAAGATGTTGGAAAACCAGATCAAAAATTGAATTTCAAATCAAGGATGGATCATGCAGGGATAAGGGAAGGAAGTCAACATGGTTCAAGTTGTTGTGTTAAGCCATGGAGGAAGGAGAAGATATGTCATTTATTGTCTACTGCAAAGCATCATCGCAGAGGGTTCTCAACACTTGAGAGGTGAAAACCTCTCTGTCTATCTTAAGAAAGAAGTGTTGGAAGAAGATGTCACTAGTGTGACTAAATAAGACAAGTAGGTAACACCTTTACTACTGGCAAAGACTGTCATGGGCCCCTAGTGTAGTCACGGTGTTCGGTGTTCAATGTGTTATGTAAACTACAGCTCTCAGTGCTGCCAACAGAAGTAGTTAACCTGCTGTACAACAGCAACTTTGGCAAGGTCTCAGTAGAAACAAAATCTGGCTTGGGCCTGAGCAATACAAAAGCAATGGAGTCTTGAGGTAGAGGAAATTGTCGCATTGGATGGCATGCATCAAACACAGATGAGCTGGACTGTTTGCAAGGAGATTATCTGGAACTTTTTTTATGATTTTCCTGGGCAACTGATGATGGCTAGTGCAGTTATTTATTGTGGCAAACTTGGTGGGAGGTTCTGTTGTGGGGCAATTGATACAGCATGAGAGGCTTGTGCAGTGCACATGTGTCCAATTCACACATAAGTGTAAATAACTATTACTTCTACAACCACATAATGGCTCCAACTCAACTCAATTCCCTGTTTCTGTTCCCCCAATGTGGTCCAGTCCGACACGGCCCGGGAGCTACCTGGGCCATTGTCATGCTGCTTGTGTGTTGTAGGGGGCTCCCGTCGGAGCCCCAGCACATTGTTGGCAGTTATTGAATGAACATCCATTTAGTCCCTCTCAGGAGGCTCCGATTGTCAGCACACCAATCCATGAATCCAGTTGATGTTATCCCACGGAGGAGATGAGAGGATCCCTCTCTCTCTCCGTGATGGGTCCTGTGCCCAACAAACTTGGCCGGCCAAGTGCTTGGCCACACATGCAGCACGAGGAGCACCAAGCTCCAATGGAAGGGGGTTATCGAAAGGGGATGGATAGATTTCAATTGTCAATGGAGGGTGCTTCATTCATCGGAAAGCCCAAAAAGAGGTACAAAACGGATGGACGGACAGACTCGCGCGACAGGAATTCCACAGGGGAAGGATCTCATCTTCAACACCGATCGTCAAATGCTTGCTCCTTGTTATCTTGACACCAGCTAGCTAGTAGCTCCATCTCCATAGCTTCCAACCCCATTCACATAGCCTAACAAACACATCAACACGACAGTTGATCTAGCAGCTATGACATGAGTGCGTTTAGATTCACGGTAGGTCAAAACCGTGATCCGCTATCTTTAAATAATGCTATTTGTGCACCATGCCAAAATTCATCAAAATCATGTAGACCACAGATGGCAACACCATAAATTACCAATTCCAAGCATGCGGTTTGATTAACATTGGTGTAATTTTTTTGGTTGTGACATTTAGCATAGAAACATTTTTTTTGACCTTCTTGCTGTGGACCTCAACAAACAAAAATGCCAACACACTTGAAAATATCAATTTGACCACAGAGAATAAAAATTGAGAGTGATGTCTTTGTCCTTCTCCAAGTGTTGTTTTTGTTTTGCATCTGCATACCATTTTCTTTTCCATTCTCCCAAGTGTCAATGCCCAACAACAAGCTGAGCATAATTTTGGCTATGCCATTATCATCATGATGTAGTGATTTCCTTTTGGTTGAGTCTACCACAAAAAGGATTTGACAGAGGAGCAGCGACACGTGGTTAGCATTGTTGACATTTTGGCAGCCACACAGTCAAGAAGACTCACTGCAGCTGTCATGTGTTGTCACTGCAAATGGTAATTAATTGACACCTGATTTGCACACAGCCTGAGTGTTTCAAAAATCATGGACATTTTATTTTTCTGTTTGATCACTTGATGGTGCTTATGCGTTTTTAGGTGTAGGTGGCGTGTAGAAGGAGCACCTATGGCATGCATCCGTTTGGTTGCTTCACTGTTTTTGTAGCTTGACTCCCCGAGTAGTTAGCCCAAACAAAAATAACCCTAATGAAATAAATGAGCATGTTCATTACAATTAGTTACTTTTTCTCTACTGCTGATGCTAGCTTCACAGTTGCAGACAAATGCGTCTTCTGTTCAGGTAACACCTGTTATCTGAGACACAAATGATGCTAAATTGCAAACATGGTAGGGATTGTCTTACATCAGCTTGCGAATTGGGACTCACATCATTGCTGGTTCATTGCACACAAATGTTAGGTTGTTGCCCGAGATTTTTCTTATCGTGTTTCTGGTTTGTTTGCATAGCTTTGCTCACTGATGCGCATAACTAAATTTGTTGTCTGGCTATTCTCATTTCATAAGCTGCACAATCTGAACATTTTTGTGGTAGCAAACATTCCAGATGCAACTGACACTAGCCAACAGAACTGTTGTTAGAAAACAAAAAGGGTCATCAATGCCTTTCATACACTTTGCTGAAAGAATGCAGTCATTTCCTTCAAAACAAATGATAAGCAGAAAATTTATCCATGTGCTTCAAGTGTGTCAAAGACACCAAACACATTGGGTTCAAACAGTATGTCCAAACTTTTCAGTTGGCATTTTGCATTGTTGATAGCGGTCACACAAGTGCAGCATTTGCAGAAGGACTGCAACCTGATAGAGGATAACAAGGCTTCTAGTGCCAAAGCTGGGCACAAATTGGATGTGCCATCACACAAGCTGGTTATTACCACTGATCTAACAAACCTTGTATGCTAGTTTTGGAGTCTCACAGCTCATGCTAGCAGACATCACTCATTGGCAAGAACACATTGTTGAATGTTGCCAGCTATCCAAATGCTCTCTCTGCAACATATGATGTTCCATTTTAAACCATTGTTAAACTTTGCATGCATTGCTTTTCAGTTATGTGTTCATGCTCATTCAATAAGACTGAAGAGTCTGCACTAGGAACTCAATGCCATAAACAGGTAACTGCTAGAGACACTTGTGTTGTTTTCCATACCAAGGCTCTCCCCGATTTGCATATGTTCTTCGCCGAAAGTAAGCAGTTGTGTTTTGAAGACATGCCGGGGGGAGAGATCACGCCTGAACAAGTGAAAAGTCGTTATGCTCAGGCCCGAGCTGAACTCATCCCTGTAAGTAAAAGGAAAAAGAATCTTTGGCTTCAAGTGCGTGTGTGTCCTCTAACAAACTTATTACTCATCTTACAATCTCCAAGACGGAGACAATCGTTGTTCCTTTTTGCCTAATGGAACTCAGAATCGAGAACACTTGTTGCATTTCTGGGATTTGTCGGAAGAAGGCGGCGTGCTTGGTAACATGCTGAACATTCTTGCAAAGGATGTTGTGGTTGACTGTCATGGAAACCTCACGGTTGACACTTCTCAGGTTCAACACAAGCGTAAGAAGTCGGAACAGGAAGCGGCAGAATTGGATGATCAAAAAGCGTTCCGTGAGAACATTGGGACGTCCATGAAATCCATTGCGGTGGCCCAGTTGAAAGAGAACCTAAGGATCACCACGGAGACTGCCGCAAAGTGTGAAGTGAAGAGCCTGACCGAAAAGGATGTTCACATCAAGAGGGTGTACAAACGTCTCAAGAAGGAACAAGACGAAATGGCGTACGAGATTAGGAAGGAGATCGCTGTCATGACAGGCCAACCTTTGAAGCCACCACCCTCTAACAAGAAGACTGACAAGTCGGGTAAGTCGGGTAAAGGTAACGGTGTCGACAGCAACGGCAACAACAACAGCAACACGCAAAGAACCAAATGTTATCAAACCACAGTGAAAAGAAGTAAACGGACTAAATAGACTTGATTCTGGTCTTTTTTTCTTTACCTTGATGTTGACATGGAGTAAAAAACCAGAACGCCGGGTTTGCCGGTTTTGATGGCATGCCCAGCAGATAGGTGCGGAAAACATTGTGGAAGCGAATGCACTATGATGAATCACAACATTTGTTTATCTTCTTTGACTACCTATGTTATCTAGAAAGTAATAAACTAGTGTTAATTGTCTACGTTCCATTGTTGTGGCGTGGGCCGTTTAAGTTGTTGCTCTGTGACTTTAGCAACCAAGAAATCCTTTGGAAGCCTACCATTCAAAGTCCGACGAGCCTTGGCCTCAACACGCTTGAGTTCAGCAGCATCAACTTCGTCAAAATGTTCCCCTCCGTGCAACAATTGCTCAGGGGACGAGTCATTGAAGCCATTGTGCTCATTGCGTTCCATAGGGATGCCACCGTGTGCTGTAATTTCAGCTGAGTCCACTGGCAAAGGCAGAGCTGTTCCTACTCTTTCATTGGTACAAAAGTTGTGAAGCCTTGCCAAGCACATTGCCAGCCGGCACATCTTTTTGATTCCCATCGATGCCGGCAAGGCTCTTCTCAAGATGCCCCATCGGTTGACAAACATCCCAAAAGCGCACTCAATCTTGATTCAAACCTATAAGAAACAAAGACCACAAATGTCAAACGTCAATGCTGAATGAGAAGGCAACTCTGGACAGAAGATGACTTACCTGTGAGTGGTAAAAATTGTAGTCGTCCTTGTCACTACTTTTTACAGCCTTGAACGGTGTCGCCATGCATGCAGTGTTGACATGTGCGTTGTCACCAAACAGAATGAGGCCCGTCGCTAGAAAGCCTTCAACATTTTCTAAACTGTCGCACAGGCTGGCACTAGCAGGATGACCAATCGATATGTCCAAAAATCGTCCTTCGTGGTCACAGACACCCTACATGTTCAACCCAAACGTCTTTTTGTGGCCACAAAAAAACTTCTTTGGGCCCACGGTGGCACTCTCACAGTCTCTTAACTGAGGCCTTTCAGTCCAAACCATCATTCCATCAATCGCCCCAACCACGTTGTTGAAGTTTGCCTTGCTGTTCTTTCTGAATCCGGCTGCGATTTGTTTCTGCACGGTGTGATCTGCCGGAAATTTTATCTCCAATTCCGGGCATCCATTTGCAGCATCAACAATCTCCCATGCACTCTCGAAGACAGCACTGTGGGATATCCC